>JACCDN010262604.1_pt1 | contig 20104 bp, 20 predicted proteins | sample 7441691 | NCBI WGS metagenome assembly JACCDN01 (sample SAMN15323439, study PRJNA562643) | freshwater metagenome | isolation source: river surface water | place: USA:Blue River Watershed | collected 2017-08-16 | reverse complement strand
GGTTTGGTCTTGCCGAGCCAGCCGTCGCTACCTCTATCCACTACTACGAATCCCATCCTAGATTGTCGCGGGAAGGGGACAAAACGGACATTTAGCCCTGAACTGCCGGTTTGAGCAATAGAGCGAGACGCGAAACCTCTGTTTGCGTGATGTGGTTGCTGTCGGCATAAATCGGTATGCCTTTTCTTTCATACAAACATAAATTCGGGCAAAAATAGTCTGTGAGGTCAATTGCTCGGAAGTCTGAATTTCCCGATTGTTGAGCTACAAAGTTAAGTTCCTTTACGCGCAGCGAATCAAATTGTTCCCTGCTAAGTCGCAAGTTATCTATTTCAGATTGCTCCCCGCCAAACACTACTTTCGGGATCGATTCAGGATAGGTAGGTGTCGAATATATATATGCCCAAGTTCTATTCAAACCTTCAAACTCTTTCATTAGCTGGTCAAGCTTTATGAAGTCTGTCCCGCCATTATTGGATGCAATAATAATTCTTGTAATCTTTTCATCATCTATAAAATCCTTTATCTTCTGAGAATTCGAATTGCTTAATGTTTCATTTGCACGCCAAAGCCAGAATTCTGAATTCTGTTCAACTGCGAATTTCTTTAGGGGTGACTTAAACATATCTGCGTGACTATCCCCAACCAAAAGAATTTTGCTCACTTCATTTACATCGTCATTTAATTTGCATGCAACCCCGAACGGATTTGTGAGTCGAAACAACTTTCCACATCGATATGGAGCATAATCCAATACTGTCTCAGAAATCTTAATTTCTCTTGCGTTTAAAGAAACCTTTCCTAAAATACTTGGGGAAACTAGAGAAAATGCAAGTATGAACAAGGCGGAAACTGATAAATGCCGAACAAGACGAACATTTTTGAGTGATTTGATTTCAATTATTTGCCTCAAAAAAATTGACGCAGGAATTAAAAGCAAAAAGTACAAAAAGATTCTTGTAGGAGCCTGCGTTGTCTTGAGATCTGAGCTCGATTCAAACGGGATATAAAATAGAAAAATTAAAATTGGATAATGCACTAAATATATAGAGTAGGAATAATCCCCAACAGCCTCCAGGGGGTTTAGGAATCTTGAACGTGAGGAATGAACGTAGGCTCGGGAGAGAAATACCGCTGTGGCGGTCGCGACCAAAACGACAGAAATGCTTGGGTTCGAATTTTGAAGCAGGAAGAGAAGTGAAAGTGAAGAGACAATAGTAAGAAACTGAACGAGGGAAATTCTATTGCTTAATGATCTAGCAGAAATGCGATAGGCAAGTATCCCAAATGCAAATTCCCAAAATCGAAATGGCATTAGGAAGAAACTAGATTTTTCACTAAAGGCTGAGATGGTGATGTATGCAATCAAATTTATAGCTGCAAGTAGCACTAACAACCTTGATCTCTTAACAAACTTCAATATCAAGGGAAAAAGAAGATAGAAGTGTATTTCTACTCCGAGAGACCAGAAGTTTAGAATAGGTCGAAATTGCGCACTTCCCCAATACTGTGAGTCAGTCCAGTAGCCAACATTCGGCGACAGGAAAAGAGACCACCGAATGTGCTGATTCAAAGTGGCTAACTCGTGAGGCAGTAAGACAAAGAGCGAATACACATAAGTCAGAATCAATACAAAATAATAGGCCGGTAGTAAACGCCACATTCTCTTTTTGAGGAATTCTGCAATCTCCGCCTTTGTTCGGATATTCCCATATAACTTTGCCATGAGAAATCCACTGATGACAAAAAATACGTCCACACCAAGGAATCCAATTGGAAAATTCTCAGGGACTAGATGAAATAGAACAACTGCAATTACGCTGATTCCACGAAGAATTTGAATTCGATAATCTATATTCTTAACATTTTTCATCATTAAAACTCTATTTGATAATCTGGGCGATTCCTGGCATTAGGGATATCCAAACCTAAAACTGGAAGTAGTTTTCGTTTATTGCTCAGGTTCACCAACCCGCGGTCTCTGATTAGGACAATTTCAAATACATTCGGGAAACCATTCTTGCCAATTCCTCCGAAGTTGTTCGCATGTAAATGGATTAACTTAAAGCAATCCTGAATAGCATTTAGAAATTCATTAAGCTCTGAAACATGTTCATCAAAGTCGTGAATCTCAAGAATTATGAACTCAAATGAACTTTGAACAGTCGCCAAATCACCCAGAATTTCCCATTCAGAGCCTTCAATATCAATCTTTATGCCATATTTCGATTCCTGCATTAAGGATGTAGATATCGAGTGGAAACTTTCTCTGGATATTCTCACGTGTAGGTGTTTGTTATTTTTCTCAAATTTCCAGAACTTGATGTACATCCTTAGACGTTCAATTCTTGAAGAAAAGTTTTTGAATGAATCTTTGCCCAATAAGAATTTCACGAAGCCTTTAAACGCTTTCGCTAGGAAAAATTTTAAGGAGACTGTGTCGTCATAGATATCAATGGTTAATTTAGGATTCAATAAAGCTAATTCAGACTCAAAAGTCCAATTCTCTCCTAGTCCGAGAGAAATAAGGTGCTGGATTCCATCAATATGCGATCTCGGGAGGAGATACCCGCCATCTGATGCATTTCCTACTCTTGACAACTCCGAGCACTCAAAGGGCTGCAAGAAATACAAATTCTTTGGACACGTAATGATAATTGTTTCAGTCATTCTTCACCCCATATACAAAGAGGCTTACTCCAAATGGCAGTTTGCTCAGGAACTTATCAGGGATCAATAGTAATTTGAGTATTCTTTGGATTACAGCGTTGTGCTCACGCATTTGAGATTCATTCTTTTTTGAGGCAAGGAATCTACGCTGGAAATAAGCAATGAAGAAGAGAGTCGAATATGTATATCTACATTCTAAAATCTTAATACCTGATTTACTAACTAAGGAGACCAATTCTTTTTTGGTATATCTACGAAAGTGCTTCAAATACACATCGTGCTGACTCCAAAGAGATTGATGCGCAGGTACCGTGATGACAAATTTAGAACCAGGGCTGGCGTTCTTGACAATCGTTTCTAAAAAACTGAAATCATTATCGATGTGTTCGAGAACATCCGTCATTAAATAGATGGAGAATCCTCGAAAATCTGAATGGCGCTGGTATTTCATAGCGAATTCTTTATCAGTTGAATCTTTTTGGTAACCCGTATCAACCGCTACGGCACTAGATATCGATCCATTGCGAAGTAGTTCCTTGCTAAACAGTGCAGAGCCTGCTCCCACATCGACGAGTGTCTTGTCACTATCTCCCTTACCATCAATTGCTTTTTTGATGAACCAAAATTTATGTTTGTAATACCAGTGGTTGATTGGATCTTTGATGTCGTTTTCAATTAGGTCCATCAAAATTCCTTTTTTCAACCTGATACGCGCCAATTTCTCTCCGCGCAATTTGGATTTCGAACATAATTCTCATAAAGCTGCTAGGACGAAGTTTCGACCCCGGAACTTCTTGCCACTGATTTAGTGGCTCTTCCCACAGCTGTAGTTTATCTGGCTTGTTGCGTCCAATTCTCATCATTAGTTCAATATCGATAAACCATCTTGTTTTAAACGGTTCTTGGATTGCTTTGAGAAAGTATTCTGATTTTCTGAATATCTTGAAGCCGCACTGCGTGTCATAGGGGGCGTTTTCCCAATTCGAGGTGAGAACCGTCGCAATAATTCTTCCAAGATAGTGACGAGACAGCTTCCTCTTGATATTTCGCCCTGCAAGTGCAACTCGTGATGAGATAACTGCGTCAAGGGGCCCCGAATTTGGATTACTTAATGCCTCTCGTGAAGATTTTAGAATTCGAGTTATATCCTCTGCCGAAAACGCTCCGTCTGAGTCCACATAACCCACAGCCCCGAGATCGGGGGCAACCTCTTGTAGGTATATGAAACCCTGGCGAATCGCGTTTCCTTTTCCCAAATTTGAATCTAAAGCTAGAACCTTGATATTCGATTCTCTCTCTAGTTTTCGTAAAATTTGGTCTGTGGAGTCTTTGCTCCCATCATCAACAAATAGAAAAACACAACCATCAATGCTGTCTACTAACTCTTTCCACATTGAGTATGGGAACCTGTTGGATTCGTTATAACACGGAACCACCAGGCCTACGGATTTACTCATTCGTCTTCCTGAGATGAATTAATCTCGGTTGGCATGAGACTAATAAAACAAGAGCAATAATGGTGATTGTGTAGGTGTATCGACCGTTGCTCCCTATGTAGGCAATGGAACTCAATAACGTCCAGAGTAAAATGCTAGAAAGAACACTCAATGTAAATTTCTCAAGGATTAAAGCATTTGTTTTTCGTTTGAAAAGCCTCCAAGCCGGAATACAAAATAACAGGATCACCGTAACCGCGACTGAAAAGAAATGGAGTCCGATGAGTAGTTCATAGGGCGCTCTTACTACTCCAGAGATCTTCTCTTGGGTGGTCTCGGCTCTAGAGATGCTAAGCAATCGAGAATCTGAAGCTATTGCAAGCTTGGTGAAGAAAACTGACTTATTCTGAAGGTAGGAGATTGGGTCCTTAATGACAAGTTGAAGCCAATCATTCTGTAATTTGCTGTATTTCGTTTCATTTCCTGCTGGTATTAGCCAAAAATCACTCTTTAGATTTTGTGACGAAGCTGTGCCACTATTTGTGAGGCTTAACCAAGTATCCGTACGAAAAAACTGACATGCTCGATCTGGAAAACTTTGGTCGCTCGTGAATAGAAGTAGTATTTCACGTGCTTTTAAACTAGTTTGATAATTATTTGTGAAGCAATATGTAGCCGCGGCATCCATAATCATTACCTGTTGCTGCGGGTAACTTTCATTCAACTCTAAGGCGGTGGCCGCACTTTGCTCAATCAAGAGTGGCGTTACAACTAGCCCAATTGAAATAAAGATTGACTGAAATATTTTTAGGTTCCAGCCACTAAATGATATGACGGCGAATGCAACAGGTATTGCTGCCAAGGAAAGCCACGGTCGGAAACTCATTCCGACGACAAGAGATGCAAGTCCACAAAGCAAGAGTGTGCGGGAGTATTTGGAGTTACGAGAAATCTTCAACAACGCGAATGAAGATAGGAGAATTGAAAACATCATTCCGTCTCGAGTCATTTGTGAGGCGAACACCAATGAGATGTATATCAGGCTCCACTCAATGAATTGCCTAAATCTTCCAAATTTACGATCATTAAATAAGGCGATTAAACTTAAAGTTGTGATCAAAACTTGAAATAGAGCAAGCCAAATCTGCCACCGCACAACTAAGTCTGGAATATTTCCATAAATCAGAGTGGAAACTCCGCCCCAGAAATCAGTTTTAGACCCAATCAATAGATTCTTTCGTGCATTTACTATGTCCTCGCCGTAGTAGCTAGGAATTTGAATCAGGAAGATGAAGAGTCCAGCAAGAGATACAAGGGCGGATTTGGCCTTAATCCCTTTTCGGTTGGTGCTTCGGAGTTTCTTCATCATTTCTGTAACCGAAGCCTAGAGACCACTCTCGATTTAAATGCGTCAAAATTTGAGTTTCTAAGAAAGATTGCTAAATCCTCTGGAGTTCCAAGTCCATGTACGTCGTCTTCAATATTTCCAATATTTGTTGTCGAGATTTTTCCCCCATTATTTGCAATATAGGTGTAACTCGGGGCAACGTAATACTCCCCATTAACCTTGAACCGATCAGATTTCATTTTGGCAATAGATTCGGATGCTACTGCAGCAGATTTCCATCCATAAATTCCCACTGTGGCTTCATTTGAAACTTCAATTTTTTCTACCACTCGAATAATCTTCCCAGTCGGGTTCCTCTCAACGTAGGACCATTTATTTCCTTCGGCCTCCATAGTAAGGATTTGACCATCAGCAAGACCACTCCTTACAGAATCTACAAATTCTTCTAGATTTGCTGAAACGTACTGGTCGGAATTTGCACAGATAACTGCTTCATCCGGCGGAAGACGGTCTAGGACTATTTGTAATGTAGTTGCAGACCCATCGGTGAGTCCATCGATTTCAATGAAATGAACTTTATTTCCAAGCTTCGAAAGGGGATCATCCAATTCAGCAGGCAGAGCATCCTGTTTCTGAGATATCACCCAAATTTCGTCTTCCGGTTTAAGCTCAAAATTTCCAATCACCCAGGCAATCATGGGCAGACCAGAGATCTCAATCAGTGGTTTAGGCGTCGCATTTCCTATCGCTCTGAATCGACTTCCCAACCCCGCCGCTGGAATCACTAGATTCAACTTCATCCAAGCACCTTGTCGTCCGGAAGTGATGGAGTTTTAACACATACCAATGCAGAATCCGTGATTGATTCAAATGCTGCAAACTCACCAGGTGGAATCGTTATCAAATCACCTTTTACAAAGTTCTTCTCGCCTAAACGGATTTCTCCTTCAATAACAACAGTTATCTCAGTTGCAACTAATTGTTTGTGCAGGGGCTCCTTTTCTCCAGCTTTGAACCACTTAACAGCAATTTCAAAATCTCTAGAATTTAAGATTGTTGGTGAGAAATTCCCAACAAACCAGCCTTTTTCAAAATCTTCAATCCTATTGATTTGCATTTTTGTACCGCTTCTCAGATTCAATTGCTTCTTTATGGTGGGAGAATCTATAGTATTCGGACTCCTCAATTTGAAAGAGGTTCAACCGTAAACCCGTAACTACGGCATAATTGAGCGCAGGGGCAAGGAAAAACAAATCCCGGGTGCGAAAATTGTTCATAATTGACCACTCGGCGCACTCAAGAAAGAGTTGGGCAGACTTGAAATAGAAAATCCCAGCAGTAGCTTGAGAACTAATCACTTTTTTCTCACAAACCTCGACAAGTTTGCCTTCCAATGTTCGAATATACGAATAATTAGGATTATCTGATTTAAAAACCACTATCGAGAAATCCGTGTCTGAACTAAGACATTTATTGCGAAATTCCGAGTACCGTGTTGGTGAAAGAAGTGCATCACTTGGGGTTATAAATAGTGGAGCGGATAAATCACATTCGTTGAGTCCGATCAATGCACTTATAAGTGCTCCCTGTGTCCTGCCAACCTTGACTTGAGACACACCATCAGATTTCTGTATTGATTCAGATGGACCCTCCGAGACTACTAACCTGGTATCGCCTGATCGATAAGTCGAAACAATTCGCGTTAGTAGTGGTTGTCCCGCCACGGAAAAATCGAATTTTGAGATGTGCTCTCCAGTATCCGAATTAATGATGTTCTCACCAGCTGCAAGAATTAAAGTGTTATGTACGGCAGGCATCAAAACATCTCCGGAATTAAGTCATGAAACAAGTCGATACCTACGTCTGAAACAGAATTAACTTCAACGACTTTTGCGCCACTTGCTTTCCCAGCGGCAATCCCATACGGGCTATCTTCCACAATTAATGTTTCACTTGGTCGAACATGTAGTTTCTGCATAGCGAGTTGATAGCCGTCAGGATTAGGTTTCGGTTTATCAACATCTTGATTTGTAATAACGACGTCGAGCAGTTCAATAAGTCCGGCATACGTCAACATAAACTCAGTGGTTTGACGTATGCTATTGGTGACCACCCCGACCTTAAAGCCCTGCTTCTTTAATTTGGAAATTAACACTTGGTGTCCCATATTTGGAAAGCAGTTACTCGCAGCAATTCGCAAAGTTCTGTCTTGCTTAATTCGATTAATCATTCCATGTATGTGTTGTGGTAGACCCACTTCCTTGGTAAGCATTTCAAGTTTCTTGGAAGTAGAAAGCCCATCAAATCTATCTTCATGCATTGCGCGTGTGATTTCGTAACCAAATATTCTCAAAACTTCATTGAGGGCTTCATAGTGCCATTCTCGTGCGTCGATTAATACGCCATCCATATCAAATAGAACGGCTTTAATGTTACTCACTTAGAAATTCCTTCAATTTACTTGGCAAATCAGTACAAATCCCAAAATTCTTGGAATTCTCTAGCGATATTCTTCGAAAATATTGCCATGCATTCTCGTAATTTCTTCCATGAAGTTCCGGTGAGACAAACACTAGAAAATGCTCTTGCTGCAAGTCAAGTATCTCTTGGCTACCCAGCCACCATTCACTCACAAAAGCGTCAACCCAAATAAATTTCGTCTTCCAGGGCAATTCTCTTTCGTATTCGCTAAGCCTTAGGGCGTGTGGCAATCCCTTATCGCGTATTTTTGTCATCTCTGGGATAGAGCCATCGAAGACAAAGGAAAGCTCGTGTTGGTTTGCATCGAAAAACTCTTGATATTGCCTTGATAAACCGTCCTCTTTCGCATTCATGGCGACTGGAATATCTTGGAAATTGAATTCATCTAGGCCTAAGATTTCCTTATCAACATATGGATCGTGCGAAACAACTAGTCGGTTGTTATGACTCCTGAAATCTGTCTCAACTCCGAAGCCAAGTTTGTGAGCAGTTTCAATAGCCAAAGGGGAATTCTGCTGGTCCAGAGAGGTCCAAACTCCTCTATGTGCATAAATAAGTGGCCCTGATCCCATGTCCCGACTTTACCCCTCATTTTAGGTATTTAGAGGGAGTCAAAGTAAATTGCGAGTTTAATATGGCCATGGTGCACATTGAACGAGGTCTTGGTCGCAGGCCAATCAGGTTCGTACTCGGAACGATGTTTAGATCTAAATTTCTCCACAGATTTTTTGATTCGGCATCCACGTCGCGAAATTTAATTGCGACTTATGACATCGTCGACGTTTCGAAACAGGAAAATTTGATGCAGATCCGTCTCGATGAATCAATCGGTGTTGTTATTCAGGGGCCAATAGTTCAACAGGTAACTTTTAAGATGTGTAACTACTTAATGAAGACTTATCCAAAGGTAAAGGTAGTTCTTTCAACTTGGGAAAATGAAGACATTTCAGAATTCAAAAACCTTGGTGACAAAAATTTTGAAATTTGTCAATCCAAGAAACCCTCAAGCACTGGGCCTTCGAACATAAACCTCCAGATTCTTTCAACAATCGCTGGGATAAATGCATTAAGTAAGTTTGAATGTACTCACATCCTCAAAACCAGAACAGACATTTTCCTTGGAAACCCTCAATTCTTGAATTATCTAAGCTGGATGAAAGGGAAGGGCGAACCTCGGGCAATTGTTTTTTCGAGCTTCAACTCTTTTCTATTTAGACTTTACTCGCCAACCGATCAGGTTATGTTTGGAACTACGGCTGACATGACACGTTACTGGTCCATAGATTTAGTTGACCAACAAGAATTTGTCGATTTTCCTGAAAAGTACCTGTTCCAGAAATACTTGAAGACAAATGACTTTGACGCGATTGAATCATTTCCCTCATATTTGGCTTCATTGAGGAAGTTTGCCGTTATCGCTGACCATGAACAACTAGGCCAAGTATGGAATAAAGGAGTATTCACTTCATTAAGCTATAGGTGGCGCGGGAATACATTTCCCAATTTAATGAGTCCTTTATCGGCTTGGCTTTGGGAGTCAATTAAGAATGATAACTCTTACGTTCAAGAGCTCTACGACAAAATCATCTAGAGATTATCCCCATTAGTTTCGCTTGCTTATCGAACTCAGGAATGCTTTTTCTCAGTTCTTCAAACGAACCAGACATTACCAATTCACCCTCATTTAAATAATGAATGACATCCGATTCTTTAACTGTCGAAAGCCTGTGTGCAATCATCACAATGGTGACCCCACCCTTGAGATTATGAACTGCTTCAGCGATGCTTGCTTCTGTGCTGCCATCTAGAGCACTTGTTGCTTCGTCAAGAACCAAAAGCTTTGGTTTGGTGAACATGGCTCTTGCGATTCCTAGCCTTTGTCTCTGCCCACCACTCAATTTGGCTCCGCGGTCTCCGACATGGGTATCCAATCCATCCGGTAGATTTCTCACGAAGTCGGACAACTGCGCCACTTCAAGCGCCTGCCAAATTCTTTCTTCCGGGACTTCGGACACTGAGTAACCCAAGCAAACATTCTGACGAATAGTTCCATTTGAAATCATCACATCCTGTGGGACATACCCAATTGCACCCGGCCAAAGTTGGATTGCTTTTAATGGATCATCGCCTTGAATCTTCACTCTTCCGGAATCTGGTTTAAGTACACCTAATATTATGTCAATCATTGTAGTTTTGCCCGCGCCAGATGGACCTACTAATGAAACTACCTGACCATGTTTTATTTGGATTGATACATTCCTAACGGCAGGCACCCTTTTTGTTGGATAGGTGAGAGTTACATCTTCTAACTCAATATCACCCACAAATCCGTCGTGAACAAAAACCAAATCATCGACTTTTTCGCGACCAGAGGAAATATCTTCTAGTTCTTCTATCAAATCTAAGGTCGGTCCTGCCGAGCCAACGCTTGACTTGATATTGATTGCACCCTGCTGCAAGCGGAGAACTGCTGGAGAAATTCGAGTGCTTGCTGCCATGAACACAGAAAGTACAGCGACCGCACGAGCCGCGTCATTTACCGCAAATTGTAATCCTGCGATTGCCAGCGAACCGACAACGACGGTTATCTCAATAACATACTTACTGATATTTGGCATAAATGCTCGTTCGGCAATCACATCTGCCAACTTACATCTTAATTTACCCAACTCTCTCGAATAAAAGCTCCGTCGGTTTCTAACGACAATTTCTCTGTATGAATTAAGAACTTCGAGAATTTTCTCAGAGCTCTCAATTGATATAAGGCGTTGCTCTTCGCCTAATTGTATTGCTCGCAACTGCATGAGCCGATAAAGAAGATAGGCAATTCCACTAAATACTAATAAGGTACTTAGTGCAACAATTGGATCAACTACAAAGAGTCCAATTCCCAGAATAATCAGAAGTGAAGTGTCGCTTATGATCAGCACTGCGGTATTCAGCACCCCCATAGCAATTGAATCAACTCCCGAGGTAACTGTGTACAGGGTTTGCTGCATTGATCGAGCTTGGACTTTAATCAATGGTTGAGATAAGACTTTAGAAATTAGATTTGCAGAAATGTCTGCGCTCCGGCGAGAAAGGTAAAAAACTGTCTTTCGGACAAAAATCACCGAGAGGATGGTTTTGGTGATCAGAAGTGTGGCTGCGAGTAAACCCACAATTGTTGCTTGCGATTGAAGCGACTGATCCTCAATTTGTAAAATTTGGAGAGCAGTTGAAACTCGATTTCCGGGTCCTTTTGCCTGGACACCAGTAATGGCCAGCGCACCGAGAATTCCAACCAGTGCGATGCCTAAAAGATCTAGTAACCCAAAAGATATCTGAATAACTATCACTGCAATGATTTTCTTGCGATCTCTTGCTGAGAGTATGCGGAGTGAGCGCCCTATGACCGAATTCGTAAACATACTCATTGCCCCCCAATTGTAACTTTCAGTCTACCCAAAGAGGCACTATATATTCTGTCCTCTATAGTAAATTGGTCTTATGCCTAAAACTCTTTTGCTAATAACTGGCATATTCCCGCCAGATTCAGGCGGTCCTGCAAAGTTTGCAATGGAATTTGGAAAATGGGCATCAATTCAGGGTTTTCGAACAAGAATTTTGACTTATTCGGATGAGCCCATCAAAGATCAGAATTTTGACTTTTTTAAGCTGACAGCTATACCTCGTACGCATAAAGTTTTGATGCGATACTTCAAAATGGTCCGACAAATTGCAGTTAGCGTCGCTCATGAAACTCGTATTCTCTCAGTAGGCGCATTTTTAGAAACTTATTTCGCTTCAATCATTTTTGGATTTACCTATGTCATAAAAGTGCCGGGGGATATCGTTTGGGAGCGAGCTAGAAATAGTGGTGTAACAAAACTTGGTATTGATGAGTTTCAAAATGAAAGGCTGACGTTAAAGTATCGAATCTTTAGAGCTTTATACACGAGGAGCTTAAGGAGAGCCCGCATCGTGATTGTGCCTTCAATGGGACTCTATAAACTTTGTGTCAGATGGGGGATCTCGGAAACGAAACTTAGATTGATTCATAATTCTGTCGGTGGCGAATTTAAAACTAAAGATGGCTTAGTCGAAAAAAAGTTCGAACTGATTACAGTCTGTCGCCTGACTCCGTGGAAGGGGGTAGATGAGCTGATTGAGTATGCATCACTCCGAAATCTAAGATTGCTTGTCATTGGAGACGGACCAGATAGAGAGCGCCTAGAAACTCTGGCTTCGGTACGAAGTGCCCAGGTGGTGTTTGAAGGCGAAGTAGCACCTCAAAGGGTTTATGACTTTTTGAGGCAAAGTAAGCTCTTTGTGCTCAACAGTTACTATGAAGGCCTGCCGCACGCACTTGTTGAGGCTCGAGTGGCTGGCGTTTTGTCCGTTGGTCGATCAGGAACGGGTTCAGAAGAAGTAATCAGTGATGATTTAGATGGATTTCTCATCCGCCGAGATCGCCCACTCAAAGAGACCCTAGATAATGCATTGGCAATCGGACAAAAATCGCAAACGATGATTTCAAGGGCGAAAGATGATTCTTTGCAACGATTCAACAAAGAAAAGAACTTTACGGCCATCCTCAACGAAACTGTCGGCGATAGCTTATGAACCGGGTTATTTTCCTTCAGTCAAAACTTCCTGACGACATGCAGGCCCTTCAGCAAATCGCTAATCGCTGGATTTCTTATGGCGAAGTCCTCCAAAAGCAAGGAAGCAGAGAGGCGCTATGGGTTGTTACTCCTTATCCACTCAACGAATTATCGAGAAACATTCTGGTTTCTAAATTCATCAGCAATTTTCAATCGGTTGAACAATACAATTCTGTTTTTCGGCGATTCAACGCACTGCAAAAGATTATAAGGTCAGAAAAGATTGTCACTACCTTGGTCTGTGGTGATAATCAGCTATCTCTGATACTAGCTCTTGCCCTAAAGATTTGGTTAAAACCTTTGGTTCGAATTCAAATTCAGTTTCATGGCGACACCTACTCATTTAAGTTCAACAAGGGTGCCCGAGGGTTCCTTCGAGTGTGTTTATCTCGGCTAGGAATTGCTTTTGCAGATTCCATAAGAATTGTTTCCCAATTCCAAGCAGATGAAATTCGACTAATTTCAAAATCTGCTGGAGAAAGATTTGTGTTAGCGCCAATACCTATCGACTTTTCGAAAGTTGCGACTAAGTCAAGTGATGTCCGATATGAACTAACTTTTGTGGGGAGATTGCACCCTGAGCGAGGGATAAGTGACTTAATAAAAATTATAGACTCACTTAAAGACAAACGGCCAAGCACGACTGTAGTTATTGTGGGGGAAGGATCCCTCAAGAATGAGATAAAGCAGAAATTTGAGAATTGGATTCAGGACTCCACAATTACCATGCTGGGTTTTCTTTCTTCAGATGAAATCCGAGAAATTTATGCATCAAGCAAGGTACTAGTTTCTACTGCACCTACTGAAGGATACGGCCTTACTTTGCGTGAAGCAGCATTAAGTAATGTTCACGTTGTTGCCCGAGAGTCAAAGGGCTCTTTGGGGGCCAAAGCTTCTTTCCCCTCAAGAATCGAAACTTTCGCAAACATTGATGAAGCAGTCCTTTTGATTCAAACTCATTTGGATATTCAGAGTTTTCGTGACTCAAGTAGTGACATTTCCTCTCAAACAAAAGCTGATGCTCAAGGATTAGACCGACTCATCAAGTCTTGGATAAAAAATTAACTCGTGGAATTAGTCCACCCTGTGAGACTTTCTCTAATTTCTTCTTGTGATGCCCAACTAATGGTTGATTTAACCCCGACCTCCAAATCAACGAGTGGGATGCTGTTCGTTAATTCTTTGAGCCGAGTTACATCAGCGTTTGTGTAACTAGTGTCGTTTGGGTTACTTACCGTTTCAGTCAAATTAGGCATTGAACCGAGTTGCTTGCAGATAACTGCTATCAAGTCATTCAATGAATGGGGCTTGCCGCCGCCGATGTTTACGATATCTGAATAACCCTCAGGACGATTTGCCAATTCTTGAGATAACTTCTCAATCGAGGTTGTGATGTCATCAATGTAGGTGAAATCTCGCTTTATTTCACCGCCACCAAATTTCTTGAATTCTGATCCATTTAGGACTGAGTCAATCAATCTAAAGTAGGCCATATCGGGTCTACCCCAGGGACCATATACGGTGAAGAAGCGCATACCACGTGCTCGAGTCTTGCTGCCGTTGACGAACGCAGGTGTAAGTATCTCATTTGCTAATTTAGTTGCGCCATAAATGCTTATGGGATGAATCGAAGAATCATTTTCTCGGTAAGGGATATTCAAAGAATTCCCGTAGACGCTGGATGAAGATGCGTAAAGAAACTCTGGAATGCACTCTTGAATAGAAGTTTGTAAGACATTTGAGAACGCCACAACGTTGTTCTGAATGTATTGATAGCTCTTACCAAGGGGGGTTCTCACCCCTGGTTGAGCAGCTAGGTGGATAACTGCTTCTGGGTGAAAATCCTTGACCGCTGCTTGAAAAGATTGAAGGTCAGTAAGATCGACATCTCTCACTTCTATGCCCAAGGGCGTTAACAACTTTGCTACTCGAAGTTTTTTTAATTCTGGGGAATAGTAAGGGCTGAAATTATCCAACCCAAGCACAGTATTGCCCGATGAAAATAATCTTGAAGATAAGTGAGAGCCTACGAACCCTGCTGCTCCAGTAATCAAATATCTCACTACTGCAACCTTTCGACTGGCCTCAAACTCTGAAAGAAACTCTACACTAGACAAGTGAATTCGAAATCAAATCTATTGATTTTCAACTTTGTCATGGACCGTAAAGATCCCTTGTTATCCCACCAATACGAAGCAGTAAATTCGCTTTCCAAGAATTTCAATAACGTCATAGTTGTGACGGGTAAAATTGGGGAGATTCAGCCTAATCCGAGGATTCAAATTTTCTCGACCGAATGGATCCGGGGAGACCGGTGGGGAAACTTAAAGCGGCTGTTCAGAATTTCTCTACCGATTATTTTCCGTGGAAGATTCAGTTCGGTTTTCTTTCATATGACAGATTTACAGTGTGCATTCCTAGCGCCAATTATTCGATTACGAGGTAAAAGACAGTTTCTTTGGTATGCCCATACTTTTAAGTCAAAGTATCTAATTTTTGCTTCGTGGTGGGTGACCAACATTGTCACTTCAACTTCTGGCTCATGTCCGATTTCTGGGCCAATCGTAAAGCCAATCGGTCAAGCAATTGATGAAGAGGCATTTCGCCCATTGTCCTTTGATGATCTGGATCTCTCCAAGTTGATACATATAGGTCGCTTCGATAAATCAAAGAACATCCAGCTCTTAATTGGCAGTGCTCGCGAACTGAGAGCAACTTATTCAGATATGCAACTAACTTTGATTGGTTCGTCAGCTAATGCAGAATCTCGAGATTGGGCACGCAGCCTCAGAATTGATAGTGAATCAGACGTTCGGGAAGGTTGGTTAGTTTTTAAGGATTCCATACCAAGGGAATCTTTCCCGAGAGAAGTTTCAGAGAACGGTTGTTTTTTTCATGGTTATATTGGGTCACTCGACAAGACTTTAGTTGAATCAACAATGCTTCGATTTCCTGTGGTGACAATAAATCCTGAGTACATTGCCATCTTTGGCACCTGGGGAAATTCGAATGGAATAAGTCTTGCCAGTGAATACATGGCTTTGAGATCCCGTAGTCGAGAAGAGCTGGACGCTGAGTTGGAGCGACGATTATCGATCGCTACGACAAAACATTCTCTTAAACATTGGGTCAGGGAACTTTCGTTCTTGCTTCAATAGTTCTTTATTTCTAAGATTCATGAGAATATTCGGTCATGAAGATTCTTCTGACAGGTGCTGCCGGTTTCTTAGGTTCCCATCTGACTTCAAAGCTCCTTAATTCCGGGCATAAAGTTATTGGAATTGATGACCTATCAACTGGTTCATTGGCAAACCTGACAGATGCACTATCTAATCCATCTTTCAGTTTTTTTGAACATGACGTTCGCAGTCCCTTCGACATTGAGGTGGACGCAATTCTGAATTTTGCATGTCCCGCTTCGCCTAAGAACTACCAGCTCGATCCGGTGCGCACAATCGAAACTAACTTTCTTGGCATCATCAATATGTTGCACTTAGCGAAAAAAAATGGATCTCGTATCCTCCAGGCCTCAACAAGTGAAGTGTACGGTGATCCAAGTATTTCCCCTCAGCCGGAATCCTATTGGGGGAATGTAAATCCAATTGGCATTAGGTCTTGTTATGACGAAGGTAAGCGCGCAGCTGAAACGCTTTGCTTTGACTACAAGCGCCAATATGGCGTTGATGCGCGAGTGATTCGAATTTTCAATACGTACGGTCCGAATATGGCAGTAGGCGATGGAAGGGTGGTTTCCAATTTTATCGTTCAAGCATTGCAAGGACGGCCAATCACAATTTATGGAGATGGTTCGCAAACGCGTTCATTCTGCTACGTTTCAGATTTAGTTGAAGGCATATATAAAGTGCTCTTGGCAGATGGCCCTATAGACACCCCCATAAATCTAGGAAATCCGGGGGAATTCTCTATGATTGAACTTGCAAAGAAAGTCATCGCTGAGACAGGTTCTGATTCAGAGGTAGTTTTTGAGCCACTGCCTCAAGATGATCCTAGACAACGAAAGCCAGATATTGGACTGGCCAAGAAGATTCTTAATTGGGAGCCTTTGGTAGACCTTGATTCAGGAATCAAGACCACTGCCGAATACTTTGCCAAGGAACTTAAGTTTTGAAAAAAGTTTTTCATCTCATCACGACTATTAACCGTGGTGGAGCTGAAAATCAGCTTCTAGTTCTTGTACGGGAGCAGGTCAAAAGTGGAATAGATGTTCACGTATTGTACTTAAAAGGTGAACCAGAACTCGCATCCGAATTTAAAAATGTAGGAGCTAAAGTCCACCACGAACTTTCTAGAAAGAGCTTCTTTTTACAACCATTTGCCCTGCGAAAAATTATTTTTAGGCACAAGCCAATTGTCCATGCTCACCTTCCGCGTGCTGAACTGGTTGCCCTTTTAACTCCTTGCAATTTTAAATTATTTGTATCTCGGCACAATGCAGAACCTTTTTTCCCAGGATCTCCTAAATACATTTCAAATTTTTTGTCGCAACTTATTGAATTGCGAAGTGTAAAAGTTATAGCTATTTCGAAAGCAGTTAAGCGCTTTCTCCTCGAGCGAGGCGAAATTAGAAACACAAACAATATTGAAGTTGTTTTGTATGGATATCAGAAGCATTTTCTAAGTAGCAAAGCGTCAAATTCAATCACAAAGACGAGTTTCCGAATTGGGACTATTTCGAGATTAGCCGAACAAAAAGATATCCCAACCATGTTGGCAGCCTTCAATAAATTCCTTTCCAATCACCCAGGTTCAACGCTGGCCATTCTTGGAGCTGGCCCGCTTGAATCAGAACTAAAGAAGTTAGTTGCTAGGTTGCACTTAGAAAACTCTGTCACGTTTAATGGCCGCAGTCCAAAGGTTTATGAATTCCTCGCCGAACTCGACATGTTTATTTTAACAAGCACATATGAGGGTTTTGGGATGGTGCTCCTGGAAGCGATAGATGCAGGTGTCCCAATTACTGTTTCCAATAATTCTGCAATTCCGGAAGTGCTTGGTGAAAATTTTGCAGGGCTTTGCGAAACCGGTAATTCAGATGATTTTGCAGAAAAACTTGAAAAGTGCCGCAGTGCTGAGTTTCGGAAGCTAATTTTGGACCAGCAAGAATCAAGGCTGCAGATTTTTAACTCGGAGTCCATGAGTAGAAGAATTTGTGAAATATATTCCTACAAATTTTGAAGAATGCGCTCAAACTGAGAATTGAGAACTTTCTGCGAAGCTTTGTGGTCGTAGTCTGAGCGAATTCTTCTCGAAAACTCAGAACGAATAGTGTCGGCCGAGACCTTTTCGATTTCTGCCGCCAGTCCACTTCCAGATACATCATCAATAAAACAAATTGAATCTGGATCATAGAGCTCTCGAATCCCGGTTGTGTTGGCCGTTAAATATGCCTTGGCAAAGAAACCAGCCTCAAATGCTTTATGAGGGATCGTGTAATTCAGCCGTGGATGATTCGAGATTTGCCCGAGCGTCAAATCAGATTTTTGATACACCAATTTAAGTTCATCGCTAGTCAAATCAGAGAGCAAAATTACGTTAGGTGGTAATTTCAATAGCACATCATCTTTACCGCACACTATGATAAATGCAGCCCTCTCTTCAAGCCTCGATGCAGCATCTAGGATGTTTAAGATTCCAGATTCGTTGTTAATTTTTCCTCTAAATAAAACTGTCGTACTTAATCCAAGCGCCTCCAATTTCTTGTCAAGATCTTGCAATCTTTCTGAATCGTGTGAATTTCCTACAAATGCCGATTCATCTAAGCCCGTAAAATTCACTTCAATGTTTTTCTTCGGAATTAGAAAAATTCTGGATGTTCGAATCCTTTGAATTTCTGACTCAACAATTATTTTTCTTGCTGAATGAAATGCGAGAAAATCGATTGAGTAAATCTGAACTAGCTTGATTACGTTTCTAAATGATAGACCTCGGGATAGTTGACCATCGGTTAGCGACCATCCAGCATCAAGGACAACATGCTTTCTTGAAAGCAATTTCAATATCGGTGTAATGATGTGGCACGGTGACATGACTACCAAATAATCGGCAGTTCGTATCTCCTGAATCTTGCTGATTATTGCTTTTGTGGATTTGATGAAACCCACGGGCAACTGAACAAATTTCTTCTGAAATACACGAGATTCGTAATTCAAAATGGTGCTTGATCGAGAATAATTCTGTCCCACAAAACTAAAGAAAAGAACTTTAGGCTTCTGAGCGACTATTTGTTGCACAGCCAAAGTTTAGTCCCATTCAGCTCTATACTTTAGCGTGCTTCGGTTCATGCCTAATATTCGAATTCACGCGTGGGGCGGGTTGGGTTCTCAACTTTTTGCCGTGGCGCTTGCACAAGATGTTCAGCAGAAATTTCCTAAGCGGAAAATTCGAATGATTTTGCATACCGGCGGTGTGACACATAGGACACCAGAAGTGACTTCGCTCTTCCCTCAGTGGACCTACGAGTTTGTTGATGATTTCGAAAAAGTTAGTAGTTCAGGTAGCATCAAAAATTTAACCAGAAAAATTGGTTTCGCGACGCGGATTCGTGGTCTGATAAAAAGGCTAATTTTTGGTTTAGGCATTGCTGCTTCTTGCGATAGTAATGAAGATTTCGAAAAAGTTAGACCATGGCTTTTCTTTGTTAGGGGCCATTACTCCTATAGAACGATCAATCCAAATTTCCTATCTGCTTTGAATCACAGAATTCACCAGGATTTACCAGCGCTAGATCTGACGAATTCATGTGCAATCCATTATCGATTAGGCGATTTGCTCGCCCTGAAAGAAAAGGGTCCAATTTCAAGCACGGTGCTGGTCTCAGAATTTTTCAATTTGGCTAAAGGGTACGATTTTGATCGACTTCTAATCTTTTCAGATTCACCGAATGAGGCTAAGGGAAGTTTCGAACTCGTGGACAATATTGAAGTTGTTGCACCAAATGTGGCCACCGTTCAGGTTATCGCCTATTCGACAGACGCTAGATTCTTTATTGGGACATCATCAAAAGTTTCATTTTGGATATCAGGAATACGTGCGCAAGTTCTTCAAAAACCATCCTCGCTCCCTTCTATCAATTTGGCTCAGTACGGAGGGCTTGTAGGATTGGACAGCAACTTGATCTCTACCTATGTAGTTAATGAGTAAATTCCTTGAAGTTCGGAAGGGGGATTAAAACTCGATAATTCTTCTTTGGTAATTTAGAGACAATAGCTTCGGCAAAATTCCAAGCCAGAATAATAATGACATCCACTTTTTGGTTTACTAGATCGTCAAAACCAACAATTTTTACTCCATTTTGAGCCATTTCTCGTCCGATGCGTTCCGGCGACTCGTCGACCACAAATTTCAAGGCGTTTCGAGTCAGTGGAAGTTTTCCGAGCAACATATTTGCACGACCAGAAGCCCCAAAAGCGGCTACTACATTCCCGTTGGAATGCTCTGATTGAACTCTCAAATCGAGCTCAGCTAGTGCAGCGCTATATTCTCTAATTGCAAGGGCGAGAAGC
>JACCDN010625417.1_pt1 | contig 20111 bp, 20 predicted proteins | sample 7441691 | NCBI WGS metagenome assembly JACCDN01 (sample SAMN15323439, study PRJNA562643) | freshwater metagenome | isolation source: river surface water | place: USA:Blue River Watershed | collected 2017-08-16 | reverse complement strand
GACCGTTTTCATTATCTCCATTATGGTTTAGCGCTAATTCTCGCACTGGTTGGTTCCAAACTTATGCTTTCAAACTATTTCCATGTTCCAGCGTATGTTACTTTAATTTTGATTATCAGTATTTTACTCATTAGTATTATTGCCAGTATCAGGAGACCTCACCATGCATAACCTCTTTATGCAAGAAGCTCTGCAACTTGCAGAACGTGGTCGTTATAGCGCCCTGCCTAATCCCATGGTTGGTTGTGTGGTGGTAAAAGATGGTCAAATCGTTGGTCGTGGCTTTCATGAAAAATCGGGAAAGCCACATGCCGAAATCCATGCTTTACGCGAAGCAGGAGATCAAGCTAAAGATGCAACACTTTATGTCACACTTGAACCCTGTAATCATTTTGGCCGCACCCCCCCTTGCACCGATGCGATTATCAAAGCAGGTATTACCAAAGTTTTTGTTGCTTGTTTAGATCCGAATCCTCTCGTTGCTGGTCAAGGGATTCAAAAGCTCAAGGCTCATGGTATTACTGTTCATATTGGCATATTGGAACAAGCAGCCAAAGCCTTAAATCAAATTTTCTTCCATTATATTACAACCAAAACGCCTTACATTATTGCGAAATGGGCTATGTCCTTAGATGGCAAAATAGCCGTGAACCCGGGGGATAATCGCCAACTTTCTAATGAACATAGCATGCACGACTTGCATGAGTTACGCCATCGTACTCCAGGAATTTTGATCGGAGCTGCCACGGCCTTGGCCGATAATCCATCTCTCACAGTACGATTTGGGGATGTAAAACGCCAACCCCAAAGAATTGTTCTCAATAGCAAAGGCGACCTTCCCAACACTTTAAAATTATTTGATGGCTCTCTGCCCGGTAAAACCTGGCTTATTTGCGCTGAAGAAATGATCGCAAATTATCCCCAAGCAACTACCGAAATTATTCATTGTAAAACCAAAAATGGCCACATTGATCTCTTAAGTTTATTGAAGATTCTTGGTGAGCGCGAACTTGCTGCTGTTTTAGTAGAAGGTGGCAAACAGGTGCTAGATAGCTTTTTTGAAGAAAACTTAGTGAATGAGGTCGTCACTTATGTTACTCCCTGGATTATTGGCAATTTCCCCCATAAAATTCGTGTATCAGAATTAGAAGATATTAAACTTAGAGGCATCATCAAGGAGTAAATATGTTTACCGGTATTGTTGAAGAAATTGGGACTATCAAAAAAATTGTAGAAATCCTCATGGGCAAGCGCTTTTTTATTCAAGCAAAGGATGTATTACTTAACATTAAAATTGGCGATAGCATCGCCGTGAATGGTACTTGTCTTACTGTCACAGAATTCAATCACCAAGGTTTTTGGGTAGAGGTGGTTGCTGAAACACTCCGCTGTACTAACCTGGGTTTTCTAACCGAAGGGTCTGCTGTTAACTTAGAATCTTCTCTGACCCTCCAAAAATCCTTGGGTGGTCATTTATTACAAGGCCATGTCGATGGCACAGGTCAAATTCTTGCCATTGATGATGAAGGCGAAGCAAAATTGCTTAAAGTCCGCTATCCACAAAGTTTGCGCCCTTATATCGTTAAGAAAGGCTTTATTGCCATGGATGGCATGAGTCTTACCGTCATTGATGTGACAGATGAATACTTTACCCTCACACTGATTTCACATACGCAAAAAGTCACCCTTGCGGGTAAGTATCAAGTTGGCACTGTTGTGAATTTAGAAAGCGATATTATGGCCCGTTATGCAGAAAATTTTTGGAAACGCCAAACTCAAGATAAAAAAGAAGCAAGCTAACTTGTTTTTTAAAAAAGCACATGTTAAATTATTTGACTATTTAACAAGCAAAAAACTATTTTGCCTCTTTCAAAAAACATGGGTTTTTCCTTAATTGAACTCTTGGCGACCCTGGCAATCACCAGCCTAATTCTAAGTTTATTTCTAATGAATATCAGCAATTTTAGTTTAAAGAGTACTAAAATAATTCAAAATATCGAAACCCAAGATAATGCTGTTTCTGCCCTTTTATTATTAAAACACCAAATAGAATCAGCAAGCACGACTGAGTGCGCCAAACCCACTCTTCCAGCTTATGAAATTCTATCCCGCGATGATGCACGCATCCTGAATTGGGATAAAAATCCGCGGGAAATGTTAAGCCAAGATGCTTTACTTGTTAATCATCTGCAAGATACGCAAATCTTTACGAATCACATCAATATCCCAACTGCATTCACCAAGAATCCAGAACAACTTCTAGTCATTGATGATTGCATCCATAGCAAAATTATTCCCGAAAGCGATCTTATAAATACTTTACCTGATTTCAAAGACCCCGTGAGCCTCAGCATTTTAGAAACACGTATTTATTTTTTAGGACGTCTGGACGACAATATAGGCCTATATGTCTATAACCATAAAGATCGCAATGAAATTATCCCTGATATTACTGAACTAGATTTTTCAGGAAATACAGTCATTGTGAACAGAGAATATCGTGTTGCGTTCTGAAGGCTTTATTCTGCCTATCATGCTCATCTTAATACTGATTTTAAGCCTACTCTCTTTGAGTTTATTTCAGGTAGAAACAAAACATCTGGCCATTGCCACAATGATACAACACGAAACGCAAGAAAAACTGGAGCTTCCAAGCAAACCAGATGCAAGCTTTAGCTTACGCACCACTGATCCTGATCATGGCAATCAATATTGGCAAAAAGAAATTAACCATTTCCAAGTAACATTATACTGTAATGCAAACCAAAGCCAATGCGAAATATCAAGCTTGCACCGTGTTCTATAAGCTGTATAATATGCCTTTCAATTTGTTTGTTTTTTTATGATTCGTACGCGATTTGCTCCCAGCCCTACGGGATTCTTGCATGTTGGTGGTGCACGTACTGCTTTATTTTCTTACCTTGTAGCTCGACAAAATCAAGGACACTTTATTTTGAGAATTGAAGATACTGATCGTGAGCGTTCCACGCCTGAATCAGTTGATGCCATTCTACAGGGAATGAAATGGTTAGACCTTGAATACGATGAAGGCCCTTTTTATCAAACCCATCGTTTTGATCGTTATCGTGAAGTTGCGCGGCAGCTCCTTCATGAACACAAAGCTTACCTATGTGATTGTTCCAAAGAGCGTTTGGATCAAATCCGCGCAGAACAAATGGAAAAAGGTGAAAAGCCGCGCTATGACGGCCATTGCCGCAGCCGTACTGATATTAACCCGCAACTGCCTCATGTCGTGCGTTTTAAAAATCCGGAATCCGGCAATATCACGTGGAAAGATTTGGTCAAAGGCGAGATCACTTTTTCAAATAATGAATTGGATGATTTGATTATTATCCGCAGCGATAGCGCTCCGACTTACAATTTCACCGTGGTAGTGGATGATTATGACATGGACATCACCCATGTCGTGCGTGGGGACGATCACGTCAACAATACGCCACGACAAATTAATATCTTAAAAGCCCTGGGCAAACCCCTCCCTCAGTATGCTCATGTGCCAATGATTTTAGGTCCAGATGGCAAACGTCTCTCTAAACGTCATGGCGCTGAAAGTGTAATGCAATATCGTGATGAAGGTTACTTACCGCAAGCTTTATTAAATTACCTCTTCCGCTTGGGTTTTGCTTTTGGCGATCAAGAAGTCTTCAAGCGCGAGGAAATGATCAAATGCTTTAAGTTGGATAATGTGAGTGGTTCACCAGCCATTTTTGATACGCAAAAGCTCAATTGGCTCAATCAACAGTATATGAAAACCCTCCCACTTGACGACATTATTCCGCATTTGTATCCGCAATTTACAGCTTTGGGCTTGAATTTGGAACATGGACCAAGCTTGAAAGCGGTATATCCCTTGCTATGTGAACGCGCACAAACCTTGAAAGAATTGGCCAAATCGGCAATTTATTTTTATTCTGATGACTACACCAAAGATGAAGCCGCTTTTACCAAACATATTACCGATGAAACCCGCCCTGCTCTGGTTCTTCTCAGAACTAAGCTTGCAGCGATTACTGATTTTAAAGCAGAAACTATCCATGCTACTTTGGAAGCAACAGCTGAAGAATTAAACTTAGGAATGGGTAAAGTCGGCATGCCTCTTCGCGTTGCGTTAACAGGCGGTGGGCAGTCCCCATCCATTGATATCACTGCAGAACTGATTGGCAAAGAACGCTGCCTCAAGCGCATTGCGGAGGTACTTACATGAATAAAAAAACTCACTTTATTTTCGTAACTGGCGGCGTAGTTTCATCTTTAGGAAAAGGAGTAACATCCGCATCCCTAGCAGCGCTCTTGGAATCACGCGGCTTAAAAGTAACCATGATGAAACTTGACCCTTATATTAACGTTGATCCAGGAACGATGAGCCCTTTTCAACACGGTGAAGTATTTGTCACTGAAGACGGTGCTGAAACCGACCTAGACCTTGGACATTACGAACGCTTTATTACTACAAAAATGACCCGAAAAAATAACTTCACCACTGGGAAGGTATATTTGCGTGTTCTCGAACGTGAACGTCGAGGTGATTATCTTGGTGCAACTGTACAGGTTATCCCTCACATTACTGACGAAATTAAAAAACGCGTTTTAGAAGGTGCAGAAGGTTTTGATATCGCACTTGTTGAAGTTGGTGGAACAGTAGGCGACATTGAATCTCAACCCTTTTTAGAAGCAATCCGACAAATGCGCTTTGAACTCGGAGTTGACCAAACACTCTTTTTACATGTAACACTTGTTCCATATATTAAAGCTGCGGGTGAACTTAAAACTAAACCCACTCAGCATTCGGTGAAAGATTTACGATCTATCGGGATTCAGCCAGATGTTCTCATGTGTCGTTCAGAAGTAATGCTCCCGGATTCAGAACGTCATAAAATTGCCTTGTTTACCAATGTGCATCCCTCCATGGTGTTTTCAGCCATAGACGTTGATACCATTTATAAAGTCCCATCCCTCTTTCAAACCCAAGGCCTTGATAATGCAGTTCTGCATCGCTTTGGTATTAAAGCCAAACCTGCTGATTTAGCTATATGGAATGAAGTCGTTGACAAACTAACACATCCTAAAGATTCTGTTACCATTGCCATGGTCGGTAAATACATGAATTTGACTGATGCATATAAATCGGTATCAGAAGCTCTATTGCATGCGGGTATTCATACCTTAACACGTGTAAATATCCGTTATGTAGACTCTAACCAATTAGAAGAAAAAGGTTTATCGTTGCTAGAAGGCGTGGATGGTATTTTAGTTCCTGGAGGATTTGGCAGCCGTGGAATTGAGGGTATGATGCTAGCCATTCACTATGCGCGCCAACATAAGATCCCCTACTTTGGAATCTGCCTTGGCATGCAACTTGCACTCATTGAATATGCAAAAGATGTCCTAAAACTAAAAGATGTAAATAGTACCGAATTTAACCCAAACTGCAAAGAGCCTCTGATTGCTATGATTAGTGAATGGTTAGATGCTTCGGGTTCTGTTGAAAAGCGTACCACACAATCTAACTTAGGTGGAACCATGCGTTTAGGTGCACAAACTTGCACTGTCGATAACAACTCAAAGGCCTATCAAGCTTACCAAAAAACTGAAATCGTTGAACGCCATCGTCATCGCTATGAAGTTAATAACTTTTATTTACCAATGCTTGAAAAAGCAGGTATGAGTGTTGTAGGACATTCTGAAGACGGAAAGCTGGTGGAAATGATTGAAATCAAAGACCACCCTTGGTTTGTGGCTTGCCAATTTCATCCTGAATTTACCTCCAACCCACGGGTAGGCCAGCCGCTTTTCATCGATTTTGTGAAAGCTGCAAAAAGGAGGCACCATGACGCCAAGCTTTAAGCTAAAAGGCAGCCTCTTTACCTTAAGTGTTTTACAACTTTTAACGACAGATTTAACTCAATTTGAAAAAGAACTGCATGAAAAAGTAAGGCTTGCACCTAAGTTTTTTAATTTTACGCCGATGGTCTTAGATATTCAAATTCTCGATGACCAAAATCTTAATTTCACTAAACTTAAAGAAATTCTGGTACAAAACCAAATTATTCCTGTAGGCATTCGCGGTGCTGTAGAGGAATGGGTTCCAGAAATTCGCAAAATGGGCTTTGCGATTTTGACTGATCCTGGTAAAAACGATAAAGAAGCGGGAGGAAGTGCCACCTTTGCTGAAGGTACTAAAATTATTGCCGAACCTGTACGTTCCGGTCAGCGTATTTATGCTGAACGCGGCGATTTAATTGTGATTGGTACGGTTAGCTCTGGCGCAGAACTCCTTGCAGATGGCAATATTCATATTTACGGAACCCTACGTGGCCGAGCACTTGCTGGCGTTAATGGGAATCTTAATGCGCGAATTTTTTGCCAAACTCTGGCAGCTGAAATGGTAGCCATTGCCGGCCAGTATCAAATTTTTGAACACCTAGGCACATTAACCCAAGGTCTTACACAAATTTATTTAAAAGATAATGAACTCATTATTTCACGAGTGAACAATCCATCTTAAATTCTCTCTTCACAAAAGGAAGGAATTAAAACAAACTCTAAGTACCAGAATGCCAAAATAACTGGTATAATACCAAAAAAGCTGATCAAATAAGCTATGCGTTCACTATTTTTGTTTATGTTATTATTTATTTCTGTTTTTGCCTATGCCGATGATGATTCTGGCGATGATGGTTTTCCAAGTACCAACAACAATAATATGCCACCGCCCACCTCTCCTTATGCTAATCAATCCACAACTCCATCATCTACATCCTCGACCAACGGTGGAGATGCCTTTGGTTCCATGGTGCAACAACAAACTAACCAAGCTGTTCAAGTTTTTCAAAATGTAAACTATCAAAAACTTTCAGGCAGTGAAGACCAAAATGATTTTTCTTCCGATGATAATTCTGATACTAATCCACCTGATCCCTCGCATCTGTTTACGGTTTTTAGCGCGAATGATTCCAATGATGCAGGAAGTAACTAATGGATACAACGAGTACGACTATTAATCTATCGCCATTTGTTTTCACAGCAATTCAGAATATTTACATTCAAAATTTTAACCAAGCATTTGAACAAATCAGCCATTATGCCGTCTCTTTATTCTACATCTTAGCCACACTAGAAATTGCCCTCTTTGGTATTATCTGGGCCCTAAAGCAGCAAGAAATGATTGGTATGCTGCTTTTTAAAATTATCAAACTGGCATTTATTTTCTTCATTATTAGCAACTATAGTTATCTTTTAAACGTTCTCATTAATGGTTTAGCGCAAATTGGATTAAGCGGGGGCAATACAAAAATTGCTACCATTTTATTTAGTCCGGATCTTTTATGGAAATTTGGTTTTGATAGCAGCATTTCGCTTTTAACTCTGGCAGTGCAATATGGCACAGCCAATATCGGCATGAGTGCTATTTATTTGGTTTTAGGTTTTGGTATTTTATTTATGTTTGCTTTAATTGCGTGTCAAATTATTCTGCTGATTGTAAGTTTTTATCTGTTATCGCTTATGGCATTATTGTTCTTACCTTTTGGAACTTTCGTATTAAGCGAAAAACTCTTCACCCGATCAATTCATGGTGTGATGAAAGCCGCTGTAAAAATTTTTGGCTTGATTGTAGTATTAGGGATCGGTATCGGAATTTGGATGGCGCAAAGCCCGGGGGGATTTAGCCAAAGTACCACACTAGATCAGCCCCTGGGTCTATTTATGGCAACCTTGGTCATCACCCTCCTTTGCTGGAAGATACCATCTATTCTAGCTTCTAGTGTTGGTGAGTTAGGAGGAGAACTTTTCAATAAAACCAGCGGTGAATCGATAACAGGTACCAACGTAAGTGTTGCCCCTGCAGTTGCAAATATTTCACAAACAGCCGCAGCAAGTAACATGGCCTCAGCAAGCTCTGTAGCAGGAATACAACAAGCTTCTGGAACGCAAAGCACTGCTACTACCGCTGCAGGAAGTAACGTCAGTATAAGTGCAGGATCAAATGTTTCCAATACCGGTTTATCTGCCCTTAATCAAAACTTATCTGAATTGACCAAAGCTGTGAAAGTACAAAAAGAAGGTATTTCACGTGACACCTTGACAAAATTGAAATCAACTTTTCGTAATGCTTTAAGTGAGAAAAAATAATGAAACATGACATAGTCAAAGAGCGCCATATCAATATGCTTGAAACCGCTTTTGGTAGCGATATTATGGGTTTTTTGAATGATCCCTCCATTATTGAAATTATGCTTAATCCTGATGGTCAACTGTTTATCGATCAATTACGGATTGGTAAAAATCCTACAAATATTTATCTTCCCACGGAACAAGCCGAAAATATCGTAAAACTCGTAGCCAGTTATAAAAACTTTGAAATTCACGAAAAAACTCCCATGGTTGCAACAGAAATTCCTTTTTTGGGTGCACGTTTCCAAGGTTGGCTACCTCCAGTAGTAAAGGCAGCAAGCTTTGCCATTCGTAAACGCGCTACGCATATTTTCACATTAGAAGATTATGTTAATGCAGGCACGCTTACTAAAAAGCAAGCTAGCACCCTACAAAGCTCTGTACTTGAACGCAAAAATATTTTGATTGTCGGAGGAACGGGTAGCGGAAAAACAACATTTGCCAATGCGCTTTTAAATGTCCTCAAAGGTACTGACGATCGTATTTTGATTTTAGAGGATTTACCTGAATTACAAGTGTTAGCCCATGATGTCGTCTTGATGAATACAACTGATCATGTTTCGATGCGTGATTTGGTAAAAGGATCGTTGCGGATGCGCCCAGATCGTATCATCATTGGTGAGGTTCGTGATGGTGCAGCCCTAGAACTCTTAAAAGCTTGGAATACAGGACACCCAGGTGGAATTTCTACTTTACATGCCAATAGTATCGAATCAACCCCTTATCGTTTAGAAGATTTGATCCGTGAAGTGGTTGCAACCCCTCCATATTACCTAATACCACAAGCTATCGATTTAGTGGTGTTTATTGAACGTACACGCGATGGCTTACGCAAGGTACAATCCTTAGCAAAGCTTACTGATTCTGAAAATGGAAAATATCAATTTTCTTTTCTATAACACTCTACCTTCATAGATGAACTTCAGGTATAGTACGTTCAACAAATTAATAAGGCTTTTTAAATATGTCTACCCATGCCACGCGCACCATGGATCAGTCTCATCTAACAGCACTGCATTGGAAAGTTTGGTTTCTCTCTGCTATGGGAATTTTTCTTGACGGTTTTGACTTATTTATCATCGCTGTGGCTCTGCCCCTACTAGCAGAGCAATTCCCAACAACCCCAGCAACTTTGGGTTTGGTTGGTGCAGCCGCCCCCTTGGGCTGTATTATTGGAGCCAGTATTTTTGGTCGTTTTACCGATAAACTTGGCCGTAAAATGATTCTACTTATTGATCTTTTATTTTTCGTGGTCTTCGCAGGGCTTTCTGCCCTTGCCTGGGACATGACATCTCTCATCGTATTCCGCTTTTTACTTGGGATTGGCATTGGTGCAGATTATCCAGTTTCTTCCACTTATATCACCGAAAACATGCCTTCCCGTATTCGTGGTCGTATGCTCGTTGGTGGTTTTGGCTTTCAGGCTTTTGGTTTACTTGCAGGTGCCGTGCTAGGTATTATCGTTTTGCATGTCTACCCCCATGTTAATGCGTGGCGATTTGTCCTTGGTTTTGCAGTCATTCCCGCCGTGATTATTTTACTCTTTCGTTTAACCCTGCCAGAAAGTCCTCGTTGGTTGATTAACCAAGGTAAACATGAAGAGGCTGCTGAAGTTGCCTCTAAAATGACAGGTAAAAAAATTAATATTGATGCTATCAAAGTATCTTCAAAATCAAGGTTCCGCGATCTGTTTTCCCGTCGTTATCTTGGACGAACAGTATTGACGTCTCTTACCTGGTTCTTAATGGACGTGGCTTACTACGGTGTTGCACTTTTTACACCAATTATTATGGTTGGATTGGCAATGGGCGGACACGGTGGCGATTTTGTTTCTAGCGCACTTTCAGCTATCTACAAATCAGCCTTTACTCAAGTATTTTTAATTGCTGGGGTTATTTTGTGTGTTCTAATGGTCGATCATATAGGCCGCATTAAGCTTCAAACCTGGGGCTTCTTAGGAATGGCAGCAGGTATGTTTATTCTAGCCAGTTCCCATCTTTTAGGAAGTGACGAGCATAGCCATCTTATGTGGGCATTTACAGGTTTTATTTTGTTTTATCTGACCCTTAATATGGGCCCAAACCCCACTACATATCTTTTGCCTGCTGAGTTATTCCCCACCCATTTACGTGCTACAGGCCATGGTTTTGCTTCTGCAGCAGGCAAAGTCGGAGCTGCCGTAGGTATTTTCCTATTACCTGTATTAAGCGCAAATATTGGCCTTCCTAAAACCATGTTTATTATGGGTATTGTGTGTATTTTTGGTTTTATTATTACTGCCATTCTAGGGCATGAAACCAAAGGAAAATCTCTAGATGAAATTCATCGTATCGAAAAAGAAATGAATGCAGCAGAAGTAAGTCTACTCTATGTACAAGAAGATATTCAACGCTTGGGGTCAGATTTAAAACGCGTTGAAGGTGCGTTACACTCTGCTTTACAAGAAATTCGCCGCTTCAATAAGCAAGATTAATTTATTTAAGGCTCAACAGGATTTGCATCAGCAAATCGTTCAGCTAAAGCTTCTTTTATACGTGTTGCAGCTTCCTCAGCAGAAGTAAATGTTCCCCCAGGAATAGAAGTAGATACAGGCTGTTTAGAAACAGCTAATGCCGTAGGATCTTCACCTGCCAAAAGGCCTTTGCCCTGATTACGAGGCTGAGGGCTTGGTGTCGGAGTTGCAATCACAGCGGCAGCATCATTAGCAGCATTATCTGCTGCTCTTCCCACATCAAGGCCGGCTTGATCGGCTTCGGCAACGGGGAGGGAGCTAACAACCGCTGCTCGCGCAGCATCCCCAGCTATTTTTTGATTTTCTTCTTGATTTGCCTGTGGTTCCAACACAGGACTATTTAAATCTAAACTAGCGCCTACGCTTACTTCTTCGCGTTGTAGTTTAAATTGAGATTCATAAGTTGCAGCCAGATGCGCAAACCCTTCACTAATAAGAATCCGCTCTTCGCTTGATAAATACGGCCGATTGCCTCTTGCATCTAAAGATATCGGGTTAAGTTCAATAGCAAGATCTTTACACTTATCTTGTAATTGCACTAACTTATGCTCACTTTTATAAGCCTCTGCCATCGATTGAGTCAACTCAATCAATTGTTCTTCTGTTAATTTAAGAAGCGCAGCATTATCAACATTAAAGCCTAACGCATCTAATCCCATTTGCAGAACCTTAATTAACTCTGGTTTATTAGTTGCAGGCTCCAGTTTTAATAAATGATTTAATCCTGCAGTATCTTTGCTATCTACTACCTCCGCTGTAACTTTTTCTAAACTGATATCTGTTGATTCTTTCTTCTGCTGAACAGACACAGAAACTAAAGGCTCTAATACCGTCGTCACTGCATTAATAGCAGCTTTCACTTCTTGAATTGCCGCAGCAGCTTCCTGATCTTCTTTACTACTATACCCCTCCATACGCGCATTATCTTCACGCGTATCTACATCATAATTAACAAGAGGATCATTTATTTTGCCTTCACGTACCAAACGATCGATTTCTGCTTTCGCTATTGCTGTATTTCCTTCTTCGATAGCACGTTGCAAGGCCGCTAATTCTTTAACTGCAATTTTAGGATTATTTTGCTCAATTTCTTTCAATATTAATTCCCACTCCTCCTGAGAAATATCTCGGGCACTCCCACCTTGCCGCACAGGTTGATTAGCAAAATCAGAAGATGACTTCAGCATAGCATCATCATTAAGATACACCCCTACCGTACTTGCAGGAGCAAGTATTTTTCTTCGCGTTAAAGCCATATTAATTCCACTAAAAATTTACATAATTATATTTTATTTTTAAGAAAAAGTCAATGTAATGTAACATGTGAGACTGCCACATCAAAGTTGTAATCTGATACTTCAACAAAATTAAAATCTTACACTTATTTAAAATATTAGCAATGCAATGACAAAACATCTGCTGCGATAACAGCAGATATTGCTTGAGACAAAATAGCTTTTAAGTTTTTTCCAACTTACGAATTGTTATCAGTCAGTCGGTGTCACAGAGGCATCTGCTGTGGTAGAGTCAGAAGTACTTCTTCCACCTGCACCTCCTGCTGCTGCACCACCACCCTGCCACGCCGTCGCCGCAAACACCCCAGCATGACTTGCGGCAGGAGTACTGCCACTGCCACCACTTGCAGCTGCTCCACCTCCTTCTTTAGCCAATTCATTATTAATCATAGAAATTTCTAAGCGAGTTAGAGCTACGCGATCCATATGGTCATGTGGATAAGGTAGTGCTAATGCCTGTTCATATAAAGCTTTAGCTTGAACAAGATCACGTGCAACACCTTTACCATCTTGATACATTTTAGCGAGAGCGCCTAAAGCTGGAGCAAAACTGCCAAGCGAGACTAATAGAGGAAGGCCTTCTGCAAATTCTCCGTTTTCAATATGTATTTCAGCCTTATAAAAAATACCAAATTTATTTCCTTTTGCGGCAGCTTTTTCGATATCAGCTAGAGCTTTAGCAGGATCATCTGCTAACCTACCTTTACACAGAGCTAATGCCAAGTCAACACGTCCTGTTACATCAGTTACCGCTAAAGGTTCAAGACGAGCAATAAAACTTCGTATGTCAACTTTTGCTGTATCTCTTTCTGCTTCAACTGGTCTGGGGTAGCTATAAAGTGAGTCATGTAATAAAGCGTTAATTTTATATAAAGCCTCACCCTCCATTAAAACATCGGTAGTGGCACGATATGTCTCAAACTGGCTATTTAAATCATCGAATAACGGCATTTTTCAGTCCCCTATAATATATTTTTTATGAAATCATTTTCATTTTAATATATATAATATAAGTCAAGTATTTTCTACATTTGTGCATGCATGTAGCCTTGAGCAAAATTAACAAGCTGTGCTACTATGAGCACTTAATTAATCAAGATATTGCATTTATGGTTCTGTTGATGATTTTAGCCTGCGTGGTCATTGGTACTGCCGGACAACTCTTTTTAAAGGCCGGAATGAATCATATTGGAGAGTTTGCTTTTTCAGCACACAATATTGGCCCTATTGTTGTAAAGGTATTAACAAGTCCCTTTATTATTTTAGGAACCTGCTGCTATGCGCTTAGTCTTGTTGTTTGGCTACTTGTATTATCACGTGCTGAAGTAAGCTATGCTTATCCACTTTTAAGCGTCGGTTATGTAATAACAGCCATTATGGGTTATTATTTATTTGGTGATGCTTTATCAGCTATCCGTATTGTTGGAATTGGCTTAATTATTTTGGGGGTTATTTGCATTACCCGTTAGAGACCCATCATGATTGAATTTGACACTCCCGAAGAACCACGTATTATTTCTCCTGAAGAGCGTTTGGATGAGAAAGCCATTGATCGGGCAATTCGTCCCAAAAGATTGGCTGAATATGAAGGTCAAGATAGTGCTTGTGAACAACTTGCTATATTCATTGAAGCTGCGTGTAAACGTCATGAGGCCTTAGACCACGTTCTTATTTTTGGCCCGCCCGGACTCGGAAAAACCACCTTATCGCACATTATTGCGAATGAAATGGGGGTTAATATCAAACAAACATCGGGGCCAGTATTAGAAAAACCGGGCGATGTTGCGGCTCTTCTGACCAATCTGCAAGCCAATGATGTTTTATTTATCGATGAAATTCATCGCTTGAGCCCAGTCGTAGAAGAAATTTTATATCCCGCTATGGAAGATTACCAACTAGATATTATCATTGGCGAAGGACCTGCAGCACGCTCCATTAAAATTGACTTACAACCCTTCACTCTGGTTGGTGCAACCACTCGCGCCGGTTTACTCACTTCGCCCTTGCGTGATCGTTTTGGCATTGTGCTTCGCCTTGAGTTTTATGATGTTGCACATCTTACTAAAATTATTATGCGCTCAAGCCGTATTCTTAATTTAAATATTAATGAAGAAGGTGCTCTTGAAATCGCCAAGCGATCACGTGGTACACCTCGAATTGCCAATCGACTTTTACGACGAGTCCGCGATTTCGCTGAGGTAGAAGGCACAGGCTTGATCGATAAAATCATTGCCGATAAAGCACTTAATCTTTTAAAAGTAGATCATCAAGGTTTTGATCTAATGGATCATAAGCTCTTAGAGGCATTAATCCATAAATTCGATGGCGGACCCGTTGGGCTTGACAATATCGCTGCTGCTATCGGCGAAGAAAAAGGCACAATAGAAGACGTAATAGAACCTTATCTTATCCAACAAGGCTTGCTTGCACGCACTCCTCGCGGCCGTGTTGCAACACAGCGGGCTTATGAGCATCTAGGGCTCACTATCAAAGCCTAGTTTGAACATGTCATACTATAAATATTAACAGCCAAAGGATGATGCGTAAAAATTTGTGACTTATTGTAAGGAATGGTCTGTAATGGCTGACAAGTCTTAAAATAAGGCTGAATGCATGCAGGATAAGGAAATTGAACATTCAAATACAAAACTCGATGATATTCCCCGTTTTCGATAGATTTTCCCCAAAATTGGTACTGCCCTTCTAAAGAAATATCACAGGGTTGCTTTGGAATCACGACATTAGGTAAATGATATTCCTTTGCAATAAATTCAAGGCGTGGCACTGAATTCCAACCTGTCGTAATCGTAGGAGTCACCCCATTTTTTTGCGCTTCCAGCATTAGATTTTTTTGTAATAAATAAATGGGATACTCATATGAAATATGTGGAGCAACCCAAATCGTCGCATCAATTAAAAATACTAGACTTAACAAAGCAAAAACACTTAAGATGACTCTCGTCAAAACCTGATAATTCTGATACAGTTTTTCTGCCGAAAGCAATGCCAAAGCAATGGTTGCCGGTAGAAAGTAATTAATTTTGGCAAAAGCTGAATAAGAACCCACAAACCAAATAAGCACAAAAACCGCACTCACCGTCCAGCATAACCGTGCAATCAATGCCTGCTTAGGGCTTCGTTGTTGCTTTAAACGAAGAAAAGGGAAAATCAATAAAAAACTTAAACAATAAAACATGCGCCACAAAAAACCAACCATATTGTGTAAATGTTCGGCTAGTGAAATGGAATGATCTATCGTATGCTGTCCAAACTGAAAAGCAAACGAAACCCAATGGTGTTGGTAGTTCCATATGAGTACGGGGCTAAATATTAAAAAACAGATCCCTAAAGCTAAATAGAGATGTATGCGCTTAAAAACATTGCGCAAGTCTTTAACTGACAGCAAATAAATACAAATTCCGAGCATTAATATTACACCGGTATATTTGGAGAGCAAACCCAAACCCATGGAAATACCCATTAAATATAAAAATTTGCTTTGCCGGCTTAAAACGTATAATACCGTAAAATATAAAGTGCTGGACCAAAATAACAACTCAGGCGCATCGTAGGTCACACGAATAAAATTGCTTTGTGCAAGGAGTGGAAAAAGCACCCATAGGAACGCTGCAAAAGTTGCGAATCTCTCGTCATACCAGAGTTTAGCAATTCTATAAATAAAAAAGCATACACCAAGAGCGCATAAAACCCCAATTACATTTAACGCAAAAAATGTATTGCCAAAGAGCGTCGTTGTAAACCGCATCATATAGGCAATCATCGGTGGCCCATCTAAGTAAGACAAACCTAAATGATTGCTCCATTCCCAATAATAAAACGTATCACCATACGGAAAAATAAAAGCTGCGAATATTACCAAGATAAGAAAATACAAGCAGAGCAAAATTTTGAGTCTAGCATACATATTTTTTGAGTTCTCTTAAACGTAAAATCAATACAACCTTTAATGATTCCAATATATTGTTTTTGGGAAATTTACTGTATCCTGCTTCTCGATCGATGAAAATAATAGGCACTTCGACAATCTTGGCACCAAGCTTATGTAAGCCCCATAAAAGATGAATCTTATAAGCGTAATTTTTAGATAACAAAGGTTTTAGCAATGCTTGCTTTAAAAATTTAGTTTTAGTCGCCCGAAAACCACTGGTAAAATCTTTATAACGTGGCGTTAAAAATAAACGAGCCACCCAATTACCCACCTGCGAAAGTAAACGACGATACCAAGGCCATCCCACTTGAATTTTTCCACCCTTTACATAACGACTTCCCAAAGCCACATCAGCCCCACTTTCAATCGCAGCAATCATCGGAACAATAAATTGAGGTTGATGCGAACCATCAGCATCAAATTCAAAAATCAGATCAGCCTCTAAAGTTTCCCAAGCAAATTTCATTGCTTTGGCATAAGCACTCCCCAACCCTGACTTTTCTTCTTCTGTTGCAATCGTAATATTGTTAAACTGTTGCTGCAATTCTTGCACAATCTGAAGAGTAGCATCAATAGAATGACTATCAAAAACAAGAATATTAATTTGGTGCGAAGGTATTTTAGTGCTTATAGACTCTAAGTCCAGCAAGGTTTGCTTAATACTACAAGCCTCATTGTAAGTTGGAATAATAATAACAACCTTCAAATGCAAAACACCCAAAATAAATATTGCGCCATTGTTATCGAAGTTGCCATAAAATGCAAGTTTCTCTACAATAGCGCATCATTTATATTTGAGGATTCACTATATGGCAGGAAGTAGTCTTTCTATTTTAGGTCTAATTGCAAGCGCAAGCTGGATTGTTAAATTCGTCATGTTAATTTTATTAATCGCCTCAATCTGGTCTTGGGCAATTGTATTTAGCAAAATTAGTCTTCTTAAAAATTCTCGCCAAGTAACAGATACTTTCTCAAAGCAGTTTTGGTCAGGTACTGATTTAATGACACTTTATAAATCTATAAAAGGCGAGGCCTCGGGTATGCCTGCTTTATTTAAATCAGGCTTTCAGGCCTTTTTAAAAATGCAGGAAACTCCTGCAAAAATTCCGGCTGTGATTGAAAATGTAGAACGTGCAATGCGTATTGCTTTCAGTCGTGAAAGTGATCGCATGGAAGAAAATTTAACCCTACTTGCAACTGTTGGATCCGTCAGCCCTTATATTGGCTTATTTGGAACGGTATGGGGAATTATGACTGCGTTTGTAGCTTTAGGCGGTGTTGAACAAGCAACCTTATCAATGGTCGCCCCTGGAATTGCTGAAGCCTTAATTGCCACCGCGATGGGTTTATTTGCAGCTATTCCTGCGGTCATTGCTTACAACCGCTTTACCGCATTGATCGAGCGCGAACTCAACCAATACGAAAATTTTGAAGATGAATTTATTAATATTCTGACCCGTCAATTAGAACATACAGGTAAATAATGAAACGTCAAAGACACAAACGCCGCCGCATTGCGGAAATGAACGTTGTTCCCTATATCGACGTCATGTTAGTCTTACTTATTATTTTCATGGTAACCACGCCTTTATTATCTCAAGGGGTGAAAGTAAACCTTCCTAAAGCAGCAGCCAGGGCTTTGAGCACAGATAATGTTCCCATTATCGTATCAGTAGATGCTTCTGGTAATTACTTTCTAAATATTGCAAAGACACCCAGCAGCCCAATTAATACAAGTGATTTACAAAGCCAAGTTGCCGCAGCTTTAGCAAGCAACTCAGATCGCAAAGTATATGTGCGCGCCGATAGTTCAGTTAATTATGGTGATGTGATTACTGCAATGGCCCTGCTGCAACAATCTGGTGCAAGTAGCATTGGTTTAATGACTGAAAGTCCTAACAAATCCTCATGAAAATAGCCAAGCTCTTTACCCAACCTAATCGCCCTTATTTATATTCAGCTAGTGCCCATTTAGTTCTGATTCTACTGATGATTATTTTATCATACAACAATATTAAGATCTTTACTTTTGGCAGCGCCGTAAAATCACAACAACAAGTACAAATAGTTAATGCCACTTTAGTCTTGCCACAACCCAGCATGTCCAAAGTGATTACCCAAAATCCACCAGCACCAGCACCACCTACACCGCCTGTAAAAACACCCTCACAACAAGTTAACCCAAACCCTACGCCTAATCAGACACCAACACCACAGAAATCAACTCCACAAAAAGTGGCACCAGATAAAAACGCACCACAAGTACAAAAGCAACAACCACAACAAAAATCTTCTTCAACGATTCAAAATAAGCAAGCTCTGCAAAAATTAAAAGCTCTTGGGTTGTCGAGCTTACAGCAAGCAACGAATAGTACGCAAAAAGAGGCTGCAAGCGCGGCGCAAGCTGCAAAAGATTTAACGTTACAACAAAAATACATGGGCCTTATTCAACAAACTATCCGTTCTAATTGGATCAACCAGTTTGACCCGAATACCAATCTCACGGTGATATTAAAAATTTCTCTTGATAAAACAGGAAAGGTGCTCTCAGTCAACGTTATGCAAAGTAGTGGCAATCTTACTTTTGACCGCCAGGCAATTTTAGCCGTAGAAAAATCATCTCCATTACCTTTACCTCCTGATCCGAATATGGCTAAAGATTTTATGAATTTGACTTTACCATTTAATAATCAATTACAATGAACGCACAACAAAAAAAAATATTAGCCTTAAGTGCTACAAAGCGAAGCTTTGCAATTCATAAGCTTGCTATAGAAAGCGCAAACCCTCTCATAGTGATTGTCAATCATTTAGGCAGTAAGGAAACTTTAAGCGCAGAATTAGCTTTCTTTGGCACACTCACCTATGACTTCCCTGATTGGGAAACTTTGCCTTACGATCCTTTCTCACCACATATCGATATCATTTCTGAACGTTTGCGCTTATTAGCATTGCTTCCTAGCTTGAAGCAAGGTGTGATTCTCATCGGAGCGCGTACTCTTTTAAACCCACTTCCACCGCCTGCTTTTTTGAAAACCCATGCTTTCGCAATTAAGGTAGGGGATACACTTAACTTGCAATCGGAACGTGAAGCTCTAGTTAATGCAGGTTATCGTCAAGTTGAACAAGTATTTGCTCGTGGTGAATATGCCGTTCGCGGTTCAATTTTCGATATTTTTCCCATGGGTGCCAAAACGCCTTATCGCTTAGATTTATTTGGCGATGAAGTGGAATCAATTCGCGATTTTGATTTAGAAACGCAACGTTCAGAGCAGCGTCTTACGGAAATCAATTTACTCCCAGCGCATGAGTTTCCCTTTGACCACACTTCAATTCAAATATTTATTAAGCATTTTGAAGCGCACTTTAAAAAATTGCCTGAAACGTTTCAAGCTTTAAAAAAGAACATTCCCCTACAAGGATTAGAATATTATTTGCCTTTATTTTTTGATACTATTGCTAACTTTTTTGATTATTGTCCTATAAATAGCACAATTGTTTTTGATGATCAGCTTGAGAAAACTTGGCGCGAGGCTGAAGCTGAAATTACGGCACGCTTTGAAGAAAAGCGCTACGATATTATGCGTCCACCTTTGCCACCGAAGAAATTGTTTTGGCCGCATGATGATCTGTTTAAGCAAATGAAAAAATTTGAGAGGGTTGAGTTTGCGCCTCACTCCAACCCCTCTCCTCAGAGTAAGAGAGAAAAAACTTTATACGTAGCTCAAACACCCGGCCGGCAACAATTATTGATCGAACACCTCAATCGCCAAAACATTCAGCCCACCCCTATTGAAAATTGGCAAACCTTTTTAGCTACAAAACCCGGCACATATATTACCGTAGGTGATCTTGAGCAAGGCTGGAACGATTCTGAATTAAACATTGAGCTCATTGCCGAAAGCACAGTACTGGGGATTCCAAATGCGCCACGCATTAAAAGAAAAGATGCAGATAAAACCAAAAAATTTGCAGGTTTAAATGATTTAGCTGAACTGAATATAAATGACATTGTCGTCCATATTGAACATGGGGTTGGCCGTTATCTGGGGTTATCGAAGCTGGAACTTCCAGGTCAAGAATCGCAAGAATTCCTAACATTGGAATACCAAAAAGGTGATAAGTTATATGTGCCGATTCATCATATTAATTTAATTTCGCG
>JACCDN010890274.1_pt1 | contig 20121 bp, 24 predicted proteins | sample 7441691 | NCBI WGS metagenome assembly JACCDN01 (sample SAMN15323439, study PRJNA562643) | freshwater metagenome | isolation source: river surface water | place: USA:Blue River Watershed | collected 2017-08-16 | reverse complement strand
TGTTGGATGTGGCCGCGGTGCAGCTGCAAGCGGCCTAGGCTAGGGGCGTTCCCACAAGGTGGGTTGCACGGCATATCCGATATAAAGTGGATGCTTCGGCTGACCGGCTTGGGTCAAGCCAAGATGCCACAGCGGTTTGCCCGCTTGTTGCAGCTGCGCGCCAACGGTGCGGTCGCGCCCATGCAACGCGCCATGGCCGCCCCAGCCGCACAGAATGGCATCGGCCCAGATCATGCCATCTGACAGAGCGGCGTCATTGTCTGGCCCCACCGGATCGGCAGCGGCCCGCAAGGCGCGCGGGTCCGTGGCGCGCAGGGCAAATAGATTGACGACCCGAAAGCCGCCGAACCCCAAGGCGCGCGCCCGTCGCTCGCAACGTTCGACTGTTGGGTCATTCGCCAATTCGCTGGCGGTCGACGGGTTCAGCATCACCCACAACAGACGCGATCCCGCCGCCCATTCCCTTGTCAGGGCGTAGCGGTAGGTTTCGCAGGCCGAATAGACCGCCTCGCTTGCCGCATCGCCCTTTTGATGCGTCCGCCGAATCATTCAGTCGAGGTTGAAGACGCGCGACGGGTGAAGTTCGCCCGCCTTGTAAATCCCAACCGCCACCGGACGCCCTTGATAGCTGGCCCAAGCCTCGTCGCCATATTGCACGGATGCGGTCAGCACCATGCCGGGATTGCCATTGCGCAACCGCACAGCACCTTCGGGCGTGCAGGGCAGTTCGGGCAGATCGGCCAGCCCCAATTCCAAGGGCTTCAGCAAGGCGTCAATCTCGGGCGATTTGGCCAGACGGTCGATGTCCTCCAAGGACACCCCTTCACTGGCGCAAAACGGTCCTGACCATTCCCGACGCAGCCATTGCACATGGCCAAGGCAGCCCAAGGCGCGGCCCAAATCGCGGGCGATGGAACGCACATAGCCGCCCTTGCCGCACACCATTTCCAGATCGACATGATCGGCATCGGGGCGGGCCAGAACCTCCAGCCGCTCGACCCAAAGGGGGCGGGCGGCAAGGTCCATCACCTCGCCCTCGCGGGCCAGATCATAGGCGCGTTCGCCATCGACCTTGACGGCGGAGAACTGCGGCGGAACCTGTTCGATCTCGCCGCGAAAGGCCGCCAGGGCCGTCTCGATCGCGGCGTCTGACGGCCGGCTGTCGCGGGTTTCGACAACCGTGCCTTCGGCGTCATCGGTCGTGGTCGAAGCCCCCAGCACCACCCGGAAGCGGTAACATTTCAGCGCGTCGGTGATATAGGGAACCGTCTTGGTCGCCTCGCCCAAAGCCACGGCCAGAACCCCGGTCGCCGCCGGATCCAGCGTGCCGGCATGGCCCGCCTTTTGCGCGCCAAAGGCCCATTTCACCTTGTTGACCACCGTGGTCGACCCCACGCCCGCAGGCTTGTCCACCACCAGCCAGCCATTCACAGGCCGACCCTTTTTGCTGCGTGCCATCTTAGTCCTTTGCCGTCACAACGCCAACGATCGGGCCAATCGGAAAGCCGATATCATCGCGATCAAGCTCAGGCGCATAAAGCCGTGAGACAGAGCCATCAAGGAAAAGCGCGTTCTTCACGCCGACAATATCGCGAAAATAGCGAGCAAAGGCGTGAAAGTTCACCGCATCGTTCGAAATGACAAAGATCGCCCGGCCATCCTCGGCAACACCAACGCCATTGCGATAGTTGTAACTGTCGGACTCGCGCACAAAACTGGGATGCAGCGCGCCGTCGATGACCAGCATCGGGCCGCTTTGGGTGGCATAGCGGCAGGCCGGGGGGGCGGCCTTGAAGGCGCGGCTTTCGATCACCGCAAAACTGTCGCCGACACAGAACACCCCGTTCGGCAGCAGGCCAAAGTTGCCCGGCCCGTCCGAGGTGACAATGCGCGCCTTTTGCTGAAAGTTCTCGATGTAAAGCCCGACCGGCGCGAGGTCTTCGTGGAACATCCCGGCGTTCATCGCGAAGTCTAATGTCAGACCCGTCGGTTCCAATCCGGTGACAAGGGCCGCAAAGCTGCCATAGGGGCCGTCTGGCCCGTTCAGAAACAGCCGCAGGTCTTCGCCCGGCGCAACCTCACACACCGAATAAGAGGCGTCCTCAAAGATATCGTCCCGGCAGGTCACCGCCTGCGCCATGCCCGGCAGGCACAGCGCAACCAGTGCCGCCTTAGTCGTCATCTTCTTCGGCCTCAGGGCCAAGGTCGCGTGCCACCGAAGGATCAGAGAACATGCGCCGTGTCTCGTCCAGCCGGTCAAAGGTTTCGTCCGGGCGAAAGCGCAGGTCAGGGGCGTATTTCAGCGTCAGGCCATCGGCAACGCGGTGGCGCAGTTCAGCCTTGTTGCGCGCAAGGGCTGCAATGGCGGCTTCAACCGGGACCGACCCCATCAGCGGCATGACGTAAACCGTGGCCACCTTGAGATCGGGCGAGCAGGACACTTCGCCGACCGTGATCGACATGGCGTTCAACTCGGGGTCATGAATTTCTGCCCGGTTCAGCACATCAGACAGGGTGCGCCGGATGAGTTCGCCGACGCGAAGCTGGCGTTGCGAGGGGCCGTTGGCGGAATGGAAGCGTTTGTTCGACATGGCCGCCATGTAAGCCCTTTTGGCCTTGCCCGCAACGCTGGGCTTTTCGCATGGGTCGAAGGGCGCTAAAGGGGGCCTTGGAACAAAGAGGTGTGCCATGGAAAACCTGCCGGGAATCGTTGTCACCGGGGCGTCGGGCCGGATGGGGCAGATGTTGGTCAAGACGATCACCGCCTCAAACAAGGCGCGGCTGGTCGGCTGCGTCGAACGCGCCGGAAACCCTTGGCTTGGCCGGGATGTGGGCGAGGCGATGGGCGGCGCGCCTTTGGGCGTGGTGGTCACCGATGATCCGCTGGAGGTTTTTGCCCGCGCCCAAGCGGTGATCGACTTTACGGCGCCTGCCGCGACGGTGGAGTTTGCCGCGTTGGCCGCACAAGCCCGCGCTGTGCATGTGGTCGGCACCACGGGGCTGGAGCCTGAGCATCACGCCAAGCTTGACGCGGCGGCGCGCCATGCGGTGGTTGTTCAGGCCGGCAACATGAGCCTTGGCGTCAACCTTTTGGCCCGGATGACGCAAAAAGTTGCGGCGGCCTTGGATGCCGATTGGGACATCGAGGTGATCGAGGCGCATCACCGCATGAAGGTTGACGCGCCGTCCGGCACTGCGCTGATGCTGGGGCAGGCCGCCGCTGATGGGCGCGGCGTGGCGTTGGAGACGGCAAAGTTGTCAGGCCGCCATGTCATCACCGGCGCGCGCGAACGTGGCAGCATCGGGTTTTCGGCGATCCGGGGCGGGGACATTGTGGGCGAACACGATGTGCTGTTCGCGGGCGAAGGGGAGCGGATCATCCTGCGCCATGTCGCGACCGATCGCACGATCTTTGCCCGTGGGGCGCTGCGCGCCGCGCTTTGGGGGCAGGGGCAAAAGCCCGGACGCTATGACATGATGGATGTTTTGGGGCTGTAAGGCCTTGATCTGGCAAGGCGTGGATCAGAAATCCACCGCCAGCCCTTTCTTTTCCCAATCGCCGAAGCGGACCGGTTCCGGCCCGTCCCGTCCGCCAAGCTCTGGCGGCAACTCAGCGGCTTTGGCTGCTTTGCGGCGGGCCTCTGCCTCGGCCAGCGCACGCTGGGCGGCAGGGGGAAGGTTGGGGGTTTCAGACATGGTCTATCCCTTTTGGCGGTTCCGATGATATAGGCCGCGCCATTGGGTGCGGCAAGGACATGTGATGACGCAAGGCAAGACCGGATCAGCGCGCGGCGGGGCAGTGGCGTTGTTGAATGTCATTTTGGGCGAAGGGCGGCTTTTGGCGCAGGCGCTGGATGTGCCGGGTTTTGCCACTCTGGGGCCTGCCGAGCGCGCCCGCGCCCAGCGGTTGGCGGCCGCCGTGCTGCGTGCGATGGAGCCTGCCGACAAGGTGCTGAAGCCCCTGCTGCGCAAGGCCCCGCCTTTGGCTGTTTTGAACATTCTGCGGCTTGCCGTGGTGGAGCTAGCCGGGGGTGCTGCGCCGCATGGCGTGGTGAATGAGGCCGTCGGCTTGGCACGGTCGGGTCGCAAGACCGGGCATCTGTCGGGTCTGGTGAACGCCGTGTTGCGGCAGGTGCCCGAAGCTGTGGCCTTGACCCCCGTCCAGAAACTGCCGCGTTGGCTGCGCCAGCCTTTGGTGCATGCCTATGGCCGGGATGTGGTGACCGCGATTGAAGCGGTGCAGGCCACGGCCCCACCGATGGATCTGACGTTGCGCGTTGGCGCAGAGGCCCCCGAGGGCGAGGTGCTGTCTACGGGCAGTTTGCGTCTGGCAGATCGTGGCCAAGTGTCTACGCTGCCGGGATATGAGGCGGGCGGCTGGTGGGTGCAGGACGCCGCTGCGGCCCTTGCCGCGCCGCTGTTGGGCGAGGTGAAAGGCCTGCGTGTGCTGGACCTTTGCGCGGCCCCTGGCGGCAAAACCATGCAATTGGCAGCATTGGGCGCAGAGGTAACGGCGCTGGATATTTCCGCGCCCCGCATGGCGCGGGTTGCTGAGAATCTGGCTCGCACCGGGCTTGCCGCGCAATGCGTGGTGGCGGATGCGTTGCAATGGGCGCCTGACGCGCCTTTTGATGCCATCCTGCTTGACGCTCCTTGTTCCGCGACGGGCACCATCCGACGCCATCCCGATCTGCCCTTTGTGAAGGATGGTTCGGAAATCGCGGGGCTGGTCGACTTGCAAGCCCAGCTCTTGGATCGCGCCTTGGGCTGGCTGCGGCCGGGGGGACGGCTGGTCTATTGCACCTGCTCGCTGTTGCCAGAGGAAGGCGAGGGCCAGCTTGCCGCTGCCTTGGCGCGGTATCCGGGGCTGCGGGTGGTTGCGCCCGCCCTGCCGGGTCTTGATCCGGCTTGGATCACCGAACAAGGTGGTCTGCGTCTGCGCCCCGACTACTGGGCCGACAAGGGCGGGATGGACGGGTTCTTCATGGCCTGTTTGCAGCCCGGTTAACCGCGCGAGAAAAGCCGATACCACAGCCCATCCGGCAGCACCTGACCGAGCCGGAACAGCCAGGAAAACGGCGCAGGGAAACTGGATTTGAAACGCCCCGAGCGCATCAGGCGCAGCATGTGGTCCGCGGCCTGTTCGGGGGACATCAGGAAGGGCATGGCAAAGCGGTTCTGCGCCGTCAGCCTTGTGGCGATAAAGCCGGGATTGGCGATCTGCACCTTGATGCCTGAACCGCGCAGGTCGGCATAAAGGCTTTCGGCCAGCACCATGACCCCGGCTTTCGATGCGGCATAGCCGATTGCACCGGGCAATCCGCGATACCCCGCCAGCGATCCGGTCAGCACCACATGCCCTGTTCCGCGCGCGATCATGCTGGGCAAAACAGCGCCAATCACGCGGGCGGTGCCGGTCAGGTTCACATCGCAGATTTGCACAAGGCGTTCAGGATCAAGGGATTGTGCTGTCATCGGCCAATAGACCGCCGCAAGGATCACCAGCCCATCAATCGCCCCAACCGCCGCCGCCGCATGGGTCACCGCGTTTTGGTCGGCCACATCCATCGGCACAGGGCTTGCCCCCAACGCGGTGCAAACGGCACCAAGCCGCGTCGCATCGCGGCCCGAAATTACCAGATCTGCCCCTTCGGCCCGCAATCGCTGCGCCAGCGCCAGCCCCAACCCCTCGCTGCCACCGACCAGCCAATACCGCTTACCGGCAAAGCTCATCGGCTGACCTCTTTCGCCGGAGGCTCGGGGCGCGGGCGATAGGCCACCCCTTTGAGACGCAGCTTCAACGCCTGCCAAAAGATCAGCGCCAAGACGCGCCGCGACCCAAAGGGGCGGCGCAGGCAGGCCCACAGGATGGCGCGATTGGTCAGCGGCGTGCGCTGTCCGGTCAGTGTGGCGATGACGCCATTTTCTCCGGCAGAAAAGTCGATCCAGATGCCGATGCGGTCCGGGCGGATGTCGAAACGAAAGCGGTAGCTCCCCTCAACCGGCTGAAAGGGTGAAACGTGAAAGATCTTGCGCGCGGTCAGATGGTCTTCGGCGGTAATCGGGCCTTGGTCCGGGTGGTGGACAAGGTAGGAATGACGATCGCCAAACGTGTTCGTCACCTCGGCAATCACCACGCGCAAAACATCATGTTCATCGTGGCAAAGCCAAAAGGACACCGGGTTGAACACATGGCCCAAGACGCGGGGTTGGGCCAAAAGGTCGATGCGGGCGGGGACAGACAGGCCATGGGCTGCCAACACCTGCCGCACCCACGCGGTGCCAGTGCCACGCCCCGGTGCGCCGCCATGATCCTGATCCCGGATTCCCATCAGATTGGCGCGGTTGCGGGAAAACAAACGCGGTCCTTTGGCGGTTTCTGGTGTCAGCAGCACATAATCGATCGAATAGCGAAAGCGGTTCTGCACCGTGCCTTTCCGGCCATGAAATGTCTGGCCCGCGATATGATCGACCGCGCTCACGCCGCAAGCCGCAGCGCAACGCGGGCGGCCATGGCCTCGGCCACATCGACCGCAGAGGCAAAGCCATCCTCATGAAACCCGTTCCGCATCCACGCCCCGCAGAACCATGTGTTCTGGGTGCCGTTCATCGCGCGAATGCTGGCCTGCGCGGCCAAGGCGGCATGGTCGAACACCGGATGACGGAAGGTTGTCTGGTCATAAATCAGGGCCGGATTGATTGCTGCGACCGGGTTCAGCGTGACGAACAAAGGATCCTCCTGCGGGATCGGTTGCAGATTGTTCATCCAGTAACTCAGCGCAATACGGTCAGGCTTGGGGCCTTTGGGCTCGACGTAAACCCAACTCGCCCAGGCCCGCGGATTGCGCGGCATGACAGACGGATCGGCATGCAAAACTGCCTCATTCGGTTGATACCGCACAGCCGACAGCGCAGCGCGTTCCTGTGGGGTGGGGTCTGACAGCATGGCCAGAGTGTCATCGGAATGGGTCGCCATAATCACATCGTCATAAAGCTCCCATTCGCTGCCATGGGTCCGCAGCATCACCCCATTGTCGGTGCGCTGGATGGCGGTGACAGGGGTCTTGGTGCGCAGTTCTGCCCCTTGGCGCCGAAGCTGGGCTTCCAGTCTGCGGACATATTCGACCGACCCACCTTGCACCGTATACCACGGGTGCTGGCCCGATGTTTGCATCAGGGCATGGTTCTTAAAGAACCGGATCATCGCCTCGGCTGGAAAATCGAGGATGCCCGACACCGGCGTTGACCAGATCGCCCCGGAAATCGGCGTGATATAGTGGTCACGGAAGGCGTCTGAAGTGCCCAGTTTCCGCAACAGCCCGCCGATCGTCAGGCCTGTGTCCTTGGCCACAGCTTCTGCATTGGCGTTGAAATGCAGGATGTCGCGGATCATGCGCAGGAAGCGGGGCGAAAGCGCATTGCGGCGTTGGGCGAACAGGCTGTTCAGATCGCGCAGGGCATATTCCAGCCGCCCGCCACCGAATGAGGCGCCAAAGCCCATGTCGCTTGGCACAATCGGGACCTGAAGCCGGTCGAACATGGCCAGAAGATGTGGGTAGTTCACCTTGTTGAACACGATGAACCCGGTATCGACCGGTTGATTGCCCCGCTTGCCTGCGACCACGGTTCGGGCGTGGCCACCCAGTCGGGGGGCGGCCTCATACAGCGTGACGGCATGGGTTCCGGCCATCAGATAAGCCGCAGCCATCCCCGAGATACCCCCGCCAACAATGGCAATGCGACGCGGCGGTGGACCCAGGGTTTCGAACGGCATTAGCTTTCCCTTTTTCATGCTTTTCAAGGCTTACGGCGATGGGCTGCTGTTGGATCACCGGCCGAGTGATCCAACAGCCAACCTGCCGCGTATCGCTTGCATCATGATGAGCCAAGCCCTTGCCCTGCACTATTCCGATGCGGCCCCGCCGCAGAAGGCCTATGCTGGGCCAAGGCAGGTAGCGCAGGGCAGGCGATTGGCGGCAACGAACGAGACCGATTGGGCGGCACTGATGCTGGCCGTGCGCGACCGGCAAGACCGGGCCGCCTTTGCTGCGCTGTTTCGTCATTTTGCGCCCCGCGTGAAGGCGTTCTTGATGAAATCAGGCACCGAAGCCTCATTGGCCGAGGATTGCGCGCAGGACGTTCTGGCGACGGTCTGGCAAAAGGCGCATTTGTTTGACCCGACGCGGGCTTCGGTTGCGACCTGGGTTTTTACCATTGCCCGCAACCGCCGCATCGACATTGCCCGCCGCGACCGCCGTCCCGAACCCGAAGCCCTGGATTGGGGCGGTGAAGGGCAAGAGCCAGATCAGGCCGATATCTACGAAGCCGCCGAGGAAGCCGCGCGGCTGACCGAAGCGTTGAAAATCCTGCCAGATGCGCAGCGCGCCTTGGTGGCACGGGCCTTTTACGGCGATCTTTCGCACAGTGAGATTGCCGCAGAAACCGGGCTGCCGTTGGGCACTATAAAATCACGGATCCGTTTGGCGCTGGATCGCCTGCGGACGAAGATGAGTTAAGGCCATGACGATCAAACATCACCTCTCTGATCAACTTCTGATGGGCTACGCGGCCGGCAATTTGCCGGAGGCGTTTTCGCTGGTGGTCGCCACCCATGTTTCGCTGTGTGACGAATGCCGCGCGCGGCTGGGGGCCTATGAGGCCGTCGGCGGTGCGGTTTTGGAAACCGAAACCGCCGAGATGAGCGAGGCCAGCCTTGAAGCCTGCCTTGCGCGTCTGGGCCAGCCCGAGGCCCCGCAAAAACCTGTGCCGCGCAAGGGTTTGCTCCCAACGCCCTTGGCGGATTACGTCGGCGGCGATCTTGCGCAGGTGCGTTGGAAACCTTTGGGCATGGGCGTGCGGCAGGCGATTTTACCGACGGCCAAGGGCGCTTCGGCGCGGCTGTTGTATATTCCCGCCGGGCAAAGCGTGCCCGACCACGGTCACCGCGGGCTGGAGTTGACGCTGGTGCTGCAAGGCGCGTTCCGCGATGACAAGGCCCGCTTTGGGCCGGGCGATGTGGAAATCGCCGATGAAAGCGATGAACACACCCCCATCGCCGAGGCGGGGGCAGATTGCATCTGTCTTGCCGCCACCGATGCGCCCTTGCGGTTCATGGCGCTGCTTCCGCGCCTGTTGCAGCCGATTTTCCGGATTTAAGCGGCTCGCATGAAAGGCTTGGCGAGGGCTATGGTTTGAACGGGGCCATCCCGGCGCGGGCCAATGCATCGGCGCGTTCATTCTCGACATGGCCCGCGTGGCCTTTGATCCACTTCCACACCACCGTGTGCCGGGCTTGCGCCGCATCCAGCCGCTGCCACAACTCGGCGTTCTTCACCGGGTCTTTGCCCGCGGTGCGCCAGCCATTGCGCTTCCAGCCATGGATCCATTCGGTGACGCCATTTTTCACATAGGCGCTGTCGGTGACGATGGTGATCTCGACCGGTTTGGTCAAAGCCTCCAACGCGGAAATCGCGGCCATCAATTCCATGCGGTTGTTGGTGGTCAGCTGCTCGCCGCCTTGCATCTCGCGTTCCTTGACCACCGCGCCACCGTCACGGGCGATCATCAAGACGCCCCAGCCGCCGGGGCCGGGATTGCCGGAACAGGCACCGTCAGTATAGGCGAAAAGGTCTGGCATCGGTCCCCCAAGGTTCGGGGCTTGGATAGGCGGCGGCGCGGGCGCGGTCAACCGCGTGACGCGGCGTTGGGCGTGACAGGCGCGGGCCTGCGGTGCATGTTCGGCCCAAGGAGACCGCCATGACCCAATATCCCCACCTGCTTGCTCCGCTTGATCTGGGCCACGTCACCCTGAAGAATCGGGTTCTGATGGGGTCGATGCATACGGGGTTGGAGGAAACCGGCGATTGGAACCGCGTGGCAGAGTTTTACGCTGCCCGCGCGCGGGGCAGCGTGGGGCTGATGGTGACGGGCGGCATGGCCCCGAACCGTGAAGGCGGGGTATTCCCCGGCGCGGCGGGGCTGTTTTCGGACCGCGACATTGCAAATCATCGGATCGTGACGGACCGGGTCCATGCGGCGGGCGGGCGGATTGCCATGCAGATCCTGCATGCGGGCCGCTATGCCTATGGGCCGGATTGCGTGTCGGCCAGCGCGGTGAAGTCGCCGATCTCGCCTTTTGTGCCCAAGGAATTGGACGAGGAGGGGATCGAAAAGCAGATCGCTGACATCGTCACGGCGGCGATGCGCGCACGGGACGCCGGCTATGACGGGGTCGAGGTGATGGGGTCGGAGGGCTATTTCCTGAACCAGTTCCTTGTCCGCCATACCAACCGCCGCACCGATCGCTGGGGCGGGGCGTATGAAAACCGGATGCGCCTGCCCGTTGAGGTGGTGGCGCGCGTTCGGGCGGCGGTGGGGCCAGAGTTCATCGTGATCTACCGGATTTCGCTGATTGATCTTGTCCCGAACGGATCGACTTGGGACGAGGTGGTGCAGCTTGCCCGCGCGGTTGAGGCGGCCGGGGCCAGCCTTTTGAACACAGGGATCGGCTGGCACGAGGCACGGGTGCCGACGATTGCCACATCGGTGCCTCGGGCTGCCTTTGCACATCTGACGGGGCGGCTGCGCGGCGCGGTGGGGATACCCGTCATCACCTCGAACCGGATCAACACGCCAGAGGTGGCCGAAGCGCTTTTGGCCGATGGTATGGCCGATATGGTGTCCATGGCGCGGCCGTTTCTGGCGGACCCTGACTTTGTGGCCAAAACGGCAAGCGGGCGGGCGGCAGAGATTGCCCCGTGCATCGCCTGCAATCAGGCCTGTCTGGATCATACGTTTTCCGGGCGTCTGACATCGTGCCTTGTGAATCCGCGTGCCTGCCATGAGACGGTGCTGAACTATGCAGCCGTTGCGGTGCCAAAGCGGGTTGCCGTGGTGGGCGCGGGCCCTGCGGGGATGATGTGCGCCATGGTCGCGGCGGGGCGCGGGCATCAGGTGGTATTGTTTGACCGCGCCGAGCGGCTGGGCGGGCAATTGAACCTTGCGCGTCAGGTGCCGGGGAAAGAGGAGTTTCACGGGCTGGTCGCTTGGTTCGCCCATGAGGTGCATCGACTGGGCGTGGAGTGCCGGTTGGGCCGGGCGGCGGATGTGGCGGACCTCGCCGGGTTTGACGAGGTTGTGCTGGCCACCGGGGTTGCCCCGCGCAATCCCGAGATTGCCGGGCAGGACCGGGCCTTGGGGTATATCGACGTCTTGAACGGCGCGACGGTGGGCCGCCGGGTTGCCGTGATCGGTGCGGGTGGGATTGGCTTTGATGTGGCCGAATATCTGGTGGCGGGGGGGCATTCGTCGACGCTGTCGCCGCAGGACTGGCGGCGCGAATGGGGGGTCGGTGATCCTGCGCTGACGCCGGGGGGCTTGGCAGCGCCCGCGCCCGACGCGCCCGCCCGGCAGGTTTGGCTGTTGCAGCGCAAGGCGGAAAAGCCCGGGCGGGGCTTGGGCAAGACCACAGGCTGGATTCACCGCGCGGCCTTGCAGGCCAAGGGGGTGAAGATGCTGGGCGGTGTCAGCTATGATCGGATCACCGAGGAAGGGCTGTGGATCACCCGAGGCGGCGAGGCAGAGCTTTTGCCGGTGGATGATGTGGTGCTATGCGCCGGGCAAATCTCTGAGCGCGGGCTTTATGAGCGGTTGATCGCAGCCGGGCTCAAGGCGCATGTCATCGGCGGGGCGGATGTGGCCACCGAATTGGATGCCAAACGCGCGATTGATCAGGGCGCGCGTTTGGCGGCGGCGCTATAGGCGCGTGCCTCGATCGGGGCTTGGCCAAGGCCAGACGTAGCCAGCCGCTCTGCCCAATCGAGCCCCGGAAAGTCGCGGGCGGCAAGGGTTGCAAGCGGCGTGCCGGTGTCGGTCGCCTCATGGCAGAGGCGCTTGACGGTGGCCTGCGCCTCGGGACGGGGAAGGGTTTCGGCAAGGGCGAATGTCAGCGCCTCGGCATGGATCAGCCCGCCGTCCGCGTTCAGATTTCGCATCATGGCGGTGGGGTCGGGGGTGATTTTTGCCGTGATGTCCAGCGCAAGGCCAAGGGCGCGGCTGGTAGAGATGGCGGCTTGCGGTAGGGTCAGCCATTCGGTGAACCATGCCGCCCCGTCGCGCTGCTGGCGGTGGAGTGCTGCGCCTTGCAGCGTCGCGGCAAGCCCCGTGACGTGCCGCGCCAAGGCCACCAGAATCGAGGGGCCGACCGGGTTTTGCTTTTGCGGCATGGTGGAGGAGCCACCTGCGCCTGAAATCAGAACCTCACCGATGCCGGACTGCGTCATCAGGATCAGATCCTCGCCGATTTTGCCTAAGGTGGCGGCGGTGGTGGCCATCCACCCAGCCAAAGCGCCGATCCCGCTGCGGTCGCTGTGCCAGCTGTGGCCGGGGTCACTCAGCCCCAAGGCCTTGGCCAGCGCCGCGCGAACCTCTGGCCCCTTCTCGCCCATGGCCGACAGCGTGCCAGCGGCCCCCGAAAGGGAAACGCGCAGGAGTGCCGCACGCAGGGCCGTCAGGGCCTGACGTTGGGCCAGCACGGGCCAGCCCCAGCTTGCGATCACAGCGCCAAAGCTGGTGGGGGTGGCGAGTTGGCCATAGGTGCGGGCGGCCATCGGCAGGGTGGCATGGGTTTCGGCCAATGTCCCAAGCGCTGCGATCAGGGCGTCCAGCCGGGTTTCCCACAACTCGATCAGCCGTTTCAGCCGCAGGGCCAAGGCGGTGTCCATGATGTCTTGGCTCGTCGCGCCCCAGTGGGCATAGGCGGCATGGTCGGGCGCATTGCAGGCGGTGCGGAAGGCGGTCACCAGCGCGGGAACCGGCACACCGTTGATGGCGGTTTCCGTGGCCAGCGCCGAGGGATCAATCTGCACCTCGAACGAGGCGCGATGCAGGAAGGCCGCACTTTCCGCCGGTATCAGGCCCAATTCGCCCTGCACCTTGGCCAAAGCGCCTTCGACCAACAGCATCGCGCGCACCTCGGCGCTGTCAGAAAACAGACGCGCGGCATCGTCATCGCCGAAAAGGCGGGCATAAAGCGGGCTATCGGCGGGGGCGGCGGGCATCTGGTTTCCTTAACGCGGGGGGGCAAGACCCAGTATCTGCCGCGCCTGCCGCCAATCTGCAACCGGGCGTTCGTATTTCTGGCACAGGTCCACCACACGGGCGACAAGGGCGGCGTTGGAGGGCGCAAGGCGGTCGCGGTCAAGGCGGACGTTATCTTCCAGCCCCGTACGGGCATGGCCGCCCGAGGATACCGACCAATCGTTCAAAATGATCTGCGCCGGGCCGATACCAGCGGCACACCACGGCGCGTCTTTTCCGAACAACCGTTCAACGGTGCGGATGTAATAGTCGAACACATCGCGGTCGGCCGGCATGGCGTTTTTCACACCCATGACGAATTGCACATAAGGCGTGCCGGCAAGCTGGCCCTTCTGCTGCATCTCTTTGGCTTTCAGGATATGCGACAGGTCGAACGCCTCGACCTCGGGCTTTACCCCATAGTTCAGCATTTCCGAGGCCAGCCAATCCACCAGATCGGGTGGGTTTTCATAAACGCGGGTCGGGAAATTGTTGGACCCCACGGAAAGGCTGGCCATGTCCGGGCGCAGGGGCAGCATGCCGCCGCGCGCTTGGCCCGCGCCAGAGCGGCCCCCGGTCGAAAACTGCACGATCATGCCGGGGCAATGCATTTTCAAACCTTCCTTCAGGCGGGCGAAGCGTTCGGGGTCTGAGGTCGGCTTGCCTTCATCATCGCGGACATGGCAATGGGCGATGGTGGCCCCGGCCTCGAACGCCTCATGCGTGCTTTCCACCTGCTCGGAAACGGTGATCGGCACGGCCGGGTTGTTTGCCTTGGTGGGCAACGAACCGGTAATCGCCACGCAGATGATGCAGGGTTTGCCTTTGACGTCGGTCATTTTCAGATATCCATGAACACGGTTTCGCCCTCGCCTTGCAGGCGGATGTCGAAACGGTAGTGGCCGGGGGCGACTTTGCGGGGCAGCAGGGTTTCGCGGCGATGGACCTGTTCGATGAGGTTCATTACTGGGTCGGCGGCGTTGTCCTCATCTTCGAAATACATCCGGGTGTTGAGCCCGATGTTGATGCCGCGCGCCACGATCCACAGGTTCAGATGCGGCGACATTTGCCGCCCATTACGGCCCATGACCGGGCCGGGCTTGATGGTGTCAAACCCCCAAAGCCCGGTGTCGAAATCGGTAATCACCCGGCCCCAACCGCGGAACCCCTTGGCAACTTGGGCCGCGCGGGGGTCTTCGGGGTGGGGGTAGATGCCCGCAGCGTCAGCCTGCCAGACCTCCAGCATCACGTCCTTCACCGGCGCCCCGGTGCCGTCCAGCACCACGCCTTCAACGCGGATGCGCTCTCCCGGCGCGTCGGGGCCTGCGATGTCATGCCCGAGTTCTTGTTCAAAAATCTGGAACCCCGCCGCACCAGGGGCAAGGCCGATGTGGACATAAGGACCGGCGGTTTGCGAGGGGGTTTCCTTCAGGTAATCAAGGGATTGCGGCATGTTAGTTCTCCAGTGTTCGCATGTTCGAACCGGAAAACCGGTTCCCACTTTTCCTGAACATGCTCAGTTCCCCTCCAGCCGGTTTTCAAAGAGGGTGGACCGTCGCCCCCGCAGCACGATGTCGAATTTATAGGCGAGGCTATCCAAAGGGATCGCCGCGTTCAGGTCCAAGGGCGCGATGAGTTGTTCAATCGCCTTGGGGTCGGGGATGGTCTGCACGATGGGGCATTTGGCGATCAGCGGGTCGCCTTCGAAATACATCTGGGTAATCAGTCGCTGGGCAAAACCCGTGCCGAACACCGAGACATGGATATGCGCGGGCCGCCAGTTGTTCACCCAGTTGCGCCACGGGTAGGCGCCGGGTTTGACAGTGCGGAAGAAGTAATAGCCGTTCTCGTCGGTCAGCGTGCGCCCGCAGCCGCCAAAATTGGGGTCGATCGGGGCCAGGTAGGTGTCTTTCTTGTGCCGATAGCGCCCGCCCGCATTGGCCTGCCAGATCTCGACAAGGGTATTCGGCACCGGGCGGCCGTTCTCATCCAGCACCCGGCCGTGGACGATGATGCGTTCGCCCACCGGGTCGCCGGTTTTGGCGTAGTTCTTCACAAGGTCATTGTCCAAGGGCGCAATGTCACTGTGGCCAAAGGTCGGGCCGGTGATTTCTGACATCGAGCCTTGCAAGGAAAGCAGCGCCTGACGCGGGCTGCGGGGGACCGAGGTTTTGTAGTTCGGCGCGTGCGCAGGCGGCTGCCACAGCCGGTCGCGCTGATAAAATTCGGCGGGCTTCATTTGGCTTCCCTCATGGCGGCAAAGGTTTCCTTGGCGATCTTGATCGCATGATTGGCGCGCGGGACGCCCGCGTAAATCGCAACGTGCAGCAGAGCCTCCATCACGTCGGATTCCGTGGCTCCGGTGTTGGCCGTGGCGCGGATGTGCATGGCAAGCTCGTGGTCGTTCCCAAGGCCCGCGAGCAGCGCGATGGTCAGCATGGAGCGTTCGCGCAAGCTGATGGTGTCGCGGCTCCAGACATGGCCCCAGGCGGCATCGGTGATGAGCGCCTGAAACGGGGTGTCGAAAGGGGTTTTCGCGGCCTCGGCCCGGTTGACATGGGCATCGCCCAAGACGCGGCGGCGGGTTTTCATGGCCTGTTCGGTCAGGGCTGTCATGCGTGGGCCTTCAGAAAGGGGATCAGGATCGCAGCATAGGCGGCGGGGTCTTCGACGCAGGGCAAATGTCCTGTGCCGGGGATGATCTGGAATTCCGCGCCGGGGATCAGGCGGGCCGTTGCGCGCACAAGATCGGGCGGGGTGGAGCCGTCCTCGTCCCCTGCGATCACCAGGGTGGGCAGGCGCAGGGCGCTGGTGGCCGTGGTCTGGTCGGCCCCGGCCAGCGCCCCACAGGCAGCGATATAGCCATCAGCAGGGGTGCGGATCATCATGTTGCGCCACGGCGTGACAGCCGGAGAGGTGCGGAAAGCCGGGGCGAACCAGCGCTCCATCACCGCATCGGCGATACTGGCAAGGCCATTGGCACGCACCGCATCAATCCGGGCTTGCCAGCTTTCGACGGTGCCAAGCTTGGCGGCGGAGTTGGAGATCACAACCGCCCTCACCAGATCCGGGTGATTTGCGGCCAAGGCTTGCGCAATCAGCCCGCCGATGGAGAGGCCGACAAAAATCACCGGCCCGCCGAGATGGGTGATCAGGGCGGCGGCATCGTCGGCAAGATCGGCGGCGGTCACCGGTCCACCCAAATCAGACAAACCATGCCCGCGCTTGTCATAGCGGACATAGCGCAGCCCCGTCGGGAGACGGGGCAGCAGGCTGTCCCACAGCCGCAGGTCGGTGCCCAGAGAATTGGCGAAAACCACGGTTGGGCCACTGGTCGCACCGTCGATCCGGTAATGCATCGCCCCCCAGGGCCGCGTCAGAACTTGCATGGGTCTCTCCCTTGACGCATAACTTATCAGGCGATTTTGAGGCGGGATAATGCAAAATGAGCCATTATGCATAATCAAACTGGCATGCATCCGAATCTGAAACTGCGGCACATTCGCGCCATTTTAGAGATTGCGACGGCGGAGAACTTGTCGCAGGTCGCCCGTGCGCAGGGCATCACCCAGCCCGCCCTGTCGCGGACCTTGGCCGAGGCGGAAACCCTTTTGGGTGTGCCGCTGTTTCGGCGTGAAAATCGGCGGATGATCCTGACCGAACAGGGCGCAGTGTTTCGCCAACATGCCAGTCTTGCGTTGCAGGCGCTGGAAACCGCCACGGCAGCGCTGCAGCCGGGTGCGGGGACGGGTCGGCTGACAGTAGGGGTTTTGCCCACCGCCGCCACCCGGCTTTTTCCGCGCATCGCGCTGCGGCTGCGTGATCTTGCGCCCGAGGTGATGCTGTCGGTCATCACCGGGCCGCACAGCTATCTGACCGGGCTGTTGCGGGATGGCAGCATTGATTTGATGCTGGGCCGCCTGCCCGGCGCGCGCGAGGTGGCGGGCCTGACGTTCGAGCATCTTTACGACGAAGAGGTGGTGCTGGTCGCCCGTGCGGGGCATCCCTTGGCGGGGGACACACGGGCGGCTTTGGCGCGTTGCCCGCTGATCCTGCCGCCAGAGGGGGCGATCATTCGCGGCGCGGTGGATGACTATTTGGTCAGCCTTGGGTTGGGGTCTATCCGCCCGGCGATGGAAACTGTCGCCTTGCCTTTGGCGCGTGGTGTGCTGATGGGGTCCGACGCGCTTTGGTTCATCTCACGCGGGGTGGTGGCCGAGGATCTGGACCGGGGCGATCTGGTGCTGGTGCCGACCGATGCGCGTTATCTGGCCGGTGCGGTGGGGATCACGCTGCGGCAGGGCGGCGCAAGTTCGGCAGCGCAGGATCTGATGATGCAATTGGCGCGCGAGGGGGCGCAGGCGGGGCTTTACCGATGAGCGCCAAGGGTGGCCAGCCATGTGCTGCGCTGCCGGGCCATCAGACGGGCATGCACAACCGCCTGTTCTGCGGTCACTATGCGCAGACGAAAGCCGTCGCCGGGGCGCAGTTGGGCAAATCGGTCAAGATCGGCGTCCAGCACCGTGGCGATTTTTGGGTATCCGCCCGTGGTCTGGTGATCGGCCAAGAGTACGGTTGCGACCCCATCACCCGCCACCTGAACCGACCCTCGGGCCACCGGCTCTGACGGCATGTCCAAGGGCGCGTCGGGCAAGAGCTTTGGCCCGGAAAGCCGCACGCCCATTCGGTCATAAGCTGCGGATAACCGCCAGACGGCGTTCGCCAAGCTGGCGATTTGATCGGCCGTGAAAAAACGATCCTGCGGGCCAAGCGTGGCGCGGATCTCGCGGGGGGGGCGGGCAAAGGCGGGGCAGGGCAGGGGACGATCCGGCAAGACGCGGGGATTGGCGACGTCCAAACGTCCGCCGTTTGCAAGCTTGCCCCCCCCAAAACCGGATTGAGAATGGGTGGCCTTTGCGCCCAGCCAATCGGCTGCCTGCAATTGCCCGGCAAAGGCCAGATAGGTCCATGCCCCCCAAGGGCCGGGGCGCAAAACCAGCGTTTCCCCAGCGCGCAAGGTTGCCACCTGCCATGCGCCGGATTTCTGCCCGGCGTGATCCACGATAAAGCCGCCGCCCGCGACTGCAAAGCTGACCGTGCCTTCGGTGCATTCCAGCGTCAGGCCACCCAGCGAGATCTCAATGCAAGCGTCCCTGGCGAGATTGCCAAGCGCCAGATTGGCCGCTGCCATGGCCGTTCGGTCCATTGGGCCCGACCCCGGCACGCCAAAGCGCGCCATGCCCGGACGGCCAGTGTCCTGCACCGAGACATGCGGCCCGGCAAAGCGGATGTTCAGACGCACGGTCATCGGCTGACCCGCCGGAATTTCACCCGATCACCGACATCGAACAGAAAGGGCTGGGGGCCCGTCGGGTCAAGGATCAGGGTGGGCGAATGGCCGATGATCCACCAGCCGGTGGGCATGGTCAGGGTGGTGACGATGCATTGGCCAGCAGCAATGATGACCGATCCGGCGGGAACCCCGCGCACCGCCGCATCCTTGCGTGGCAGGCGGATCGGGTCCGGCAGGCCAGAGAGATAGGCATAGCCCGGCGCAAAGCCGTAAAGGGCGACAGAGTAGTCGCCCGCCAGATGCGTGGCGATGACCTGATCGGGGGTCAGGCCTGTCCGGGTGGCGACCTCGGCCAGATCGGCGCCATCATAAACCACATCGACGCTGCGCAGCGCGCCGGTCTGCGTGGCGGTGGGGGCGGCGAGCAAGAGGGCGCGCAACGCATTTTCCACGCCGGTGTGGTCGATCACCAACGGGTCAAACTGGACCAGCAGATTGACATAGGCCGGAACAGCCTCGGCAAAACCGGGAAAGGGCTGCGCGGCCAAGGCCCGGTCCAGCCGCAACACGGCGGCATGGCTGGCCTCATTCAGCCGATCGCCAAACTCGACCAACAGGCCATGCTCGGCCACCGGGCGGAACTGCGGAAAGCCGGTCATCCGACAAAGGGGGCCAATGTCACCCCAGCCGCCGTCAACCGGGCGCGGATTTCGGTTGCCATGGCCACGGCCTCGGGGCTGTCGCCATGCACGCAGATCGACTGCGCGGCCAGCGGAATCGGATCGCCACCGATGACGGGCATCCGCCCCGCACTTAGGAACGCCAAAAGCCGTTCTGCCGCCTCTTTCGCGCCATGGATCATCGCATCCGGTCGGGTGCGCGGCACAAGGCGACCGTTGGGCAGATAGGCGCGGTCGGCGAAGATTTCGGAATAGGTCGGCAGACCCGCGGCGCGGCCTGCAGCCTCTAACTCGGTGCCGGAAATCGCCAGAATGGCCAGCCCCCCCGGCAGCGCTTTGATCGCCCCTGCGATGGCATCGGCCACCTCGCGCCGATCCGCGGCCAGATTGGCCAGTGCGCCATGGGCCTTTACATAGGTGACCCGCGCGCCTGCAAGGGCAGCAATGCCTTGCAGCGCCCCTATCTGTGCCGCGACCATGTTGGCAATCTCGGCAGGTGCCATTGGGATCACGCGGCGGCCAAAGCCAAGGCGGTCGGCATATCCGGGATGCGCGCCGATGCTGACGCCCCGTTCCGCCGCCATCGCCAAGGTGGCGAACATGGTGTCAGGGTCGCTGGCATGGCCACCACAGGCAATATTAGCCGAGGTGACAATCCCCAGCATCGCGGCATCATCACCCATTGCCCAAGGGCCAAAGCCCTCGCCCAGATCGGAATTCAGATCCATTGCGCCCCCCATTTGCGGCACAGTGCCTTGGGGCGCGCCGGGCGTCCAGCCCCTACGCCGCCTTATGGCGGCTTGCATCTTCTTCAAGCTTGAAAGATCATGTGGGCAACACGAGGAGGCCCGCCATGTCTGATGCCTTTATCTGCGACTATATCCGCACCCCGATTGGCCGCTATGCTGGCGCTTTGGCGCAGGTTCGCACCGATGATCTGGCAGCCATCCCGTTGGCGGCGCTTTTGACACGCAATCCGGGGCTGAACCCGGCGGCGGTCGAAGAAGTTTGGATGGGGTGCGCCAATCAGGCGGGTGAAGACAACCGCAACGTCGCGCGCATGGCGCTGTT
>JACCDN010249976.1_pt1 | contig 20124 bp, 19 predicted proteins | sample 7441691 | NCBI WGS metagenome assembly JACCDN01 (sample SAMN15323439, study PRJNA562643) | freshwater metagenome | isolation source: river surface water | place: USA:Blue River Watershed | collected 2017-08-16 | reverse complement strand
GCGGCCGAAATAAAAGACAATAAATAGGCGTAAAAGCCTCTAAAAGACAAGAAAAAAGCCACTTAAAAAGTGGCTTTTTGTTTGGTGGGCCCACCAGGACTTGAACCTGGGACCAAAGGATTATGAGCAGGCTTAAGAAATAAAACCTATTACAAATCAATAGGTTACAAGTGATCTACAGAGGTGTGGAAGCAAATGTGGAAGCAGCGTTTATTCACATTGATAAGCCACGGACTGTTGATTCAAATAACCTTGCTGCCTCTCAGCTTGTCGATCTGTTCCGAGCTTAAACCTAAACTCGAATAAAATTGATCGTTATCCTGCCCACGATGTGGACCAGTTTTTGGAATCGGCAAATCACTTCCAATAAACCGAGGCACTATACATGGCGCCTTGACACTACCTAGATCGTCGTCAGGTAAATCAATCAATGCATTTCGACTTATAAAGTGTGAATCAGCTGCAAAATCTTCTATCGAGTTAACGCATCCGTAAGGTGCTTCATATTCATTCAATCGTTGCACAACAAATTCCATTGTGTGCTGACGACACCAAGCAGCCAACTCCTGATCCAGTTCAACCAGATTCTGAGTACGTTGTTTGTTATTACTAAAACGAGGATTACTAAGTAGATCCTCTCGATTCATAGCTTTACAAATGCGCTGAAAAATCGGATCGCCAGTGCCAACAATAGTGATCCACTTGCCATCTGCAGACTGGAAAACATTTGATGGCGCTGTATAAGTTGCACGTGAGCCATTGCGCTGCCTGACAACATTCATAAATTGCATTTCTGCAGCCAAAGGGTCTAGCAATCTGGACAACGCTTCAGTCGCAGCAAGATCAATTTCTGTACCGTGGTAATCAGAATCGGGCATGCGGGCACGTTCTGCAAGTGCCGTAGAAATTGCAAAGGCTCCAAACAAACCGGCAATTGAATCGCCCAGTGGATAATTCATATGCTGAGGGGGGCCGTCAGCTTCTCCCGTCAAATTTGTAAATCCACTCATGGCTTCAAACACGCGGGCGAATCCAGGACGCTTTGCATAGGGGCCTGTTTGACCAAATCCTGTCAGTCGCAATACGATTAACTTTGGGTTGTGCAAGCGAAGGGTCTGAAAATCAAGACCCCATGAATCCAAAGTGCCAGTTCGAAAATTTTCAATCAGGACATCAAAAAGTGGCAGCATGCGCAAAAATAAATCTCGCCCTTCAGTCTGCCTTACGTCTAAAGTGATGCCTTTTTTGCCTCTGTTAGCAACCTTCCAAAAAAGTTCGTGCTCTTGCCAAACAGGTGCCAGTGTTCTAAGTGCATCTCCTCCATTGGGGAGCTCTACCTTAACTACTTCAGCACCCATGTCTGCACACAAAGTACCAGCAAATGGTGCAGCAACTACCGTGGCTAAGTCCAAAATGCGAACCCCGCGCAAAGGCCCTTGCTTGGAAGAGTCGATTTCTAAAGTCAATTAATTGCCCGTTAGATTAAGTTTTCCAAGCATGGGGTCCCATGCCTTACGGTCTTGACGTACACGATCATCAAAAGCGGAAATTGCTGTCGGTAACTGGCTAGCTCCCAGTTGCTGAAGTTTCTCTTTAAGTCCTGGCGATGCCATTGCCTTTGTTAAAGCTTGATTCAAGATACTTATGACATCTGCGGGCGTACCTTTGGGAGCAACCAGGCCCATCCACAAACCGGCCTCTAAACCAGAAATTCCGAGCTCGGCAAAAGTAGGCACATCAGGAACAGCTAGCGAGCGCGACTTTCCTGTTTGAGCCAGTATTCGGATCTGCCCGCTCTGCATGTAAGGCAGGGTGCCACCCAAGTTGTTGCACATCACCGGTATGTGTCCACCCATTAAATCGGTAACGGCCGGAGCATTACCTTTATAAGGTACGTGTTGCAATTGAGTTCCCGACTGGAAGTTAATCATTTCGCAAACTAGGTGCGAAGGTGTTGCCATACCAGCAGAAGCAAAATTGATGGATTTTGGCTTTCCTTTTTCAGCTCTGATCAAATCATCAAGCTTTCTATACGGGGTGTTTGAATTGACGGCAATGACATTAGGCAAGTCTGCAACCAATCCAATGTTAGAAAAATCATCGACAGGATGGAAACGCATATTTTTATAGACATAGGGTAAAAATACATTGGTCAGTCCTGCCATCAACAAGGTATGCCCATCTGGCGTCGCCTTGGCCACAAACTCTGAACCAAGCAAACTTCCAGCGCCTGCCTTGTTATCAACCACAACCGATTGTTTCAAAACTGTACTCAGCTCGGCAGCTAAAGCGCGCGTTACCAAATCGGTACTTCCTCCTGGCGGAAACGGTACGACAACCCGAATGGCTTGGCTTGGAAAATCTGCAGCTTTTGCAGCCAAAGTTAACAAACAAGCTCCTAAAACAATTGTCAACCGGTTCAAATTAAAACTTGAAATCATGATTTCTCCATCATTGGTAAAAGAGACTGAAAATCAAACTTGGCCGCGTTCACGAAGAACATGCTTAGCAATGTTCATCTGATGAATTTGACTCGTTCCTTCGTAAAGCCTAAACAAGCGTACATCTCTGTAATAGCGCTCTATGGGGCTGAAATCAGCTATGTAACCAGCACCTCCAAACATTTGAACGCATCGATCCGCAACTCGACCGCACATTTCAGAGGCAAAATATTTGCACATGGATGCAGTCAAGGCCACATCCTCACCTCGGTCACGAGCGCGAGCTGCTTCAAGGATCATTGATTTGGCTGCATAGATTTCAGTCTGACTGTCTGCAACCATTGCCTGGAGCAATTGAAAGTTACCAACAGGTTGACCAAATTGTTGCCGTTTTTGTGTGTGCTCAATTGCCAGATCTAGCATTCTGATCGCGGGTCCTGTACAAAGAGCAGATAAATGCAAGCGCTGTTTGTTTAGCACTTTCATAATGGTCTTAAAACCCACCCCTTCTTTTCCACCAATCAGATTAGCGGTCGGTATGGCACAGTTTTCAAAATAAACGTCAGATACAGGGGACCCCGCTTGACCCATTTTTTTGTACGCTGGTCCGGTTCGCAAACCAGGCGTATTACGTTCAACAATGAAGGCTGATAGTCCAGCACTGCCCTTGCTGCCTTCTTCAGTGCGAGCGACGACTGTGAAGACATCAGCAATAGGCGCATTTGTGATGTAACACTTACGGCCGTTGAGAATGTAATGCTCGCCTTGAAGACTTGCGGTAGTTTGAACATTTGTGGCTTCAGAACCGGCATCTGGCTCTGTTAAAGCCAAGCACCCTGTCAACTCACCTGTAGCCATGCGAGGTAGCCAACGTTGTTTTTGATCTTCGGTGCCATCAGCAACAAGCGCTTCTGAACCAATGCCCGTATTCGTTCCAACACGAGCTCGCAATGCAACTGAGGCTTGCGAAATCTCAAATGCCGCCAGAATTAATTCTTCGGTGCTAAGTTCCAAACCACCGTAGGCTTGAGGAATGCTCCAGCCAAAAAATCCACGCTGCTGCAGTTCTTTAACGATGTCTGCTGGAACTTCGTCTAGCAATTCAATTTTGTTTTCAATGGGATGCCAACAATCGCGGACAAATGCGCGAACGTCTGCCAACAGGGCATCTAGTTGTTCAGGGTTTCGAATCATGCTTGCCATAGTGCAGGAATGTCCGCACTCTGTGAACGTATGTTTCAAATAATGAAACGACTATCTTCAAATTTCAGTGCATCAACGAGTATTTCATCATGCAACTTCATTCACCCACGCAGCACCTCAATGACCAAAAAGAGTTACAACTGCTACGAAAAGAAAATCCAAGTTTTGCAGGTACGCTTGCAAAAGGGATGATGATTTTGCAGTGTTTTGTTTCCGATCCACGTCCTCATGCAAACAGTGAGCTTGCAAAGCGACTAGGTATCCCAAGACCTACTGTCTCTCGTCTGTGTCGCACACTTCAAGCCATGGGTTACCTAGACCATGATGAGAGGTTAGATCGATATTTCATCGGTCCAGCAATAGTGTCGCTTGGGTACCCATATCTAATCAACACACCATTACTCAATCAATTAAGACCCGCCATGCAGTCAATGGCTACACAGATGAAGGGAGCAGTCTCAATCGGTGTCGCAATGGACCTAGACGTGGTGTATTTGGAGTCATGTACCCATGAACAAGGTACCTTGAAACGCCCAGCAGTAGGCGCTGTTCGAGGAATCATTGAAACAGCCATGGGACGAGCTTTTCTTGCATCACTAGAAGAAAAATACCGAAATGAAATCTTAGACCGAATTCGTGTTCAAAGACCAAATGACCACCAGAGGTGCCTTGCAGGCGTAGAAGAAAGTCTGACCCACTATCGAAAAAGAGGTTTCGCTATCAACTTGGGAGATGCAGGTCTGGGTGTATTGGCAGTGGGCGTAGCTTCTCGAATTCGATACGGCTCTCGACAATTGCTGTTCAATTGCGCAGTTCCTGGCTATCGGGTGAAATCCCAAGAATTACTAAAAACCATCGGCCCAAGATTGATTGACATGGTTCGCATGGCCGATTCTCAATCTGGCTTGAGATAAATCTGAAACTAACAGCATCACTTCAACGAGGAGACACACATGAAACGCAGAGATCTAAACATAGCCACATTGGCATTGTTATCAAATTTTAGCTCGACCGCATGGGCACAAGATAGGTACCCGTCGCGATCTCTCAAAGTAATCGTACCTTATCCTGCTGGAGGAGTTGTTGATGTACAAACTCGTGCAATGACACAAGGCTTGGCCACTGAGTTAGGACAAGCTGTAGTTGTTGAATCACGTCCTGGGGCTAATGGAAACATCGCTGCTGAGGCTGTAGCGCGAGCGTCTGCAGACGGCTACACGCTGTTAGTAACTGCGCCCTATTTTATAAATAACCCAATGCTTGAAACGTCGATGCGCTGGGCTCAAAAAGATTTCGTTCCTGTTGCCAGATTCTCAATGTCTCCAAGCTTCATGTGTGTCCCTGCGGCTTCTTCGGCACGAACTGTTCGAGAATATGTTGAGTTAGCGCATCGCACTAAGCCTGCTCTGCAATATGGTGACCCTGGTGCTGGCACCACTCAAACCATGACAGTTGAAATTCTAAAATCTGTAGCTGGCATCGAAATTGAACCCATTACTTACAAAGGTGCGCCACCAATTGCGGTTGATCTGATTACAAATACGTTATCAATGTCTGTATTACCTTCCAGCGTTGCCTTTCCACACGTTAAGTCTGGAAAATTAAGAGCACTGGCAATCACAAGTTCTGCGCGTTCTGCTCAGTTGCCCGATGTTCCTACCATTGCCGAGGCTGGCTATCCTGAAGCCACTGTCATCTCTTGGTACGGACTTCATGCTCCTGCAAACACAGCAACTGCCGATTTGCGCAAGCTTGATGCAGCCATCAAGGCTTCAGTCCAGAAAAGTGAGACACAAACAAGGCTGATAAGTGCAGGAGGTGAAGAAGCCTATATGGGTATGGATGAGTTTTCTCGGTTTATTTCCGCAGATACTCAAATGTGGGAACGTATTAACAAGATGTTGCGAAAATGAAAGATGCCAAAGCTTTAGCTCGTGAAGCAATTATCTATGCTTTGCCAGTTTATGAAATGGCACGCATGAGAGCATCTAGTAGTCCTCGCAAAAATGCGGATGGCATTTTCGCTGATGCAAATGGAGGCCCCGAGTCCTTATCTCGTTGGGTTAACTTATTTTCACATTCACGACAACTTCTCAATGCAAAAGATCGTCGTGTCGTGACTCCAAATAACGATACGCTTTATACCAATGCTTGGCTAGATTTAAGCGATGGTCCATTGTTTATCAATACGCCAGACACAGGCAATCGCTACTATGTTCTAGGCTTAATTGATCAATACACCAATCCCTTTTCACATCTAGGCACTCGCACAAATGGAAACAGCGCACATACTTTTTTTCTGCATGGGCCAGACTGGAAAGGTAAAGTACCAGAGGGTTGCTTAGGGGTTTCTTGCCCAACCAATAGCGTATGGGTCTTAGGAAGAATACTTGCCAGCGAAGATGAAGACTTAACGAAGGTTCATTCTCTACAAAATTTGTTTTCAATTACGACATTAGATAAACAGCCTGCTCAACGAGTACTTGAATGCAGTGTTAAACCGCACGAACTTCCAAGCGATGCGACTACCTTTCTACGTGTTGTCAATCGAGAAATGGCTCTTAATCCTCCACCTACAAGAGATCAGAAAGACTTGAAGGAATGGGCTGAACTTGGTATAGGTCCAGATTTACCTGTTCCAGCCAATTTGGAGTTAATTCAGCAAGTTTTGACAGAAACTTTAAAAGAAATTGACACACCAATACAAGCTGATATGCAAGGTGGTTGGAAAGCTGCAGTTGAAGTACAAGATAACTTCAACGGAGATTGGCTAACCCGAGCCCGCGTTGCCCGAGCCTATATCGGTATCCTTGGTTCACAAGAAGTACTTTACCTACTTGCCTTTCGTGACAGCGATGGAAATGTTCTTGATGGGCGAAAAAATTATCAAATCCATTTTCCTTCTGGTGGATTGCCACAAGTAGATGCCTTTTGGTCTCTCACACTTTACCGAAAAGAAGACTATCTTTTTTACGATAATTCACAGCAAATTTTTGCAATTGGCGATCGAACAAAAGGACTCACGTATGACAGCAATGGAGGACTTACTCTTTGTATAAGTCATCTCCCTCCAACACACATTTCAAATTGGCTGCCATCTCCTCAAGAAGGTTTTTATTTGGCTTTGAGACTTTACTTACCAAGGTCTATTCACCAAGAACACGCCTATGTCTACCCTGCCATACAAGTTATCAATTAAGTCAGAGCGTAAAACTCAAGAATCATGTGATGGGTGCGTGCGTCACCATGCTCTTCAGCGCAATTGCGCTAGTTTCAGCCGAGCGAATTCAAACCCTAATTGGCACACAATTGGTGGTTACCTTTGAGCGACTCATGGGCTTGGACCAAACCAATTCGTACAGTGCTTCGCGGCTGATGTTCTTTGTCATGGGACACTTTCTTAAACAAACAAAAAATCCGTTTAAGAAATATTTTCCTCATACAGAACAACAACTTATAGGAGTCGAACCAAGAGTGTGGAAGCAGTGTGGAAGAAACAGGGAAATTTGCTTGGTTTTTAAGCACATTTAGGCGGGTTTTAGCTGCCGAAAACACTTGAGATTTGTTCTGCGCTAACTCATCAGAAAATATGCCGTTTCATTCGAGAAAACTGCTTTTAAATGCTGGCATTTGCAGCTAAAAGACATGAAAAAAGCGACTCGAATGAGTCGCTTTTAAAGTGGTGGGCCCACCAGGACTTGAACCTGGGACCAAAGGATTATGAGCAGCTTTAAGAATTAAAACCTATTAGGAATCAATAGGTTAGAAGCGCTCTACAAAGGTGTGGAAGCAAATGTGGATGCACGCAACCAATTACCAGATGGGGAATTAACCTTAATAATTTTTCGCGAAATTTTCAAACTCAATTTTACGCAAAGGGAAAATTCTACGGAATTCATAAAGTCCATCATCGATAAGAATGTTTCTTTGCTCAAGTTCAGCTTTTGCTGAAGCAAGTTCAGATGCAGTAATCCCCTCTTGATCGTCTCCATGAGATCCAACCAAATACATGCCATCTGCGTCTGGACCTTCGGAATCTGCTTGCTGTATGTGCCCTTCATCAATTTCTGTATAGACCATGTTGTAGTCTGCTTCTGCAATATTTTTAAATGAATCTGTTAGACAGTAGATAACACCAGCATGGTCCAGTTCTTGAAACTTATTTAAATCTGCATTTTCATCCGGAAGCAAGTGTGAACTTATAAGCCCTCGGCCAATCAACTTAACTACTAATGCTGAACGCGTATAAAGATTAATGAAAATCAGATGCGGAGCAAAAGAATTAGAACTAAAGTGAAGCGCAAAAGGAGGGTAAAGATTGATCAATTCCTTTGTATCGAATTCTTCATCTACAAAAATTGCGAGTAAATGATTTCGGTAATTCAAACCAAAGTCTTCGTCGAATCCCTCCATATCTGAAGCCGAAAAGAGTAAGTCTTCAGATTTCTCAGTGCTCACACGATGGAAATCATATACATCTACTAAATGCCCACTTGATTTGAGTTTTTGAATCAACGCAACTGCAGAAGGAGAACCATTAATTTCACTCATATTTCGACTCCCAAATTACTTTGCTAATTTCATAAATTAGATCATTTTTTTACTCACCTGAAAGTTAATAAATATTGCGTCTTGTTTAAAAACCACAAAAAATCATGAAAACTTACTTAGCACACATACGAATTCACGGACAAATTGTTAGAACTCACATTCATGCTGAAAGTGCAATTCATGCCCGCTTGCTCGTGCAATATGCTTACGGAATGAACAGCATAGGAAATGATCCAATTCAAGTTAGTGAATCTGAAATGATCAAACCTTTACCCCCCGATAAAGCAAGAATTGCTGCCCTAAAACTACAAAAAGGCAATGTAGATAAATTACTAAAAGCAGAGCAAAATAAGCAAAAAGTTAAACGTGCTCAAACCCAACTTTTCAAAGCAAATCACTAAAAATTTGCTGCACAGTTTTCAAGCCCTCTTGAGATCTCGACCCCCACCAGTTTTAATCTAACCGACAATGAACTTTAGCTAATGGGTTTTCAATAAAACCATCAGAATTGGCTAGTTTTCAGACGTTTTTTCATAGTTTTAGTGATCAATCAAATGACGACTGAAAGGCATTGCTCAAATAGTTGGGTGTAATTTATTGAAGCCATCTACATTACAGTTTTTTTGAAAATTTCAAATGCCATTAGTTCCTCTAATTTCATTCTTTGCTTGTGCTCACCTTCCTCTTTAATCGCATCTAGAGACACAGGTGTATAGCGACTTAGTTGCTTAGCAGTAAGATGCCAATAGTTATTGCATGTTGACTCCTGCAAATCAAGCTCTATCTCATGCTTCAGGTCTGAGCCAAGCCGATGCTTAAAAAAAACTGCATCATGAACTCGTGCAATTGGATGCTTTCCTTGATTTGATGCCATCGTACAAATCATATCCATAGCATTTGTTTCGGCGTGCTGATAAAGGTAGGAAAGGACTTTCGACTTACTAAGTCTTCCACTTGTAGTTTTTAGAAATTCAAAGTTCATAAGCTCTGGTAATTTTCTCTTTGCAACTGAAAAAATGTACTCATCCAACTCATGTTGCTCAGCAATAAATGCCTTGACAGTAGGATCTGAAATAAAATTTTGACGCTCAACTTTATTCATCAGGATATCTACAAGTGCTGGATTCCTCCTTATGCCCAAACTATCAATCCATCCTGAACCTGAATTTTTAGCTCCAAAACTTATAGCTGTGAGTGCTTTCTTAATTAAACTTAATTGAAACTCATGCGTAAGAGTTGTATTACCTTCAAAGGTGAAATAGCGAACTGTACTCATAAAGTCAGATTTATCTTCTAGATATAGTGTGGTTGCTGGAAACTGCGTGCGAACATCTTTTTGCAACTTCGCATCAAAAATTAAACCTTTGGCAAACCCCATTTTCCAACTGACCACGCTGCTTCGCATGTCGTATTCCCAGCAATTACCCAACATGGCTCTACGTAGTTCCTTGTGTACGTTTTGAACACTCACACCTTCGTAGTAAACACGACCAAATGGACTCAGCTTGCGTCTCTGAGGATAAAAGCCACCAATAACACTTGCTACTGCGAGAATTGTTTTTGCATGGATTAGAGACTGCGCTCGCTTGTCGTGTGAGCTTGAGTCAGCCTTGGCTGATAACCAGACTATGAAGGCTTTAACTGAGCCAATATCGACAGGTACAAAGTCAAACTCACCTGACACAGTATCCAACAGCTGTGTTGGGTTGATGTCTGGGTATAGATGATTAAAAATTGCAAGGTTATCCTCTTCATTTCCAGTCAAATATCTATCAAGTTCTTTGTCAGATGTAACTGCATCAAGCTGCCTAGAACTAAGCGTTACTTGACCACTGACTACTGCCAGCTTGCTGAGTTTTACCAATGAGTATTCGCCTGTGAATTTATTGCCTTTCACTACTGTTTCTACTATTTCCAAATTATTGTCCTTAAGCCATTTATGCATTCTTGTCTTTTCAGAGCCAATGCGCCCACCCCGATTGGCAAGTTCATGCAACGGTATGGAAAACAATTTGAGCTTTCGCTGCTCAGGCGTTATTCCGCGCTGAATAGCATCAAAAATCAGGCCCTCTAAAACGGCAAGATATTTAGCAAGTGCACGGGCAGCGGATTTAACTGGCGAAGGAAACGCCTCCTGCAAACCAATTAAGACCTTAGGGTTTATGGTTAGCTTAATCATGGTAGTAGTCTAAAAATCATTGTTTTCCGTTGTATTTAGCTGGTTTTATTGGATTTCAAAAAAGTAACACACATATAGTAAATCTAGGAACCATCGTGGCCAAAGATGACGGGCAGAGGCTAAATGAAACCGGTATCGTCATGATCAACTCCATATCTGCTCCTTGATATTGAGTATGTTCGAATTCAGCTTTTTCTGATATTCTTCAATTCATTCATTCGAATTACTTGTTAAGAATATGAAAGTCCACTTCCTTGCACCACATCCATTGTTTGGACGTAAAACGGCTCCGCTTCCCATAAAGGAGCAGGAACGCAGCCCCTACTACTGGTGGTGGGCTTATCTGAGACGATCTGAAGCCTACATAAAGTGCTGCGAGAAAGGCGGGAAAGGTCCACTTGCCAAGATATATGCTGACTTTGGAGATGTCAGGGAAGATGACTTTCGCAAATGGTGGACTACGGGTGATCATGGTGCCCAGCTATTTGCCGAACAGCGACAAGCCGTTAAATTTGGTCAGCTTAAAGACGCCGCTGAGTGGCATCCTGATTGGACGGCTGAGCGAGCCTTGGTAATTTCTATCCCATTGAACATGAACAAAAGATTGATCAAAGCAGGCGTTTCCAAATTGCTAGATTCCCATATTCAGTCGCGTCGCGGAAGAAAAGCTTTGAGAGATGCGGATAGTTCAGCCCTTTATCCATTAGCTAGAAACTACACAGCACAGAATCTAAAGACTGCGCTGGCTGTTTACGACCTTTGGCACATGGGAAAGGTTAACCCAGAAGAAAAGCTTTACCTTTGGGAAATTGGCGTAAAGGTTGGTCTAAATCGACTGTCAGTAAAGGATGCCAAGTCTTCAGATAAGCATGCACGCTATGAAGCTCGCAACAGACTTAACGCCACAGTGCTTCGATACGTCAAAGAGGCACAGAAGATCATCAAGGGTGTTGAGTTAGGTGAGTTTCCGGCTGCCTAAATTACCTTCACAACATCTAGAAAACCTAAATGCCACTCATAGGCAGATATATATAAAGACATAACAATGGCAATTATCAAACTTGATCAGCAAACAAAAAATGTAAATATTGCAGAGTGCTCAATTGAACACACTTTAATCTTTAAGTACTTTGACGATTTACCAGAAAAACAACGCGACGACGAATTCAAGCGAGCACTTCAAATTGGAGTTATTGCTTTAATGGAAGATCGTTTTGCTGCTTTCCTTTCAAGAACTGAAGGTGAACTGGGAACTCAACTTGAATCACTCAAGTTGATTTACGAACGTAACGTAAAAGCCAAGGAAAAGACTACTGAATCTGGCACAAGTGCCGAACCAGAAATCTATAAAGAAATACAGAATTACCTTGAGCGTGCTGGATTTTCTGATGATGACGTTGTCATGACTGGCGCTTCTGTTGGAGCAATCCCACGCAACAAAACTGGTGACATTGTTCTTAAAGTCAATGGTGATGACAAAAAGAAGATTGCTGTTGAAGTTAAGTTTGATCAGTCTCTAGCACTTGGTGAATTTGATGGAACAGACAGTCTTGGTCGTCCACGTGATACCGCTATAAGTCAAATGATTGAGTCTATGGCAAATCGTGAGGCTCAGCTAGCGGTGATTGTTTTTGATCAAAGCCGTTCATCAGATGGACTGAAAAACATGGTTAACGGTATCGCCTGGATTCCAAGCGTCGGTTTTGTTGTCATCATTGACGACGTACGACAAGACTACTCAAACTTATTTATTGCGCTTGATTTGGCACGCAGCATGTTGATGAGCACGCTCAAAGTAGTTGACCAGAATATATTTGAAAGTCTTCTTGGAAGAATGTCAAAAGATCTTTCATCCATCTTAGAAACTGAAAAGCTTCTCAAGGAAAATCACTCTAATTTAAAGAAGATTGCAACTTCAATTCGCAAGCACGCGTTGCTAGTAGGATTTACACAAAAGATACTCAAAGATTTTATCGCCAATGGAAATGTAAGCAACCAAGAGTTGCTAAAGCTCTACCACGGCAATGGGCTCAAAGAAGAGTTTGCGATAATAACTAAAGATGTTGAAGCTATTTTTCCTGCACTTGAAATTTAATTCTTTTTAGGAGATAACAAAATGAGCCAAACGTTTAACTACATTGAAATTCATGGAAACGACGCAGTGAATTCTGTCGTTTTGAAAATTGTTGAAAAATCTGATGAGTACAAAAATTTAAATCCTACAACCTACTCTAAGCATTTCATTTCATCAGTTTTTTATGGCGAGAATTATGCTGATTTTCAAAAATCTGGGGCTGATTTAGTAACAAAATATTTGCATACAGATGTCATTGGCGCGAATGAATTTGTTTTCATAAGTGGCTCATCTACCCCAGACAGTTTCCAAGATTACCTTACGGAAAAGTTTGCAACTTTAGATCCTCATGTTTTGCTTGTGAATTCATTTAACAGTACGGATGATGAAGTTGGCCAATACTATTCCGTCTGCAAGGATGCAGCGAATGGTGACTATTCAATTTGCTATGCTTTTATAAACTCAGAGTCTGATAGCAAATCAGCGACAAAGAAAAAACTTAAAAATCTAGCCGTTCAAATTCCATGGGAATGTAAATTTCTCAATTCAGAAATAAAAAAATAATTGTTGCAGCTAACTAATTTTCAATAATTTTTTAGCTTGGTAGCTTATGGGCTCAAATTCCCAAATAGATATGTCCCAAGGTATATAAGTTTCAATTCGCCCGCCCGAAGCTTGTGGCTCATCTGAGGCTCTATTTAGATCAATGTCAGAAACTACAGCGAGTATTGTTTTCCCATGGTTTGCTTTATGTAGTTTTAATTCGGCTGCTGTTAGAAGGAAACTATTCCCTTCAAAACTAGTAGTCCCTTTGACTTCTACAAGCCAATCAATTCCATCTTTTCTTGCAGCGAAGTCGTAAGACTCAGTCCGTGATTTATCAGTAACTTCTGTGAATCCCATATTTTCTAATTCTGCTTTTGCTACGCTCATAGCTCTTAGCTCTATAGCTTGGCGTTCTTGATGTGATAGGCCACGTCCTTGACCAGTACCTGACCTCTTTCTAGGTTTTGCAATTTCTTCAAAAAGATCACGTGCGGCCATCAAATCTGGTTGGTCTATTGCAGGAGATTTTCCAAGTCTTTCCTGCTCGTACAGTACCGTCAGGTGAGAGCAAAATATCTTCAGGATTCTCCAAAAATCGTTTTCATCAAAATCAGTTCTAGGATATTTTTTTACAAGTGCACATGCTTTTTCGAAATGTCCAGAGAGCGCATTGCCTTCTAAATTCATTTCCTCAAGATACGGTGCAATGTCAATACCACCTTTTGTCAGCGTCTTTCTCGCCCAAGCTACTTGCGCTTCAAGTTCTTGAGGTGGGACTTTAATTAAGCTCCCATCTTTAAAATTAGTTGCGCCGCAACCTAACGCAAGAAATGATTGATTTCCTTCTCTTGAAAAATGCAGTACAACATACCAACCCAAAGTTGCAGACGGTGACATTGATGGGTCATATATTCGAACCCAAGGAGAGGCATTTTTTCTGCCTTTACCATCAGAGCCTTCTATGGCTAGTTGAAAATTAGCAGATGAAAATATCGGTTCTAGCGTTTCAAATTTATCTTGAATTATTTCTGGCAGAGCATCACGAATTAGGACGCCTCTACGCTGCATTTCTGGTGTATTTGTTGACGAGTAGTTTCGTTGCAAATCCAGAATCTCGTTTACTACGTTGGTTAAGCTATTAGATGCAATAGATTTTTTTGGAACAATAGTAAAGCCACACCTTTGTAAGGCACGAAAACTGGCAGATGACTCGCCTCCTGAAAAATCGGAAGGTTCAAATTCTTTATTTGCAAGAATCTCAAGTGCTAAGCCTGCAACTTCTTTGGGTGGATAACGCTTGCCCTGAAATAGCACATCAAACTTAATAGAGTCAGCAAATTTGCTTTGAGCGCCATTATCTAATTGCGTAATAGCATGCAAGATATGTTGCCGCGATACTTGTCTGAATAGTTCAGTTGTAGTGTTCATTAAATTTTCAATTTTGAAATTTATCTAATTAAAATAAAAAGGAACTTATTATCCATTTCTACAAAGCATATATGGCGCCAGTAGTCTTGTACAGCATATTTCTAATATTCGCTGGGCATCATAATCACCCAATTTTCTTGGTCCCAGCATGCAAATAGCGTGATTGAACTCAACGGAAAGTCTGTAAAGGGAATTTCTTGACGAGCGTGTTCATTACCATTTCCGTCTTCGTAGATCATCGTTGCCCTTTTGCAATTTACAGTCATTCGGACTTGGACAAACCAGTCCTCAGTACCGATCTCACTCAGGTGGCTGGCAATCGCATCCATCATCCAAAAGCACTCAGCCTTCTCTGCCAAATACTTAGTGCCGTCAGTTAACAAGTGCCTGCGGCTGATTCGATAGTACTTCTCTGTGCCAGTGAAATAGTTTAGTTGCGAAGGATCAAAGTCCTGCATACCTATGTCCTTTGTTATCTGCATGAGCGCAGTGTGTTTTCAGACACACAAATGGACAACCTACATTTGGTTTCCCGCCAACTTGGACGGGTACCGCGCAATATTCAGCAGCATGAGCGAATAAGTACTTGGCCTTATAAATCTGAAACTTCAAAATTTAGCTCTGCATGACCCTTACTTGCAGCAGATAGAGCCACATCATTTTCTCCTGCAGAGTTCGCGAAAAAAGCTTTAACACGCCCTACAGCGCGAGGATTTACCCGCCCGAATACTTTGACTGCTGAGAACCCAGATCAGCGCTTGTAGGGTTTGCTCGTCTATCTGCTCTGGTTATCCACAGCTCGCGCTAGTTATCCAAGAAAAATCACGAAAAACTTAGCTTTTAATAGATTTCAAAGTTTGAGTGTTGAAATCATTGAAGAAAAAAACCTCAAAAAAGTTATCCACAGTCAGTTCATTTCGCCCTGCTACAACTCAGAAACCTGCCAATCTGGACGGACTTAGGTTGTCCAGATAAATATATGAAAACACAATGTAATTTACGCAAATAAATGATTAAGGAGAAAACACCATGGCCCAAGCAAAGACTCTGACAACTGCTGAAATTGATCGCTTGCTAACGCACATCAATTCACGAAAGCACGCAGCTCGCAATAGATCAATGATGCTGCTCACTCACTGGGCAGGTTTAAGAATCGGTGAAGTAGCCTGCTTACGCTGGAGCGATGTCACAACTACTGATGGACAAATAAAAGATGAGATCCGCTTGCTGCCCGACATGACAAAAGGCCGCCATGCTCGTACTGTGTTTGTCAGCGCCCAGCTCAAAGTGGAATTACAAGCATATGCTGAGCAAGCAAAGTGCGTGGATCGCAGCTATCCATTCTTTGCTAGTCAAAAGAGCATTAAGGATGGCTTTAACGCAAACAGCTTGGCACAAACTTTTGCCCTGCTTTATGAGGGCGCTGGACTTGAAGGTGCTAGCAGCCACAGCGGGCGTAGAACGTTTTTAACAACACTGGCCAACAAAGGCACTGCCATACATATTTTGAAAACGCTGGCTGGCCACCGCAGCATCAGCACTACCGCTGCGTATCTTTATAGCAGCCCAAGCCAGTTGAAGGCTGCTGTTGAGCTGGTTTGATTGAGGGCTTACCGGACGGACTGATTGAGTAAATCGCGTATTCAGTTCGATAGACGATTCTTGACATTGAACCTCGACAGGTAAAGAGGAAAAATCGTTGTGCTCGTCCTATCAATTTTGAGGGTGGCAAATAGAAAACGAGCTTTGTACATTAGTTGTATGGGTTCTTGCATGAAAAATCAGCGCGCAGATATTCTGCACAAGAATATTGTTGACTGTAGCGTAACCCTGTGCTGGATCAGCTAAATATGCTGTTCATTCGATACGAAAGGAAAGAACATGTCATGGTTTCCATCTTTAAGGGCGATAGGTGGCACGCGCGGAACAGGTCCGCGCAGCAAGGCTGGTCCGTTGACACTAGTCGATCTAAAATCTGGAGCATCTCGGCTTATAGAAAGTTTTCCGTACGACTACGGGAAAATTCTTGCCTCGTCTGACGTCGTTAACGGGTTACTGAGTGCCCCATTGACGGTTGAAGAAAAAAGCAAAAATGTGATTATTGTTGGATGCGGCATGTCGGGCTTGCTGGCTGCGCGTGAATTATTGCGTGCTGGGTTGACAGTAAAGATGTATGACCGCGGAATACTTGCCACTGAGAATGCAGATTGGACGCACTATCACTATGGAAGAGCCTGTAGCGATATTAGAAAATTTGCTGCGCAAGCCGTGGTATGCGAATTAGGGGGAATGAGGTTCGCGGAAAAAGCGAAGGCAACCTGGCAGTTCTTCTCTGAGGCGTTCGAAGACACACAGACCTTCGAATCATTTCCAAACCCTGGCATAGTTCCGACGGCCTTACTGGATCATGAAAAATCGTATCTGTGGCAAGCAGGCAGCATCGAACACCCAGATCTTCCGCCGCAATTTCAAAGAATATCTGATGACGTAATTAGGGCAATGAATGGCATAACAGATAGTAATGGCACTACGACAATTGATGTCCAGCCATTGCTTGGGCAGGACGTACTTTCACAGATTGAAGAAGCTCAACTTAGCACATTTTGGACATATGTAGTCAATCAGTTTGACAACATGACTTTTGGAGCATGGGTGCACGAGTTTGTTGAGGTTCCAAACAATTGGACGCAAGATGATTTGGCGACTTTTTTCAATCTGGGATTTGGAACTGGGGGAATGGGGAGTCTATTCCCTGTTGGTTTTCTGGAGATGTACAGGATATGGATTTGGGACTATGCAAACGAATACGCGTTGCCCGTTGGCGTTGGCTTGGGAAGCATTGCGAATACGGTACTTGAAAAGTTAAAAACGCAGTACGGCCTTGGAGGCACTGGTACGCTGACAGTGTTTGAACAACATGAAGTGCAAGGGATTGGCTACTTGGCAGAAGATGCTCCGGTAGAACCTTCGGAACAGAGGCCTGCTATTTTGGTGTGTGATTTGGTTACAGGTAGAAATTCACTGGAGATTTACGACGCAGATTACCTCATCGCGGCTGTCCCTCACACCGCCTTAATACCTATGGCTTCATTTACAACAAACAGAAGCTATCCAAGAAATTCCACACGGCACTCTGTAGTCGGCGGTAACGGTGGATCCTATTTCTATCAGAGCTACTTTGGGAAAAAAGCCCCAAGTGTGGCAACGACAAAGATGATTCGACCGTTGAAAAACGCTATTTCCAAGCTGAACATGGTGAACTCAAGCAAGTCGTTCTATGCATTTGAAAATCCGCCTTGGGAAAGTCCTCTCTTCAATTGGGCCACGATTGACGCCACCCCCGTGCAATGCGTATTACATGACGGTTGGCCTCGTGCAAGCTATTTGATACCGGCGACCGACCAGGCAACAGGTCCAGTGGTTGGCCTTTTTAGCTATGCATGGAATTTGGATTCAAATAAGGTCAGGGCCATTAAGGATGTAGCTCGAACCTATGAGTTTGAAAATGATCCTGCGGGGGCTGGAGCAACTGAGCGAGCGGCATGGTTTGGGCCTGGCTATTCGGACGAGTGGTGGCGTGCATATCGAACGGCATCCACTGTAATTCCTGGTGCCTTAGTTACTGGCGGCGATCCAACAGCAGCTGGAACAGTGACAGAGTTTTTTGGCAGCATCGCCGCTGGCATGCAGAATTCTGATGCAACTGGAATTGATTGGCAAGATGTGGCAGGACTCTCCGGCGGATTCAAGCTAGATGCAGCAGGAGATTTTCAAACCTCGAATGCACTGTCTTATGCATATCTACTTGTTTTGGATTCAGAACTCAGTAGCGATACTGACGCCCGTGTGTACCAACGAATCTATTTTGCTTCTGACAGTGCAAGCAATTACGGGGGGTGGGTTGAAGGCGCATTGATGGCCGGGACGAATGCAGTCGTTGGAATATTGACCCATATCAATCAGAGCAAACTTAAACCAGAACCCGCATCTCTTCTGCGTGGAAATCCTTTTAGCAGCATTAACTCGTTAATCCCACTGAAACCATATGAACCATGAGGTTCTTAGTGTCGATGAAATCATCGACAGTACTTTGCAAATCGTCTACGTCCAAAAAAATGCGACGGTTTGCAGGACTATAGAAATCTCTTGGGTCTCAAACTCTGCGAATGAAGAAACTCAGTATTCGCAAACTAGTGGTGTACCCAAAAATCTTAATTAATTGTAGTTAACCTCCTATTTGAAAGTGATGGGACACATATGTCTACTAAAAAATTCGCCAGCCAAGCCGATCTTGAAAAAAAGAAAATCAGCTTCACTAAACTTACAGAAAGCGCCTACGCATACACCGCGGAAGGTGATCCGAACACCGGCATTGTGATTGGCGATGATTCGGTGATGGTGATCGACACGCAGGCAACCCCTGTTATGGCGCAGGACGTGATTCGACACATTCGTGAGGTGACAGATAAACCCATCAAGTATGTGACATTGAGCCACTATCACGCAGTCCGCGTATTAGGTGCTTCGGCCTATAACCCGCAGCAGATCATTGCCAGCCAGGACACCTGGGACTTAATTGTGCAGCGTGGTGAACAGGATAAGGTCAGTGAAATCGGCAGATTTCCACGTCTATTTCAAGCAGTGGAAAGTGTTCCACCTGGAATGACATGGCCAACTTTGACATTTACCGGGAAAATGACTTTGTGGATGGGGACACTAGAGGTCCAACTTCTGCAGTTGGGGCGCGGACACACTAAGGGTGATACCGTTGTATGGCTTCCCACGGAACGCGTTCTCTTCTCGGGGGATTTAGTCGAGTTCGATGCAACACCATACGCAGGCGATGCGTATTTTCAAGACTGGCCAAACACTCTAGACAATATCGCGGCACTCCATCCCCAAAAACTTGTGCCAGGTCGTGGTGCCGCATTGACGTCTGCCGAAGAAGTCGCCGCAGGACTTGAAGGGACTAAAGCCTTCGTCAGCGAACTGTTTGCGAGCGTAAGGGTGGGATCGAGTCAAGGCAAATCTCTTCGACAAGTCTATGAAGAGACATTCAAACTTCTTCAGCCAAAGTATGGGCACTGGGTAATCTTCAACCATTGCATGCCTTTCGATGTGACTCGCGCATTTGACGAAGCCACTCAATTTCCAGACCCTCGCATTTGGACGGCGGAGCGTGATATCGAAATGTGGAAAACACTGGAAGGTTGATTCATATGTTGTCAACCTATACCTATCCAAAATTTGAATATCGCACGCCACCCGAATTAAATGGCAAATCAAAGCAACGACATCCAGTGGTGGTAATCGGCGCTGGCCCGGTTGGGCTAGCGACCGCGATTGATCTGGCGCAACAAGGTCTACAAGTTATTTTGCTTGACGACGATGATTCCGTCAGTGTCGGGTCACGCGGCGTTTGTTATGCAAAGAGAACGCTTGAGGTCTTAGATCGACTCGGATGCGGACAGGCACTGGTGGATAAAGGGGTCACTTGGAATGTAGGCCGAACGTTCTTTGACACAGAAGAGGTTTTCAATTTCGACTTGCTTCCGGATGCTGGTCACGAACGACCGGGCATGATCAATTTGCAGCAGTATTACCTGGAAGAATTCTTGGTAAAACGCGCTACTCAACTTGCAGCCATTGACATTCGATGGAAACATAAAGTCAGCAAGATAGAACCATCCAAGGATGGCGTT
>JACCDN010310492.1_pt1 | contig 20138 bp, 18 predicted proteins | sample 7441691 | NCBI WGS metagenome assembly JACCDN01 (sample SAMN15323439, study PRJNA562643) | freshwater metagenome | isolation source: river surface water | place: USA:Blue River Watershed | collected 2017-08-16 | reverse complement strand
GCAACGATGGGGACTTCACGTATGAAGGACTCATTGGCCGATACAACTCAGACCTCGCAAACAACCTTGGCAACTTGGCTGCTCGCGTGGCAACAGTGGTCGGGAAAAAGTGCAACGGTGTAGGTACTGCGCCATCGGCCAACAGCCCACTTGCGCCAATTGCTGCACAAGCCGTGGAAGAAACCATGGCGCATTGGGAACTAGTGCAGCCATCACGCGCACTGGAAGCAACATGGCAACTCATTCGCGCAACAAATGCCCATCTTGAAAACAATGAGCCGTGGAAATCTGAACCCGGCGCATACGTAGACGAAATCATGGGCGATGCGCTTGAAGCGTTACGCATTGTCACAATTCTCGCGTTTCCTGCCATGCCAGATACGGCTCGCGAAATATGGCGTCGTATTGGCATGACATCAAACATTGAAGATTGCCGAATTCCTGTTGATGTGCAATGGGGTCAGTACTCGCCAGGCAACACCGTGGAGAAGGGTGACCCACTCTTCCCGCGTCGCACACTTGCATGAGTTACGCACGCGGCTGGACCGACACCCACTGCCACATTCACGACGACAAGATGGCGTTCTCATCAGATGAATCTCTGGTGCGTGCCCGCGAAGCCGGCGTAGACAGATTCGTTGTCATTGGATGCGACACCGAAACATGCCAACAGGCAACTTCTTTAGCAACACAACATTCCGATGTATGGGCAACAGTGGGGCTTCACCCACACGATGCCACGAATGGTGTGGACAGCATTGTGCCTTTCATCAACGCACCTCGCGTAGTTGGCATTGGTGAATGCGGACTTGATTATTACTACGAACATTCACCACGCGATGTTCAAATGAAAGCCTTTGCCGAACAAATCGCACTCGCGCATGAACACAACCTCACCTTGGTCATTCACACTCGCGATGCGTGGCAAGACACGTTCGATGTTCTTGATGCAGAAGGCATGCCATCAAACACCATCATCCACTGCTTCACAGGTGGACCAAATGAAGCACGCGAATGTTTGGCACGAGGTGCTTTTCTCTCTTTCAGCGGAATAGTCACTTTTAAAAATGCCGTTGAGTTACGTGAAGCTGCAATCTTGTGCCCAGACGATCGCATCTTGGTAGAAACCGATAGCCCATTTTTGGCTCCGGTTCCACATCGTGGCCGCCCGAACGAGCCAGCACACGTTGGAATTGTTGGCACTGCAATTGCAGATTTGCGTGGCACCGACAGCCAAGAATTCGCCTCCATCACCACGGCGAACGCATTACGTGCATTCCCCCGCATACATTCATAGGGACATGAATCTCTCCACCATCGATCGAAACCGCATCACCGTCGCCATTGTGGCGACAATTGCCGTCGTGGTCATCGGGTTCATGGCATCCGGTCGGGCGGCAGATTCTGTTGAAACCAATGTTGTAGCCGCCACAACAACAACTCTCGATCTCGGTCTTGCTACAGATAGCACCGCAGATGCGCCTGCAAATCTCGACGGACCTGTCAGCGCAGACCCCAACGGTCAAGGTCAAATTGCATACCCAGCAGACAACGACGGACAAATGGCTCGAGGTACAGCGTCGTTCAAACGATTCCCCACATCTGCAAAAACTGGTTGCGTGACATCACTTGCACCACTTGGCGCCGAGATCACGGTTCGCAATCTCAACAACGGGCACAAAACAAAGTGCTTCAACGTGAACATCATTTTGAACTCATCTGCCACTTTCGACATCACTCTTGACGCCAGCGTTTTTGAAGCCATTGCAGAACTCGTTGATGCACCCATCCCAGTTGAGTTGACCTGGTGACGCTGTCTCGTTCTGACGCATCTCGCCAGTTGGAAGGCGCTGGTCTACGCGCAAAACGTGCGCTTGGGCAAAACTTTGTTGTCGACCCCAACACCGTTCGAAAAATTGCGCGCCTGGCAAACATTGAAGGCCACGGTCATGTTGTTGAAATAGGTGCGGGTCTTGGCTGTCTCACTCTCGCCCTGGCAGAAACCGAAGCAGAGGTCACTGCCGTTGAAGTGGACGATGCTCTCATCCCATTGCTGACTGAAAACATTGGTGAATTATCAAATGTGCGCATTGTTCATGCAGACGCCATGAAAATTCGATGGGATGACTTACTTAGCAATGGAGAGAATTGGGCCTTGGTTGCAAACCTGCCCTACAACGTGGCTACTCCCCTTGTTGCAGACATTTTGGATTTTGTTCCACGTGTGCAGCGCATGTTGGTCATGGTGCAGAAAGAAGTTGGTGAGCGTTTTTGCGCTTCACCATCTACCGAGGCATACGGCGCACTCAGCGTGAAGGTTGCTTTCTACGCCACAGCAAGAATTGTTGGACTCGTTCCCGCATCTGTGTTTTTACCTAAACCAAATGTGGAATCGGCGTTAGTGGAAATTGTGCGACATTCATCGCCCCTGGACTCCACAGTGAATCCACAACAACTGTTTTCATTAGTGAAAATGGGGTTTGCAAAACGACGCAAAATGCTGCGTGGCGCCATGGCAGGCCGTGTCACCCCCGAGCAATTTGAAGCAGCAGGAATTCTTCCAACGGCTCGTGCGGAAGAACTCACCGTGCACGATTGGATTCGACTCTGTCATGTTGTGGATGCAAACGCATGATCTCGCTTGAGGCGCCAGCGAAGTTGACGCTCTCATTGCGTATTACCGGCGTACGCAACGACGGCTATCACACCATCAACGCTGAGATGGTGGCGTTGTCGCTCACCGACATTGTGCACATCACACCCTCTGATGCCATTCGCATTTCTGCAACCGGACCATTTTCAGATGGCATTCCTACAGATGAATCAAATTTGGTGCACAAAGCGTTAACACTCGTGCAACGCACGGCCGATGTTCGCTTGGAAAAAAACATTCCACATGGGGGCGGACTTGGTGGCGGTTCAACAGATGCTGCCGCCGTCTTGCGATGGGCAGAATTCTCACAACCAGTTGAAGCAGCAAAACTCGGTGCAGACGTTGCGTTTTCTCTCTTTGGTGGACGAGCTCGTGTATCTGGAATCGGTGAAATCATTGAGCCACTCCCACACATCGATCGTGACATCACATTGTTTGTACCGCCCATTCATGTATCCACTCCGCTGGTGTACAAGACCTGGGATCAACTTGGTGGCCCAACAGGAGACCAAGAGAATGACCTCGAGCCAGCCGCCGTCGCAGCGGTTCCCGAATTGGGAACATGGCGAGATCACATCCACGATTCGTTTGGAATCAGGCCCCACCTTGCGGGCTCGGGAGCCACATGGTTCGCCTATGGGCACCTCACGCCACAGCGAGAAACCCCCGCGGGACTAGTAGTGGTACACACGACAACGCGCCCCGATGCGGGACGCGTTGTTGCATAAAAGCTTGAATTGTTCGACTATTTACGACGCTGGTGACGCGTACGACGCAACATTTTCTTGTGCTTCTTCTTACGCATGCGCTTGCGGCGCTTCTTGATTAGTGAACCCATAAGGAATAAGAACCTATCGGGTCATTCGGGAAAACTGAAAATCCGATACCGTATGTACCGCTTTCCGGGATCGTCCAATTGGCAGGACGTCTGGTTTTGGTCCAGAAAATAGGGGTTCGAGTCCTCTTCCCGGAACCATTGTGGTTCCATCCACCGCTTGGCCACTTGAGCCCGCGTTCTACACTTGCTCTTCATGAGCATCCGTTCCATGGAAAAAGTGACCACAAAGCGTTTATCGCTCTTCACCGGACGGACTCACCCAAGTCTTGCGCAAGAAGTTGCAGGGCACCTCAACATTGAACTTGGTGATGCCAACCTGGTGCAGTTTGCAAACGGCGAAATTCGTCCCCGTTTCACAGACAGCATTCGCGGCGGCGACGTGTTCGTCATGCAATCACATTTCGGAACAGATGCTGGTTCCATCAACGACTCCATCATGGAACAGCTCATCATGATCGATGCTGCGCAACGCGCATCTGCAAAGCGAATTACCGCTGTGTGCCCTTTCTACGGTTATGCGCGTCAAGACCGCAAAGCTGAAGGTCGCGAACCAATTACTGCGCGCCTTATTGCAGACATGTTCAAGGCTGCAGGTGCATCACGCATGGTCTCCATTGACTTGCACAGCAGTCAGATTCAAGGCTTTTTCTCAGGACCAGTTGACCATCTCACTGCAATGCCAGTACTAGAGCAATACGTGCGTCAACATGCAGATCAAGACCTCGTGATTGTTTCGCCAGACGCAGGTCGCGTAAAAGTTGCCGAACGTTTCGCACAGCACCTCTCAGACAAGAACGCAGACGTTGCATTCATTAACAAGCGTCGACCAAAGGGAACACAGAACGTGGCGATCGCAAAAGAAGTCATTGGCGACATCGATGGTCGCTTGTGCATCCTCACCGACGACATGATTGACACCGGCGGCACCATCGTGTCGGCCGCCGAATTGCTGCTCGATCGTGGCGCAAAAGAAGTGTGGGCCATGGCCACACACGGCGTTCTGTCAGACCCCGCCGTGGAGCGCTTGTCTAACTCGCCTATCTCCCGAGTGGTCCTCACCAACACCTTGCCATTGGCCGAAGAGAACAAATTCGACAAGTGCGAGGTGCTGTCGGTGGCCAAAATCATCGCCGACGCCCTGTCTGCGGTCTTTGACGAAACCAGCGTTTCCGAACTCTTCAACGGCGAAAACCAGTCGTAATCCCCCTTGCCTGGGGTCCCACGCCCAGATTTGGGGTCCCAGGTGGCACATCCCCGCATTCGGCATAGACTCGCTAGCCGTGTCGAATACAGCAACTCTCTCCGCCGAATCAGGTCGCGCATTAGGCAGCGCCGCATCACGTCGCCTTCGTGCCGCAGACCGCATCCCAGCAGTTCTTTACGGCCAGGGCATGCAGCCAGTTTCCCTGTCTGTTGCACGTCGTGACCTTCGCATTGCGTTGTCCGGACCTGCAGGTCAGAACACCATCCTCACACTCAACGTCGATGGAAGCTCATACAACGCCATCGTGAAGGAAATGCAGCGTCACCCAGTGCGCCGCACCGTTGCACACGTTGACTTTGTTCAGATCAACTTGTCAGAAGAAATTGTTGTTCAAGTTCCAGTTCACCTCAACGGAACCGCGAAGGCAGTTCTTTCTGCTGGCGGCTTGGTCGACCCAGCAGTGGACACTCTTGAAGTCAAGGCAACACCTGCAAACGTGCCAAACGAAATCGTTATCGACATCACAGACATGACACCAGACAGCGTTATTCGCCTTGGCGACATTGCAATGCCTGCTGGCGTTTCCGCACTTGGTGATCCAGAAATGCCTGTCGTCACTGTGTTGATGTCACGCGCCGCAACCGAAGCTGCAAAAGAAGCAGCCGACGGCGCCGCAGAAAACCCAGAAGCAGCAAACTAATCTCGCGGCCTTGGGTCGTGAGTTGTCACATTTGCCATGTTGCGTCGTTCTACTCCTCGAAGTGGCGACATGCAGCGCACGCTCATTGTTGGACTAGGTAACCCTGGAAAAAAGTACGCCCGCACTCGACACAATGTGGGCACCGACGCAATTGAGGTGTTGGTTCAACGGGCTCATGCATCGTTGAAAGTGGGACGCGACCGCGCGCAAGTTGCAGAGACTCGGATAAGCGGCGAGCCGGTGGTGTTGGCAGTTCCCACCACCTACATGAACGAATCTGGTGAAGCAGTTGGGCCGCTGTCTCGACGTTTCAAAACAGATGTTTCAAGCATCATCATCATTCATGACGAGTTAGATCTTGCGCCAGGTGTGGTGAAAATCAAGGTTGGTGGCGGGCTTGCAGGTCACAACGGATTGAAATCCATCTCCCAGCACCTGCGAACTGACGACTACATCCGTATCCGCATTGGCGTTGGAAAACCACAATCAAAAGAACAGGGCGCAGATCACGTGCTGTCTTCCATTCCTGCAGCAGAACGCAAAGTGTTAGATGTGGCAGTTGAAGTCGCGGCAGATGCAGTGGAACGAATTCTTGAAGTTGGCGTTGCAGCCGCAATGCAGGAATTCAACGCACGGTGAGTTCGCAGATTCTTCGTGGCGCTCCCCTAGAAGCGCTGGGTGCGGTGATTGCCGCCGAACCAGGAATAGATCTCATTGCGGGGCAACGAAACGCTCTGCTCGCAGTTCCGGAGTCGGCACGTTCGGCCGTTGTGGCGTCACTTCTTCACGCCAATCCGCGTCGTCCCGTCATTGTTGCGGTTCCCACAGGGACCATGGCACAAGAAGTTGCTGACGACTTATCTGCGTTCCTTGGTGCAGAGAATGTTGAACTTTTCCCTGCGTGGGAAACATTGCCATTTGAGCGAGTGAGCCCCGCCGTTCACACCATGGGTGCACGCATGCGAACAATGTGGCGTTTGCGCACCAACGGTCAACAACCCTCTGTTGTGGTTGCAGGAACACGCGCACTGTTGCAAAAACTTGCACCGGGCTCTACCACTGTTGATCCCATTCGCATCAACGTAGGTGATCGTATAGACATCGATGCATTGTGTGAACAATTGGTGCACTTTGGATATCGACGCGAAGTAGTTGTTGAACATCGCGGAGAGTTTGCTCGACGCGGAGCAATTGTTGACATCTTCCCCAGCACTGCCGACGAACCAATTCGTATTGACATGTGGGGCGACGACGTTGACCGACTCACGGAGTTCTCTGTGTCGGAACAGCGCAGCACTATTGACCTCGCCACCACATTGGTGTTTCCAGCACGCGAGGTCATGTATGTAGAAGGTGTCCGCGAACGTGCCGCCACGCTTGTAGCAAGCGAGCCGTGGGGTCGCGAACAGTGGGAACGTTTGTCTGAAGGGCAAATTTTCGACGGCATGGAAAGCTGGTTGCCGTGGCTCACAGAGACAGATGAACTTCTCACCGATCACATTGGTGACGATGCATTAATTGTTCTTGTTGAACCGCGCCGCATGATTGATCGCGCACGAGATCTGTTAGCTGAAGAAGACGACTTAGCGCGTGCACTCGCCACTTCGTGGGCGCGCGATGAGAACGTGACGTTCCCACGTCTTCACGTAGATACAGACCGACTTCTGGCTGGCGACCAACGCGTTCCAACCGTGTCACTCATTCCCGCAGCAGAAGCCCTCGACGGACCATCTATTCCTGCTTCTGGTTGGAGCAACATCACTCACGATGCATCCTCGTTAACGCGTCGACTCAATGAGATGTTGTTAGAGAAATGGCGCGTCATTGTTGCAGCCAACACCTCAGAATCAGTTCCGCGACTTGTTGAACTCATGCGCAGTCACGGACTCGATTTTTCCGCAACAGATGATCCAGAAAAATTGGCAACGCCAGGCGCATGGGTCACCTTTGCACCCCAGTCACACGGGTTGTCGTTGCCCAATTCGCGTGTAGCAATCATTACCGAAACAGATGTCAGTGGTCGTCGACGCACACGACGTGGTCGAACAACACGTGCGCGTTCATCTGGGACCGTTTTTGAAGATCTTCAACCCGGTGGATACGTGGTGCACGCACACCATGGCGTTGGTAAATACGAAGGAATGGTGAAACGCTCCATTGGCGGCGTAGAGCGCGACTATTTGCTTCTGGCATACAAAGGTGGCGACAAGCTGTATGTCCCCACGGAGCAAATTGGAGTTCTTCGCCAATACGTTGGCGGCGAAGCACCAGCACTACACCGCATGGGTGGGTCCGACTTTGCTCGTGCGAAGTCACGCGTTCGTTCAGCAGTGCGCGAAGTGGCACAAGAACTCGTGGTGCTGTACCAAAAGCGAGTGAACGCAAAAGGTCATGCATTTGCCCAAGACACTCCATGGCAGCACGAAATGGAAGCGGCGTTCCCATTTGTTGAAACGCCCGATCAATTGGAAGCAATTGAAAGCATCAAATCAGACATGGAACGCGAAGTTCCCATGGATCGTTTGTTGTGCGGCGACGTTGGGTTTGGAAAAACCGAAGTTGCGGTTCGTGCTGCATTCAAGGCCATTCAAGATGGCATGCAGGTTGCAGTTCTTGTGCCCACCACATTGTTAGCAACGCAACACGGAAACACATTTGCCGATCGTTTTGCTGGGTACCCCATCAAAGTGGAAGTTCTGTCGCGATTCCTCACTAACCGTGAAGCCAAAAAGGTTATTGAAGGTTTGAAGTCCGGAGAGATTGACTGCGTCATTGGAACACACCGACTATTGCAAGAAAGTGTCGAGTTCAAGAACCTTGGACTATTGGTGGTGGACGAAGAGCAAAGATTCGGAGTTCAACACAAAGAGGCAATGAAGCGTCTGAAAACCAATGTTGACGTTCTGTCCATGTCTGCCACACCAATTCCACGAACTCTTGAAATGAGTCTTGTTGGAATTCGCGATTTGTCACTACTGCAGACTCCCCCAGCAGATCGCCAACCAATCCTCACGTATGTTGGCGAACAAAGTGAACAAGTTGCAATCGAAGCTATTCGTCGCGAACTTCTTCGCGAAGGACAAGTGTTCTGGGTGCACAACCGGGTGCAGTCCATTGAAGAACGTGCTGCTGAACTGCGTGAATGGGTGCCCGAAGCACGTATTGCTGTGGCGCACGGACAAATGGACGAAGGTCAACTAGAACAAATTGTTCTGGACTTCTGGGAAGGCCTCTACGACGTCTTGGTGTGCACCACCATTATTGAAAGCGGCATTGACATGCCAACGGTGAACACTCTCGTCGTGGAACGCGCAGATCTACTCGGGCTTGGGCAAATGCACCAGTTACGCGGACGTGTTGGGCGAAGCGGACAACGTGCGTACGCATATCTCTTCCACCCTCGAGACAAGGTGCTGTCTGAAGAGGCCTACGAACGTTTGCGCACCATTGGTGAAACAACAGACTTAGGAAGCGGTTTCAAAATTGCAATGCGTGACCTTGAGATTCGTGGCGCTGGCAACTTGCTGGGTGAAGCGCAAAGCGGCCACATTGCCGCAGTTGGTTACGACTTGTATTGCCAAATGGTGACCGAAGCAGTGTCTGAGATGAAGGGCGAACCAACAGAAGAAGCATCCGACATCAAAGTGGATATTTCTGTAGATGCTCACTTACCAAACGACTACGTGCCAAGCGAAGACCTCCGTCTTGAGGCGTACCGCAAACTTGCATCTGTGCGCACCGCAACCGAGTTGGCCGATATCGAAAGCGAATGGACAGACCGATTCGGACCTCTCCCACCTCCTGCGCAATCGTTGTTGTCTGTGGCTGCCCTTCGCGTGGAGTGCTATCGAATTGGCATTACTGAAATAGTCATGAACGGTTCAGATGCGCGCTTGTCGCCAATTGAACTGCGAGCAAGCCAAACAAAGACCTTGCGCAGGCTTGCCCCGCGTGCAGTTCTCAAGGAGACCTCTGGGGTCTTGACGGTGCCTCTTCCACGGGGCGAAAACCCTGCTGTGGCACTGACGACATTGTTGTGCGAGTTGTTTGAGCCAGACGACCACTAAGGTCTCTCTGTGACTAAATCCTCCCTCTCACGTCGTGCCCTTGCCGTAGTGGCAGCTTCTGCAATCGCCCTCAGCGCTTGTGGTGGCAACTCTCCCGTGGCGTCGGCCAATGACGCATTCGTTGTTGAAGGCACCACTTACTCTCTTGACTCCTTCGAAACCTTGTTGGCTGATCTTGTTGAGAATCAGCAACTTGAAGCTTCAGCAAACGGCCAAGCCAGCAAAGAAGACGCGGTCAGCGTCATGCGTACCTTGTTGCGCTACGAGGCCTACAAGTTGTATCTCGACGAAAATGGTCTCAGCGAGGCTGCAAGCGATCGCACCAAGGTTGAAGAGGAAGCAACTGCATCTGAAGGATTCAGCACATTGCCGGAGTACCTACAAGAACTCCTCATCAACTTGAACGTTGCCCAAGTCACCATGGAGAAGTTCAAGGCTTATTCAGCCGACACGTTGAAGAAGAAGTACAACGACTCCCCTGCCTCAACCGGTGTTCTCTGCATGAGCCACATCTTGTTGAAGACAGAAGACGACGCAAAAGATGTTCTGAAAGAACTTGATGGTGGTGCAAAGTTTGCAGATGTTGCAAAGAAGCGCTCTATTGAGCCAGCAGCAAAAGAGAGTGGCGGATCATTGGCCGCCAACGAAGAGCCTTGCACAGACTTGTCGTACTACCAGCAACAATTTGACCCTGCATTCATGAAAGGTGCAGTTGCAGCAAAGGCTGGCGTACCAACTGGCCCTGTGAAGACACAATTTGGTTATCACATCATCTTGAATCACGCGTATGACGACATTAAAGAGTCGTTGGCGAAAGTTGCTGCAGAAAAGCCAAGCGTGTCGAACCTTGTTGGTTACATGGCGGTTGCCGACATTTCAGTGAATTCCACATACGGCGTCTGGAATGGCGCAATGGCAACTATCGACTAATGCCCACCATCACCGTTGTTGGTCTCGGGCCAGGTCATGCGTCTCGTGTCACTTCGGAAACTCTTACTGCGATTGCGTCAATAGAAAAGAAATTTCTTCGCACGTCGCAACATCCGTCTGCATTCTTAGTAGAGGGCGCACAGTCGTTCGATCATCTGTACGACACAGCTTCGTCATTCGATGAGGTGTACCAAACAATTGCCAACACGCTCATTGAGGAATCTCGCATTCACCAACACGTGTTGTACGCGGTGCCCGGGTCACCACTCGTTCTTGAACGAACCGTCGCACTTCTTCGAGCACAAACCGATGCAGACGTCGTCATCCTTCCTGCAGTCGGGTTTCTAGACGACGTGTGGCGTGCACTAAATCTCGATCCAGTGGAAACTTCGGTGCGTCTCATTGATGGACACACGTTCGCTACATCTGCTGCCGGATACACAGGGGCTGCATTGGTTGCACACACTCATGCAAACTGGGTGCTGTCAGACATCAAGTTGTCTATCGACGACATCGACCCCAACACACCAATCGTCTTGTTGCATCACGTGGGTCTTCCAGACGAACAACTCGTACACACCACATGGTCTGAAATGGATCGCACCATCCAAGCAGACCACCTCACCTCTTTGTGGATTCCATCTCTCAACACACCAGTTGCCGAAGAAATGGTGAAGTTCCATGCGCTTGCGCGCACCCTTCGAGACCAGTGCCCGTGGGACATGGAACAAACACACCATTCGCTGGTGCGATATCTGCTTGAAGAAACGTATGAAGTCATTGATGCCATTGAGCGATTGAATCCAGATGACCCAACAAGTGACGACGACTTCATTGAAGAACTTGGCGACTTGCTCTACCAAATTGAATTTCACGCCGCAATTGCAGAAGAGCAAGGGCGCTTCACAATGGCCGATGTTGCGCGAACGGTGCACGACAAATTGGTAGCGCGCCACCCTCATGTGTTTGGCGACGTAGAAGTGTCGTCCTCAACAGATGTAGAAGCCAACTGGGAAGCAATCAAAAAAGCTGAGAAGCCGGAGCGCACCGGAATCTTCGACGGAATTGTCAACAGTGCCCCATCGTTGTCGTTCGCCGCAAAAGTGCAACAACGTGCCGCTCGCGCTGGGTTTGACTGGCCAGATGTGGACGGTCCCCTACAAAAGATCAGCGAGGAAGCAACGGAAGTTCGCGACGCAATGAAAAATGGTGACCCCGAGGCAACCACGGCAGAGGTGGGAGATTTGTTATTTGCCGTTGTAAATGTTGCACGCCATTTAGACATTGACCCCGAAAGCGCCCTTCGGTCGGCTGTGCACAAATTCCGCTCTCGTGTGATTGCCGTGGAGAATCTCGCCACCGAGCGAGGCGCCACCATGGCCGAAATGACCCTTGAACAACTGGACGAACTCTGGGAAGTGGTGAAGCAGTACCCAACTCACTAGCGTTCATGGAATGAGTGAAATCGTTGAAGTCATCGGACGCGAAGTTTTGGACTCCCGCGGCAACCCCACTGTTGAAGTGGAGGTTGTTCTCGACAGCGGCGCAACTGGTCGCGCCATTGTTCCATCTGGTGCATCTACAGGTGAGCACGAAGCGGTAGAACTTCGCGATGGTGGCTCTCGTTACCTGGGCAAAGGTGTGTCACGCGCTGTAGACAACGTGAACCAACTCATCGCTGGCGCCATCACTGGAATGGACGCAACGGATCAACGCACACTCGATGCTGCACTTCTTGATCTCGATGGAACCGAGAACAAGTCAAAGCTTGGCGCCAACGCAATGTTGGGCACCAGCCTCGCCGTTGCACACGCCGCAGCTGCCGAACTAGAACTTCCGCTGTATCGCGCAATTGGCGGACCACACGCGCATGTCTTGCCCGTTCCAATGATGAACGTCATCAACGGCGGTGCACACGCAGATAACAACGTTGACCTTCAAGAGTTCATGATCATGCCAGTTGGCGCACCAAGCTTCCGTGAAGCATTGCGCTGGGGCGTTGAGACGTACCACACATTGAAGAAAGTTCTGCACGACCGTGGACTTTCAACCGCTGTTGGCGACGAAGGCGGATTCGCTCCAAACTTGTCCAGCAATGAAGACGCAGTAGCTGTGTTGGTAGAGGCAATTGAAAAAGCCGGTTACGCACCAGGCAAAGACATTGCCATTGCACTCGACCCAGCAATGAGCGAGCTGTACAAAGACGGCGCATACCACCTCTCTGGAGAAGGCAAAGTTCTCAGTGCAGGCCAGATGGTGGAATGGTGGTCCTCATTGGTTGACCGCTACCCCATTGTCAGCATTGAAGACGGCATGGCAGAAGACGACTGGGACGGCTGGGCACAACTCACCTCCGCTCTCGGAAAGAAGATTCAATTGGTGGGAGACGACTTGTTCGTCACCAATGCTCGTCGTTTGCAAATGGGAATTGAGCGCAACGTTGGCAACAGCGTTCTTGTGAAGGTGAACCAAATTGGAACACTCAGCGAAACTCTCGACACTGTTGAGCTTGCAACGCGCCACTCTTACACCAGCGTGATGAGCCATCGCAGCGGTGAAACAGAAGACAGCACCATTGCAGATCTCGCAGTTGCAACAAACTGTGGCCAAATCAAAACAGGTGCACCTGCACGAAGCGACAGAGTGGCGAAATACAACCAGCTGTTGCGCATTGAAGAGATGCTTGGCGACTCAGCTCGTTTCCGCGGTCGTTCCGCACTCGCACCACTGCGCTAAACGAACATTCGTTCGTGTGCCACGATTCCGTGGTTCATACACGGCACAATGGAGATGTGGCCGCACGCACCAAAACCCCTGTCTCACGCGCAAAAGAGCGCACTCGTGAGATCACACGTGCCATCGCCCGCCCCACTCCTGCAGACGCTCGTCTGGCCCAACGCCCCGGAACCCGTACTGCTCTTCGTCTTGGCGGAGTAGTTCTTGCCTTCGCCGCCACCTTGTCGTTATTCGTCCTTCCCGTGAAGGCCTATTTCGAACAACGAGATGTCTTCAACAAAAAGACTGCTGAATTCAATGCGTTGGCAGATGCAAACGAAGAGTTACAGAACGAAGTCAACGACTTGTCCACACCCGAGGGCATCCGTAATGCAGCCCGCACCCAACTGGGATATGTCTTGCCGGGCGAGCAGAAATTGTCCTTTGCAAAGACGCCAGCTCTGCCCACAGCCCTGCCACCACAGTGGCCGTACTCACTGGTGACCAGCATTGTTGCTGTTCGCACCCAGGTTGCCGCCAACGGCGGTTCTGCACTGCAGTCGCATTTGCCGTAACCCTGCCGCCCCGCTTTCTGACATGGGGCTCCGTCATAGATAGTGTGCGGAGACAGCATCGTTGATTCGACGAGGGGGAAACACATGGGCGGAAGCATTCTTGGCAATCGAGTTCTCCGTAAGGAAGACCCGAAGTTCTTAACCACTGGCGGCGTGTACGTCGACGACATGTTGGATGAGCCGCTGCTGAAGGGCTCTGTCCATGTCACGTATGTACGTAGTTCTGTTGCGCACGCCAACATCAACTCCATTGACACCAGCGACGCAGCACAAATGCCAGGTGTCATTGCTGTGTTCACTGGAGAAGACCTTGGACTTCAACCAGTGCCATCGTCATTCAACCCAATGGCAACACGCACACTCCTCGCAACTGGAAAAGTTCGCTTCGTTGGAGAACCTGTCGCCGCCATTGTCACCGAAACTCGCGAACAAGGTGAAGACGCCGCCGAAATGGTGATTGTTGATTACGACTTCCTCGAGCCACTCATTGATGTTGAACAATCAATGGCCAGCACCAATCTCATTTACGAAGCGTGTGGAAGCAACGTTGTGTTCGACACCACCGTGCTGGGAATTCCAGAGAACACCGGCGATGCCTACTTCGCAGGATGCGAAGTAGTGGTGAAAGGTCGATTCATTAACCAGCGTGTTGCACCATGCCCACTTGAAGTGCGTGGATCTGCTGCAGCATGGGGTCAAGATGGCCGTCTCGTGCAGTGGCTGTCTACGCAGCATGCACAAGGTGCACACACACCAATTGCCACAACAAACGGCGTAGATGTCGCTCAAGTGCGCGTCATGACACCAGACGTTGGCGGCGGCTTCGGCGCCAAGATTGGCATCTATCCAGAAGAACTTCTTCTTGGTGTCATCGCAAAGAAGGTTGGTCGCCCAGTTCGCTGGCGCGAAACCCGCAGCGAATCAATGGTTGCTCTTGGCCATGGTCGCGCTCAGGTGCAGTACGTCACCATCGGTGGAACAAAGCAAGGCAAAGTCACGCACTATCAGTTGCACGTTCTTCAAGATTCAGGTGCGTGGGTAGATATGGGAACCATCTTGGCCCCATTTATGACACGCCCAATGTCCTCTGGTGTGTATGCAATTCCAAACATTGAATGCCGCACAACATCTGTGGTTACCAACACCACTCCAACAGTTGCGTACCGTGGCGCAGGTCGCCCCGAAGCAACTGCGGCAATTGAACGCGCAATGGACTTGTTTGCAGCAGAACTTGGAATGGATCCTGCAGAAGTTCGTCGCATCAACCTCATTCCAAAATCCCTTGAACCACACACCACGGTTGTTGGTCAGACGTACGACGTTGGCGACTACGAGGAATCACTCGACAAAGTTCTCGTTGCTGCCGATTACGCAGGGTGGCGCAAGAAGCAAGCAGAGCGCCGTGCAAACAATGATCCGAAACAAATCGGTATTGGCGTCAGCGTGTATGTAGAGATCACCGGCGGTGTCGGCAACGGAGAATCTGCAACAGTAGAAATTCTCGAAGACGGTCGCGCCATTGTGTACACCGGTACGTCACCGCATGGTCAGGGTCACGACACATCGTGGTCCATGCTCACCAGTGAACAAACTGGTATCCCCATTGACCGCATTGAACTGGTGTGGGGCGACACCGATCGCGTTCCAGTTGGTACTGGCACCATGGGATCCCGGTCGTTGCAGCAGGGTGGAAACGCAGTGTTTGCAGTTGCTGGTCAACTCGTTGACAAAGCAAAGTCAGTTGCAGCACGTCTGCTGGAAGCAAACGAAGCCGACATTGTTCTCGACAAAGACCGTGGGGCATTCCACGTTGCGGGAACGCCAGCTGTGTCAAAGACCTGGGCAGATCTCGCCATTGCGGAAAAGCAATCAGGTGGTCTTGCTCACTCGGACGTCATCGGCGTTGCAGGTGCAACATTCCCATTCGGCGCCCACGTGGCAGTCGTTGAAGTAGACACAGAAACAGGCAAAGTTCGCCACATTGCACACACCGCATGTGACGACGCCGGCAAGGTGTTGAACCCAATGTTGCTGGAAGGCCAGATTCATGGTGGCGTTGCACAAGGCGCGGCTCAGGCACTTCTTGAAGAAGTCTGTTACGACCCAGACGGAAACCCCATTACGTCGAACCTTGCCGACTACGCATTTATCTCTGCAGCCGAATTGCCCAGTGTGAATGTGGTGCACATGGAAACTCCAACTCCGGTGAACCTCATTGGTGCAAAGGGAATTGGCGAATCTGGAACCATTGGTGCGACACCTGCATTGCAGTCGGCAGTTATTGATGCCGTGTCACATCTTGGTGTTCGCCATATCGACATGCCCACTACCGCAGAGCGCGTGTGGTCTGCCATTCAACAAGCCCGTTAAGAAGATCTAGAAAAGAAGAGGAAGAATCATGAAAGTCTCCATCACCGTGAATGGAACCACACACGAAAACGATGTGGAACCACGAACACTTCTCGTGCAATACGTTCGCGAGACACTTGGCCTCACTGGCACCAACATTGGTTGCGATACATCAAGTTGTGGCGCATGCTCGCTTCACGTTGATGGTGAATCAGTGAAAAGTTGCACCATGTTGGCGGTTCAAGCCGATGGCTGCAGCGTGACCACCATTGAAGGTCTTGCGCAAAATGGCGAGATGCACCCCATGCAAAAAGCATTCATGGAAAACCATGGTTTGCAGTGTGGTTACTGCACTCCAGGAATGGTGATGGCCTCCATCAGCTTGCTGAAGGAAAACCCCCACCCCACCGAAGAAGAAGTTCGTGTCGGGCTCGAGGGCAACTTGTGCCGTTGCACCGGATACCACAACATCGTCAAGTCGGTGCTCGCCGCCGCAGAAGCACAGTAGGAGACACCGATGATTCCAGCAGCTTTTGATTACAAGCGTGCATCTTCTGCCGCCGAAGCAATTTCACTTGTTGGTGAATACGGCGACGATGCCAAGTTCCTTGCAGGTGGACACAGCTTGTTGCCGCTCATGAAACTGCGTTTGGCGCAGCCAGCAGTTCTCATCGACATTGCACGTATCAAGGATTTGTCATACATCCGCGACGAAGGCAACTACATCGCTATCGGTGCTCTCACACGTCATATGGATGTTGAGAAGTCCCCCATTGTGTTGCAGCACGCGCCACTCTTGGCAAATGCAGCAAGTCATGTGGGTGACCCACAAGTTCGTCACCGCGGAACTATTGGCGGTTCCATTGCTCACTCCGACTCTGCATCAGACCTTCCTGCAACAACGTTGGCACTTGGCGCTACATACATTGCACAGGGCCCTAACGGAACACGCGAGATTGCCGCCAAGGATTTCTATGTTGGATTCTTGGAGTCGGCATTGTCACCAGACGAAATGCTTACCGAGATTCGCGTTCCTAAAATGAACGGCGCAACCTGGGGCTTTCAGAAGTTCAACCGTCGTGCACAAGACTGGGCCATTGTTGGAGTTGCAGCGTGGAAGCGCGGGAATGAATCCGGCGTTGCGCTTGTGAATATGGGTTCCGTTCCCATCTTGGCTAGCAGTGTGTCGCAAGCCATTGCATCTGGCGCAAGCATCGCTGACGCTGCAGAACTTGCCGCCGCTGAAGCAGAGCCACAGTCAGACTTGAATGCAAGTGCCGAATATCGCGTGCACCTTGCAAAAGTTCTTGTGCGCCGAGCACTCGAATCATCACAGTCATAACATTTCCCCCATGATCGGGGAAGCAGACACATCCACTTCCCTTCGTCGCGTAGGACTTGTTGCGTACTTTGCTGTCTTCTTGTACAGCATCTTTGAGTACGGAATCCCCGTTGACCGCATTGCGGTGTTGTTGTGGATGCTGGGTGCGTTTCTCGTTGCATCCATCGGTCGATCACGCACCGATATTGCACAAATGATTCGGGATTGGTTGGTGCTGGTCGCCATCTACATGGCGTACGACTACAGCCGTGGCACTGCAGACCAATGGGGAATTGGCGTCAACTACACATTGCTTCGCGACATTGACCGTTTGCTGTTCTTTGGTAACGACCCCGGTGTGTGGCTACAAAAACATCTCTTGAAATCAGACCCGCGCTGGTACGACGTGGGTGGCGCAATTGTGTACATGCTGCATTTCGTTTTGCCAGTTGTTCCGTTAGCAGCACTTCGGGTTCGACAACGCACAGAATGGATTCGCTATGTGCGACGATTCTCGCTCACACTTGGCATCGCAGTGTCTGTCTTCATTCTTTTCCCAGCAGCTCCACCATGGATGTCAGCCGAGAAGGGCTACTTCCCTCCCATCCAACGCATCACTGGTCGTGGCTGGTGGGAGTTGAATCTCAAGACCGTGTCCAAAACCCTTGATCGCGGCGCCGCTGTGCTGAATGCAGTTGCCGCAATGCCGTCACTTCATGCCGGACTGTCTCTGTTAGCTGCATTGTGGTTTACACGCAATGCACGTCAATGGATTCGCGTTGTCGCCATGCTGTATCCGATAGCCATGACAACTGCGCTGGTCTACTTCGGGGAGCACTACGTTGTCGATTGCCTCTTCGGCTTTGCCGTTGTCACTGTTGCGTGGAAACTTGCAGACGCTTGGGAAACCAAACGAGCAACCGCCTTGCCACTAGATCAACTAACGAACTGAATCACTTTTCGTTCGGCTACGTAGGGCCCAAACACTTCTCGTCGAATGCGATTGTGTTCGTCGGCAGTGTCGTAGGCATGCCATGCCGCTTCGTTCTCAAAAACTGCAGTCACGGCAAAATCTGCAGCCCCGTCGGTAAGGCCTGCATTTGGTCCGCAGTGATACGACACCAGACCAGACAAGGTTGCTGCGTACTTCTGCAGCTCTTGTTGCGCCACTACTTCGTGACCAGAAGGAACTTGATCGTTCCATGTGAAAAGAACTACGTGATGAAACATGATGTGACGCTACAACAACGCGCCGTATGCGCCGCCATCAACATGAAGCTGCACACCGGTCATGAATTTTGCAGAGTCGCTACACATAAACGCAGCAATGCGTCCGAAGTCTGCAGCGTCACCAATAAACCCAGCAGGGATTCCAGTGGCAGCAGTTTGCACATTGTTGCCGTACAACTGAGTAATGCGATCGGTGGCGTGAATTCCTGGCTGAATGGTGTTAACGGTGACGCCGTCTGCGGCGACTTCACGCGCCAACGTTTTCAAGAACCCCGTTACACCTGCACGCGCAGTGTTGGACAAGATCAAATTCGGAATGGGTTGACGCACAGCAACAGATGTAATTGCCAACACTCTTCCCCACTTGCGCTCACGCATGCCGGGCACAACTCCCTGACACATGGCAACAACAGACAACAAGTTCTTTTGCAATGCGTCGATGTATTGATCTGCTGAAACGTCTGCGAACCCTCCGGGAGGTGGACCGCCACCATTGGCAACAAGAATGTCCACTGTTCCCAACAACTCTGTTGCGGTGGATACAAACTGCGTTCCGCCTTTGTCTGTGGAGACATCGCACACAAAACCTTGGGCGCCATGACCAATTTCTTTTAGGGCAGACGACAGTCGCTCTTCATCACGACCGCACACCACAACACGAACGCCTTCATTGGCAAGCGCTTGCGCAGTTCGCAGGCCGAGACCCGCTGTTCCTGCCGCCACTGCAGCGGTCTTTCCTGTCAATCCAAGGTCCATTTCGCCACCATAGTCCCGCCTCACCTAGGGCACTTCAGCCTTCTCGCCCTACGCTCTAAGCGTGCCTGCTACGCCCTCTAACGCATCCGATGTCGCACGCGCTCTTGCAGAGCACGGATACCTGCCTGACGATGGTCTCTCTACTGCTGTCTTCTTGTCGCTCTCACTTGGTCGGCCTTTGTTCCTTGAAGGCGAAGCAGGTGTGGGCAAAACAGAACTCGCAAAAACAATTGCTCGCTGGCAAGGCGCAGAACTAATTCGTTTGCAGTGCTACGAAGGAATCGATGCATCGCAGGCGGTGTACGACTGGGACTATTCGCGTCAGCTCTTGCATCTTCGTGCCGCCGAGGCAACCGGTGAAGCACAACAAGCAGATGCAACTCAGTTAGAGAACCAGTTGTACAACGAACGTTTCTTGTTGAAGCGCGCCGTGCTTCGTGCCATTGATTACGGCAACAGCACGCCACCCGTACTTCTCATTGACGAGATCGACAGAGCCGACGATGAATTTGAGGCGTACTTATTGGAGGTGTTGTCAGACTTCCAAGTCACGGTGCCAGAACTTGGCACATTCCGTGCTGCTACCCCGCCAATTGTCATTCTCACCTCGAACAGAACTCGCGACGTGCACGATGCGCTGAAGCGTCGCTGTTTGTATCACTGGGTAGAACACCCAAGTTTCGAACGCGAAGTCAGCATTGTCACGAGTCGAGTTCCCGACATCAGCAACCAACTTGCCGAACAAGTGGCAGCAGCTGTGGAAGCACTCCGTGGCCTCAATCTGTACAAGCCACCTGGAG
>JACCDN010494776.1_pt1 | contig 20141 bp, 18 predicted proteins | sample 7441691 | NCBI WGS metagenome assembly JACCDN01 (sample SAMN15323439, study PRJNA562643) | freshwater metagenome | isolation source: river surface water | place: USA:Blue River Watershed | collected 2017-08-16 | reverse complement strand
TTATCAATTATTAATGCAGAAATAACTGCAAAACAAAAAATACTTATTATTTCATCAAGAATTGATGAGACCATGACAATTTTTACTTCTCTAGTATGAATGATTTCCATTTCTTTAAATGTTTTTGCTGCTATACCTGTAGCTGTTGCTGCAGTAATTACGCCAATTAATAAATTTAGTTGGGTTGATGCATTAGGTATAAATAAAAAAGAAATAAAAAATCCACCCATAAATGTAAAAAATGTTCCTGACAATGCTACTTTTATGCCGGTTCTAAAATTTCGTTTTAAATCTGATAGTTTTGATTCTAATCCAATCTCAAACATTAAAATAATAGCACCAAAATCTGCTAAAAATTTAATTATAGTATTACTTTCAGTATCTTTAAATAAGTTTATACCAAAGAAATCCATGCTGCCTAATATAACGCCTGCAAAAATTTCGCCAACAATTAATGGCAAACCTACTTTTCTAACAATTGATAAACCTCTAGATAGAAAAATGAAAAAAACAAGCCATAAGAATACTAATGGATCATAATCCCTAGTAGATTGCATACTATTAGCATAACAAACACTGCTAATAGTGGCAAATATTAAAAAAGGAAAAATCCTTCTCATTATTTCAATCTAACCTATAAAAAATCACTTATATAATACCAAGTAAGAATTATAGCATTACTATACGCGGTTGTTTTACTATTTAGAATTAGTGTAGCTTGAAAAGTTGCTTTTATTTATGTCAAATATTTTATAATAAGTTTTTAATTTGCTGCATTTGTTCCAATAGTTCTTTTATATTATTTCCCATTATAGTCATGTGTCCCATTTTTCTTTTTTCTTTTGCAACTAATTTTTCATATAAATGAAGTTTTATGTTACTATATTGTGATAGTATAAGATGCAAGTTAGATGGAGGTAAATTGTTTTGCCAGTTATCACCTAGTAAGTTTAACATTATAGCATTACTTAATATAGTAGTTTCACCTAGCTTTAAATTACAAATACTTCTTACTTGTTGTTCAAATTGAGAAGTAAAATTTGCTTCAATAGTATGATGCCCGGAATTATGTGGTCGGGGAGCTATTTCATTAGCTAAAACCTGTTTGTTTTTAGTTATAAAAAATTCAATAGCTAGCACGCCAATATAATCTAATTTATTTACCACTTTTATGGAAGCTTCAGTAATTATATTTGAAATATCTAAATTAATTTCAGCTGGTGAAATAGTAAAATCAAGTATTCCGTTATTATGAACATTTTTGCTAATGGGATAAGTTATTATTTCAAAAGAATTTCTTGCTAAAATAATTGATGCTTCAAATTCCAAATCTTCCATCTTTTCTAAAATGCAATTAACTTTATTAAGATGAATAAATGCTAATTCTAGTTCCTTTTTATTTATAACTTTTATTTGCCCTTTACCATCATAACCAAAATTATTTGTTTTTAAAATAGCAGGAAAAAAATCATTATTTATATTTTGGATATCTTCAATTTTATTAATAGGGTAGTATGAAGTTGTTTTTATCCCTAGTTGATTAAAAAAATCTTTTTCTTTAAGCCGATTTTGCGCAATAAGAATTGCGTCTGCATTAGGATAAGTAGGAGTAAAATCATTCAAATATTTTAAAGAAGCTGCAGGCACATTTTCAAATTCAGTAGTAATTACTGAACATATTTTAGCAAATTGACCTAATTTATTTTTATCTTCATAACTGGCGATAATATGATGATCAGCAAAATATTTAGCAGGACATTCTTTATCAGGTGTAAAAATTGCAACTTTATAACCCATTTGCTTTGCAGCTATAGCAAACATTCTTGCTAATTGTCCACCACCCATCACACCCAAACATTGTGGAGGTAATATAGTTTTTTGCATTTTCAAACTAACTCTGGCAAAGTCATATTAACTACTTCTTCGTATTGTTTTTTTCTATAATAGTTAAGTCTTTCAGCTAAATCTTGATTAAATCTAGCTAATATAGAAATAGCCAATAAAGCAGCATTTATTGCCCCAGCTTCTCCAATAGCTAAAGTTCCTACAGGGATTCCTTTGGGCATTTGCACAATTGATAATAATGAATCTTGCCCTTTAAGATAAGTAGAAGCAATAGGCACTCCTAATACAGGAACTATTGTTTTACTTGCTATCATGCCAGGTAAATGTGCTGCACCACCGGCTCCAGCTATAATCACTTTTAACCCGCGATCATCAGCTGATTCAGCATATTCAAACATTAAATCGGGAGTTCTATGAGCTGATATAACTAGAGTTTCATAATTTACATTGAAACTTTTTAAAGTTTTTGCAGCATATTGCATTATATTCCAATCTGATTCACTTCCCATAATCACGCTAACTTCTATCATTTTTTTTCCTTTGTAAATTTTAATTAACTCAAATATAACTTCATTCCTAAATGACTATCTATAAAGCCTAAATAACGGTTACTTTTAAATCATTTAAAGTAGCTTCTCGAAAAATTAGTTTATCTAGCATGTCATATTTGCTTCTATGATAATAATTGAGTATTTAAATTATAAATCAATTCAAGAGCCTCTTTAGCATTTAATTCATCAGGATTAATATTTTTTAATCGTTCTATAACATTAGTTTCTTTTTCGTTTAATGTAACATGAATAATATTTTCATTTTCTAAAGTAGAGCTAAATAAATCTATTGGTGCAACTTGTTTTTTTTCTAGTTGTTGCAAATGTTTTTTAGCTAAGTTAATTATAGATTTTGGCACACCAGCTAAAGAAGCTACTTGAATACCATAACTCTTTTCTGCCGCTCCCTCATTAATACGATGTAAAAATATAATTTTATCATGATACTCTGTAGCACTTAAATGAATATTTTTTACAAAATTGCTCTCTTTGGATAATTCGGTTAATTCTAAGTAGTGTGTAGCAAATAAACTATAGCATTGAATTTTTTCAATAAGATATTTAGAAATAGCATAAGCAAGTGCTAATCCATCAAAAGTAGAAGTTCCACGCCCGACTTCATCCATTAATACTAGTGAATTTGCAGTTGCATTATTTAAAATATTTGCTGATTCTGTCATTTCTACCATAAAAGTTGATTTACCATTAGACAAGTCATCAGAAGCGCCTATTCGGGTAAAAATTCTATCTATAGGACCAATAGTAGCGCTCTTAGCTGGAATAAATGAGCCACAATAAGCTAACAATATTATTAAAGCGGTTTGCCGCATATAAGTAGATTTTCCGCCCATATTAGGACCTGTTATCAATAAAAATTTATTATTAGAATCCAAAGAAATATCATTTGCAATAAATTGCTCTACCTGATTTTCTATAACAGCATGTCGTCCATGATTTATATTTATGATTGAATCTGAGACAAGGTTAGGGCGATTAAAGTTATTTTCTTGGCTAATTTTAGCAAAATTATTTAAAACATCAAGAGTAGCTATTGATTTACATAAGTTTTGTAGAGGAGATATATACTGATTAAGAAAGTTTAAAATTTCATCATATAGTTTTTTTTCAATTTCAATAGCTTTATCTTTAGCGGAAATAATTTCCATTTCAAATTTTTTTAATTCAGGTGTGGTATATCTTTCTGCATTTTTTAAAGTTTGTGTCCTTCGATAATCCACGGGGACTTTATCTAAATTACTATTAGTTATTTCAATAAAATATCCATGAATCTTATTAAATTCAATTTTAAGATTATTAATTTGAGTTCTTTTTTTCTCTATCTCTTCCATATCAAGTAAAAATTTGGTTCCATTAGATTTTATATTACGTAAATGATCTAATTCTTTATTGTAGCCATCATTAAAAATATTGCCTTCTCGTAGCCAATTACTAGGTTCTTTTTTAATTGCTGCTATTAGTTTATTATTTATTTCTGGAGGAATAGTTTTAATTGGTTCAAAAATAATAGTTAATAAATCATTATTATTTGAAGATGATGTATAAGATAAAGAAGCTAATTGTGGTAATATTGTTAATGCTTCCGATAGGGCTCTTAAATCTCTAGGTCTTGCACTTTTTAAAGCAATTCTTGAAGTTATTCGTTCAATATCACATATCTGTACTAAAATAGTATGTAAATTTTTAGATATTTTATATAATTTTTCAACAGTTTCTAATCTTTTATTAATTTCATTATGATCTTTGAGAGGATTATTAAGCCAAAGCCTTAATAGGCGACTACCCATTGCTGTTGAACATTTATCAAGTAAAGAGAGTAGAGTTGGAGATTTTTCACCATTAATAGTTAAATTAATTTCTAAATTGCGTCTTGAAATTGCATCTAATATTAAAAAATTACTGTGATTGTCATGCTGAATACTAGTAATATGTGGCAAATTACTATTTTGGTTTTGTTTAACAAAATTAAGTAATATGCCAGCAGCAGTTATACCTAAATTTAATAATGATGGTTTACTTATACCAAAACCACTTAAATCTTTAACTACAAAATGTTCACATATTTTTTTATAATTTGCATCGTAATCAAAATGCCAATCTTCAATGCTTTTAATCGCATGATTAGGTTTTAATTTTTTTATAGTAGTAAATAATGATTGGGCAACAATAAATTCAGCGGAATCTAATTTTTCAAGTTGATCTATTAAATCTTTTTCATTAATTTGATTAATATAAAATTTTCCCGAAGCCAGCGATATAGTTGCTAATCCGAAATTATTTTTAGATTTATATAAACAAGTTATAGTATTGTCTAATTTTTCATCTAATAAGGCTTCATCAGTTAAAGTACCAGGGGTAATTATTTTGGTAACTTTACGTTCCACTGGTGCTTTTCCAGTTACTTCGCCAACTTGATCAACTATAACAATTGATTTACCTAATTTAACTAATTTTGTTATATATTGTGAAACTGAATGAAAAGGCATTCCAGCCATTTTTATAGGATTTCCCGCTGATTGTCCGCGGCTAGTTAAAGTTATACCCAAAATTGAGGAAGCCTCAATAGCGTCATTAAAAAATAATTCATAAAAATCACCCATGCGATAAAAGACAAACATATCAGGGTATAAGGATTTGACCTCTAAATAATGTTGCATCATGGGTGTATAAGATTTTTGGTCAACTAAATTAGGAGTAGATGTTTGAAGTTTCATAAGTTTTTCTGAACTATATTTAATATTTGTTTAATAATTTTAGAGTTTGCAGCAACTATATTACCGCCATTTTTCCAGAAGTCTTGTTTTTCCTGAAAGTCAGTAACCATGCCACCAGCTTCTTTTACAAGCAAAAATCCTGCAGCTATATCCCATGGTTTTAAATCAAATTCCCAAAATCCATCTAAATAACCAGCAGCAACGTAAGCTAAATCAAGTGCAGCTGAACCAAAACGGCGCTGACCGGCAGTATTTAATAACATATCTTTAAAAATTAATAAATATTTATCAATTTGACTCATATCATAAGTAGGGAAGCCAGTTGCAATTAGAGAATCTTGAATATTAGAAGTGTTAGTAACGCGAATTCGCTGGTCATTTAAGTATGCACCTTTGCCAATTTCAGCTTTATATAAATCATTTCTATTAGGATCAAATACTACAGCATGAGTAATTTTATTTAAATGTTTTAATGCTATTGATACACAATATTGAGGATTATTATGTATAAAATTTGTAGTTCCATCTATAGGGTCTATAATCCAAGTGTATTCAGAGTCATTTTTTTCCTCTCCGCTTTCTTCTGCTAATATATTGTGATTAGGAAAAGCTTTTTTTATAATACTTATAATTGTTTTTTCTGCTTTTTTATCTAATTCAGTTACATAATTATTATGACCTTTTTTTTCAATTTTAATGCTAGAAATATTACGGCTTTCATGTTGAATTAAGTTGCCAGCAGCATAAGCTGCTTTAATGGCTATATTTATGGGTCCAGACATATTTTATTTCCTTGGTTTAAACTTAATACTACACAAAAGTTCTTTAGATTTTACAAGTATTAGTATTAATTTAGAGCGTTAGATTAATTATCTTTTGAATCTTTAGAGTCTGGGCTTTGATTTAAAGCGTTTTTAAAGTTTTTAATTGCTTCTCCAGCATCTTGACCAAATGTTTTTAGTTTTTTTGTACCAAAAATTAATGCCACTATTGCTAATACTATTAACCAATGCCAGATACTAAGAGTACCCATCATTTAATCTCCTGTAAACTCATTATAAATTCCCAAAAACATGAATATGTAAATGGAAAACTTCCTGTCCTCCTTTTTTGCCGGTATTAACTTGTAATTTATAGCCTTCTAATTTTTGTTCTTTTGCAATTTTATTAGCTAAAAACATCATTTTACCAATTAAATTAATATGTGGATCTTCAAGTTGTAACATAGAATCGATATGTAATTTTGGGATAACCATAAAATGAACTTCTGCTTTTGGGTTAATATCATTAAAAGCTACAATTTCACTATCCTCATAAATTACTTTAGCAGGTATTTTTTTTGAAATAATATCACAAAATAGGCAATGGCTCATAATTAGTAACTACCTTTGTATTAAATTGAAATCTCTTTACTATAAATTACATGATATAATCACGTTATTAGAAGTGTATAAGTCATTTTTGTAACTGATTATATTACAGCATTTTAACATATTTTTTCACTAAACTGCTTTAGATTTGGAATTTTTAACATGTTACATAAGTTAATAAAAATAAATTTAAAAATAATAGGGTTTGTTGTACTATTATTAATCTTAATTCAATGTATTACTGCATACATTTTTGGTTATATAGCCAAAAATCAATTAGAGTTGCAATTTCAACATATGACAGATTCTCCCTATATAAAAGTTGTGAGTCATGAATATAATAGAGGTTTATTCTCTTCAAATGAAGTATCTGAAATTGCAATTAATAGTGTAGCTACTGCTAATTTATTAAAGATTTTGCCAAAGCAAGACAAAGAGTCTCAAGAGGCAAATCAAATTTATTCTATTAAATTAAATACGCATATTGAACATGGTATCTTTTCCAGTTTAATGCATGGCTATCTTATACCTTCAATAGCATATACAAATACAACAGTTGTATTTCCTTCTGATATAAGAAAATTATTAGATAAATTTTTTAGTAATAAACCACCGTTAATTGTAACAAATATAATTTATTTAAATAAATCAGGAAAAATTCACATTACTTCTTCTGAATTTAATTATGAAGAAGCTGTTTCAGGTGTTAAAGTAATATGGGGAGGGTTAGATCTTAATATTAATTATAATAGTGATTTTAATGATTTTGCCAATAAAATGAAATTACCTCTTCTAAAGCTAAATGCTGCTGAAAAGGGACATTTAGAACTTTATAATTTAGATTACCAATCTAACACTAAGCTAAGTAGAAATAAAATTAAAGTTGGAGATACAAACCTTAATTTAGCGAGTATAGATGCTAAATGGCAAGATAAAGTATCTATAAATTTTAAATTAGGTGATATTTTAAATATGTTAACAGGAATAAGCTCAGCAGAATTTTTAAATGGAATAGATGCGATTGATCCTAATGGTTTTACAATTAGTAATGTTAAGTATTCATCAAAAAGCCAAGATGAGAATAATTTTTTTGGCGCTACTAGTAATATCCAATTTGCATCATTACTTACTAATGGACAAACTTATGGGCCTATGAATATTGATATGGAAATTAATCATATTTCTTCTCCTGAGTTTAGTAAGTTAGTTGATAGAATGGCCGATTTATCTTTAATTCCAGTTAGTAATGATAATTATAATAGTAAATTAAGGCAACAATTAATAGAAACTTTAAATGCGTATTTTGGCCCAATTTTAGTAGCTAATCCAGTAATTAATCTAAAAGAATTTCAATTAAATACCCCTAATGGATTAATTAAATTATCTGGTTTAGCAACAACTAATAATTTTACTTTAAATGATATGGAAACGCAGCAAAAGTTTTTGAAAAAACTTGTTATTGATTTTGATTTTAGTATGCCAAAATCTACAATTGCCTATTTATTTGTTTTACAAATGAAATATTTGTTAAGTGCAGGAAATGCTCAAATGGATAAACAAAGTGCAGAAGCATTAACTCGAGTAGTAAATATCTTATTAGATAATCAAGTTAATACTTGGGTTAAGAAAGGATATATTAAATTAGAAAATTCTACTCTAAAAAGCCATTTGAAGTTTAAAGATGGACAACTATGGCTTAATGATATTAAAAGCAAGCAATAAGCATTAGTTAATACATATTTATAGTTGGCGGTTAAATTAATTATGGATAACAAAAAAAATTTAATTGTTAGTGAAATTATAGATAAAATTGATGCACCTAGTCAAGAGATATCGCGAAATATTAATAATAAAAGCATTAGAGCTGAAAATGATATAGATGCTATAAAAATATGGCTTGCAGAATTTCAAAACATTCCAAATACTTTTATTTCATATCGCCAAACAGCTCTTAGATTCATCTTATGGATTACGCAATTTAATCTTACTTTAGCTAAAATTACTCGTGAAGATATTAAAGATTATCAACTTTTTTTAGCTAATCCAACACCAAAAGACTTTTGGTGTGGAAGTGCTAAACCAAGAAATCACCCAGATTGGCGACCATTTGTTAAAGGATTAACACAATCAAGTATAAAACTCAATTTACAAATTTTAACTACTATGTATGAATATTTAGTACAAAGTGGTTATTTAGTAGTAAATCCATTTAAGTTGATTAAGAATAAAAGTAAAGGTATTATTTCACATCAACATATTGAGCGTTATTTAACACATAAAGAATGGAGTTATGTTTTAGAATATATTGAAAACCTTCCTAGAAAAAGTAAAGATGAAATTGCCAATTATCAACGTATCAAATGGATATTTACTTTATTATACTTATCAGGTTGTAGGCGGAATGAAATTGCTAATGCACGCATGAGCGATTTTATACACAAACACGAGCATTGGTGGCTTAAAGTAATTGGTAAAGGAAATAAATATGGAGAAATACCTGTTACTAATGATTTACTTCAAGCTTTAATTCAATATAGACGCTCTATTGGTCTATCTGATTATCCTACTTCATTAGAAACTGATATTGCATTAGTTAATAATGTTCATTTATCGAAAAATAAGTTTAAAGGCATATCAAGTTCAATGCTTTATAAAATTATAAAAATAACTTGTAAAAAAATTGCTGAGGTTGTTAAAGTAAAAGACCCATCAGCAGCATTTGTAATTGAAAAGGTTTCTACGCATTGGCTAAGACATACTTCTGCTACACATCAAGTAGATGCAGGTATAGATATAAGGGTAGTTAAAGAAAATTTGCGTCATAGTATGCTTGAAACAACTATGAAATATCAGCATACAGAGGCAGATTCAAGGCATGAAGAAACCAACAATAAGTTTGGGATAAAATAAAAGTAGTGATTTGTGCTATAATATTGCCTGATTTCTATATATTATTAAGGATAAACTGAATGTTAGTTGAAGTTTTAAGTGGGCTTAAAAGAAAAGCAACCTTTATTATTAAAAAAGATGATGTGGATTCAAGAGTACAAGAAGAAGTTAAAAAATATGCAAAAACTGCAAAAGTTCAAGGATTTAGACCAGGAAAAGTTCCTTATAAAATTCTTGAACAAATGTATGGTGGAAAAGCATTTGAAGATATTTTAAATGAGCTAATTAGTAAGAGTTTTACAACTGCAGTTGTTGATAATAAATTTCATTTAGCTGGAAGTCCAAAGTTTGATTTGGTGAATAGTGAGAATGGTATGTTTACATTTGTAGCTACTTTTGAAATTATGCCTGAAATTAAAATTGGAGATTTATCCAATCAAGAAATTGAAAAACCAGTATGTGTATTAAGCGATGAGCAAATTGAAAAAATTATTACTGTGTTGAGAAAACAAAAAGCTAATTATATTTTAGAAAATAAAATAGCAGAAAATGAAGATAAAGTAGAAGTTGATTTTATTGGTAAAGTAGATGATATTCCTTTTGAAGGCGGTAGTGCAGAAAATTATTCGTTTGTATTAGGACAAAAATCAATGTTGCCTGATTTTGAAGCTGGCATTATAGGCCTAAAAGCAGGTGAGAGTGCTGATGTTAAAGTAAATTTTCCAGAAAATTATCATGCAGAAAATTTAAAAAGTAAAACGGCAATTTTTAATATTGCTGTTAAAAATGTATTTAAAGCACAATTACCAGAATTAAATGAAGATTTCATAAAATCAGCTGGGGTTGCAGATGGTTCTCTTGAGAACTTTAAAAAGGAAATAAGAGATAACGTTACTCGTGAAATGGATCGACGTATTAATTCAAAATATCGTGAAAATATTTTAAAAGCTTTGAGTGACGCTTCTCCAATTGATATTCCTTATAACTTAGTTCATGATGAGATTCATCATATGATAGATACAACAAAAGAAAATATGTTAAAACAAGGTTATAAAGAAGAGCAAATAAAGCTAACTCATGAAATGTTTGAAAATGATGCTAAACGCATAGTTACATTGAGATTATTAATTCAACAAATTATAAAAGATAACAATGTAACTGTATCTGATAATGAAATAAAAGCCATAGTTGAGGAAATGGCTTTAGTTTATGAAGATCCAGCTGAATATGTAAAATGGTATTATCAAGATGCTAATAGGGTTAATAATGCAAAAGCTATAGCTATGGAAAAAAAGGTAATTGATTTAATTGCTAATCAAGCTAAAACTAAAGAAGTTAGTATTGATTACGACTCTTTAATGAAATAAGTGATTTGCCAAAATACTCAAACTTGATCAAGTTTGAGTATTTTATGGTAGAGAAACTAAAATGAAATATTTAGAGAAACTTAAAGAGTTAAGATTAAAAATTCAAGAAATTGATGAATTAATTATTAAAAATTTAGCAAATCGTTTAAATTTAGTAAAAGAGATAGGTGAACTTAAAACAAAACATAATTTGGGTTATGCGGATCTTGCCCGTGAAAAGTTTTTAATTGACTTTTATAAAGATGTTTGCAAACAACATCAAATTTCTGAAGATTTGATTATAGAACTTTCAAAAGTTATTTTTAAACATTGCCGTAAAATTCAAGAGTCTACTTAAATCATAGAATTAGATTTCTTTTTCCCATCTTGCAACTATTCCAGCAACAAGCGCATTTCCAATAACATTTATAGCAGAACGACCCATATCAAAAAAATGATCTACAGCAACTAAAAGTAAAAGTCCTTCTTGAGGAATATTAAATTGACCTAAAACTGCAGAAATAATTAGGATTGATGCGCGAGGTACGCCAGCTATGCCTTTAGAAGTTAACATTAATACTAATAACATGATAATCTGTTGTGTGGGTGAAATATATATTTTGTATGCCTGTGCAATAAACATTGTTCCAAAAGCACAATAAATCATTGAACCTATTAAATTAAACGAATAACCTAAAGGTAAAACAAATGAAGCAGTTTTATTGGAAATTCCAAATTTTTCTAATTGTTCCAAAGTTTTTGGAAAAGCAGCTTCACTACTTGCGGTTATAAATGCTAAAAGGGCAGGTTCGCGAATCATTTTTAATAAATAAAATGTTTTTTTGGGAAGGATAATTGCAGTAATTAAAAACATTATTAACAATAATATTATTATTGTAATATAAAATTCGCCCATAAATATACCATATGAACTTATTATTCCAAGGCCATGTTTGGTGATTAAAGCAGCTATTGAAGCAAAAATAGCGATAGGGGCAAATTTCATTACATAATTAGTGATTTTAAACATTGTTTGTGCAATAATATCTAATATATCATATAAATTTTTTCCTCTTTCACCTAAAGAAGACAATCCGATTCCAAAAAATATTGAAAAAATTACAACTTGTAAAATTTCATTATTTGCCATCGATTCAACTATTGATTTAGGAAATATATGAAGAACAAAAGTTTTTAAAGTTAAAATATTTTCAATATTGGTAATATTATTAGAATGAGGTAATATTGAAGCATTTAATGTATCTCCAGGGCGAAAAATATTTACCATAAACAATCCAAAAGCGATCGCCATAAAAGAGGTTATTAAAAATATAAATAAAGATTTAATTCCAACACGTCCAGTAGATTTCATGTTGCCATTTTTAGCTAATCCAGTAATTAAGGTGCTTATAATTAGTGGAGCAATAATCATTTGAATTAGACGAATAAAGCATGAAGTTATAATATTAAAATTTTCTGAAATTTTTTCTTTTAATATAGTTGAATGTATATAGGAAAAACATAAATATCCGGTTAATAACCCTAAAATTAACCCCAAGAATATATATAGCATAAATCTATTTTTATGTTGCATTAAAAGCTCCATATTATAGTTAAAAAAGTAAAAATTACAGCCTGAATTATACTTAAATAAAAAACAATTAACAACTATATTTTTTAAGTATAGTTTTAACTTTTATAAATTTCGCGTATAAAAAATTATTATTTTAAACTACATGGAATAATAAGCTTATGCTATATAGTGAGTTTTTCCTATTGTGAGCATTAAAATTATCATGATATACTATTGGATAAATGGTAATTTTATTTATTTATAAAATAAATTTATTTTTAAGTATTTTTATTTATAGGGGTATAATATGTTTAAGCAGCTATTTTTATTATTAATAAGTAGTTTTGTATTTTTTATTAAATTGGCTAATGGCCAAAATATAAGTTTAACAGAAACTTATCAACCGTTATCAGGTATTAATCAAGGATCAATGTGGAAGAATTTAATGAATAATACATATGGTTACACAGATACAAATGCAATTGCACTTTCTTTAGCTACGATAGATGATATTTTATTATTAGGTAATACTAATTTACCCGGAGTTTCAGGTGCAAGAAACATATGGCAACTAAATGGTAGTGCTTGGAGCAATTTATCAAATATGTGGATTAACTATAATAGAAGCGCTCCATCAGCAATACTACCGCAATCTTTATCAGAAATTGTTATTGGTTATTTTGATGGCTCAGTTCAAGATTGTCATTTGAATGTATGTAATTATTTAATATCAAATCAGCATGGATTAGGCTTTGGAGTATCTAGTTTATTACATTTAAATAATAATTATTTTATTGGTTATACAGATATAAATCTTGGAAATAATGGTCAATTAACTGTGTATCAAGAAGCAACTTTAAGTGTTAGCTCTCGACAATTTAATGTAAAAGGAGTTAATTCAGGTGTAGGAAAGATGGCAACAGATTATAATTATGTTTATGTACCTACAAGGGTAAATGGGGTATTAAAAATAAGTTTAGATGGAGTAAATGTAACAAACATTTCACCTGTTAGTTTACAGAATAAGGAATTTGTAAGTGTTTTATATTATGTAAGAAATATTAACACTTTGTATGCAGGAACAAGTTTAGCAAATGTTTATAGGGTTAAATTGCCTATTAATAATGGAAATGATTGGGTAAAATTGACTAAAAATTCTTTGTCGACTAAATCATATGTTTCTGCGATTGTAACGGATAGTAAGAATAATTTATATGTAGGGTTAGCAAATTTATTTGCACCAGAAAATGGGGGGGAGTTATATATGTTAAAAAATGGTGAAGATGATTTTTATAAAGAAATGAATTATACAGATAAATCTTCTATTAGTTCAATGATTTTTAATAACAATATTTATATAGCAACATTTGCTGGAAATATTTGGCGAAATTGATATTTTATAAATTTTTATAAGATGCATATTAGTTTAATAATATGCATCTTTTTTATCATTCTTTTTTAACTAGAAGTTTAAATATTATTCAATTTGTATATTATTAATAAACATCTTAGAATAAAGGTAGACTATAGAGTTATTCTAAAAAATTAATTATAGCATGCAATAAAATGATAAAATATTGCTTGTAAGTACAATGGTATTGGCTTAATAATAGATGAGAAAAATTAGTAATTAAAAATGAAATAATTAAAGGGTAATTAGTGATTGAAGTAGTAATAGTTGCAGCTAAAAGAACTGCCATAGGAGCATTTCAAGGAAGTTTGACTAAAATTTCAGCACCAGAGTTAGGTGCTACTGTTATAAAATCTATAATTCATGAAACATCTATAAAATTTGAAGATATATCAGAAATAATTATGGGGCAGGTTTTAACAGCAGGTGTTGGACAAAATCCTGCACGGCAAGCCTCAATTAGAGCTGGAGTACCAAATAATGTGCCAGCATTTACAGTAAATCAAGTTTGCGGTTCAGGGTTAAAAAGTGTTCATTTAGCAATTCAAGCAATTAGAAGTGGTGATGCAGATATTATAATTGCTGGAGGTCAAGAAAGCATGTCTTTAAGCCCTCATTTGCTAATTGGGTCACGTGTTGGTTTTCGGTTAGGTAATACTGTTTTATTAGACTCTGCTATTCATGATGGTTTAACAGATGCATATAATCATTATCATATGGGCATAACAGCAGAAAATATTGCTGAAAAATATAATATTACTCGCAATGAGCAGGATAGATTTGCTGTTTGTTCACAACAAAAAGCATTTAAGGCAAAATCTAGTAATATTTTTAAAGATGAAATAGTTGGAATAATGATACCTCAAAAAAATAAAGAGGAATTTATTTTTGTCAATGATGAGTTTATTAAGGGAGAGGTTACAGAAGAGAGCTTAGCTAAATTGCAGCCGGCATTTAAAAAAGATGGGTGTGTTACAGCTGGCAATTCTTCAGGTATTAATGATGGTGCGGCTGCTATTATGTTGATGAGTGAAAAAAAATGTAAAGAATTAGGGCTAATTCCGCTTGCATATATTAAAGCTTATGCATCAATTGGCTTAGAGCCTTCAATAATGGGCTTAGGTTCAGCAATTGCTGCCAAAAAAGTTTTAAATTTAGCTAACTGGAGTGTAGATGATTTAGATATAATTGAAGCTAACGAAGCATTTGCAGCTCAAGCTATCGCAGTAAATAAAGAACTTAAATGGGATTTAGCAAAAGTAAATGTTAATGGTGGGGCAATAGCACTTGGTCACCCCATAGGCGCATCAGGTTGTAGAATATTAGTGACTTTAATTCATGAAATGAAACGTTCCAAAGCTAAGAAGGGCTTAGCTACATTATGTATTGGTGGTGGTATGGGGGTAGCGTTAGCTATTGAAAGGAAAGAATAGATGACTTATGTAATTACCGAACCTTGTATTAATTGTAAGTATACGGATTGTGTTGATGTTTGTCCTGTTGATTGTTTTCGTGAAGGGCCTAATTTTTTGGTTATTGATCCTGAAGAATGTATTGATTGTACTTTATGTGTGGCAGAGTGTCCTGTAAACGCAATTTTTCCTGAAGATGAAGTTCCTGAAAATTGGAAACATTTTATTACATTAAATGGGGAATTATCAAAAAATATTAATTGGAAAAAAATTACTGCAAAAAAGAGTGCGCCAATAGATGCAGATTCGTGGGCTAATGTAGTTGAAAAAATACATTTATTAGATAGAAATGGAGCATAATAAATTGGGCGAATTTTCAAAAGGTACTGGTTTAATCCCGAATGGAATGCAACTAGCCCCTCAAGGTAATATTGAAGCTTATATTCGTTTTGTTAACAGTATACCGCTATTGACTGTAAAAGAAGAATATGATTTAGCTGAGAGATGGCGTGAAAAAGAAGACGTTGAGGCTGCTAGGTTTTTAGTGTTATCACATTTACGTTTAGTAGTTTCAATTGCACGTACTTACTTGGGGTATGGTCTGCCATTATCGGATATTATACAAGAAGGTACTATAGGATTAATGAAAGCAGTTAAGCGTTTTGATGCGAGACGAAATGTACGATTAGTAACTTTTGCTATTCATTGGATAAAAGCAGAAATTAATGAATTTGTTATTAAAAACTGGAGAATTGTTAAAACAGTAACTACTAAAAGCCAACGTAAATTATTTTTTAATCTTCGTTCCAAACGTCAAGATATTGGTAATTTATCTGATATTGAAGCGGAAAATATATCCAATGAATTAAATGTTAGTAAAAAAGATGTTGTTGATATGAATATGCGGTTGACTGCAAATGACATTAGTATTTTACCTGAAACAAATGAAACTTTTGCTCCTATTGATTGGTTAAAGGATGAAGAGCATACTCCTGAACAAATAGTAGAGAGAAAAATCCAAGATAAATTACAAACAGATGGAATTGAAACAGCTTTGCAGCAACTTGATGAAAGAAGTAGAGAAATTATAAAAGCTAGATGGCTTGCAGATCCAGAAAATCAACAAACATTACAAACATTAGCTAAAAAATTTGGAATTTCAGCAGAAAGAGTTCGGCAGATTGAAGTTAAAGCTATGCAAAAAATGAAAGAATTTTTAACAAATTATAAGTAAAACAATTGAAAATTAAAAATTTTATGCTCGGTTATTTAAATTTAGTTATCTTAGGATATTTACCGTGGTTAATAGTAGAGCAATTAAAAGGTTATTTTAATCCAATAATAGCATCCTTAATGTCTCTAGTTATAGTAATGCCATTTATATTTAGAGCTATTAAACAACATGATTTTATTAGTTTATTATTTATTTTGGGTTTTATAGTATATGCTATAAATTTATGGTATCCTTTAACAGTTTTTACCATTTATTTTAAAAATATTTTATTAATAGTAGGATTAACAGCAATGTTTTCTGTTATTGTAGGAAAACCATTTTCAATTATTTATGCAAAAGAAACGGTTAGTCATGAAAAATGGCATCACCCAATTTTTATTAAGATAAATATAATTATTTCTTTGGTCTGGTCAGGAGTGTTTATATGTGAATATTTATTTAAATTAATGAATTTACCTTATTATATAATTATCAATACTGTATTAATTTTTTTTGCGGCTGTATTTTCAAATAAATATCCAGATTATTACAAAAATAGAATTCTATCAAAATAGAAGTGTATCATTATAAAAATTTTTATAAAATACCTTTTAAAAATATTTAGTTGAATAAGGATTTAGGTATTATGGCTTATAACTCCAATTTATTATTCTTTCTTTTATTAGTAATATTTATTACTAGATTATCTAATTTATTAAAAAAAATTGGCCAACCTTCTTTATTAGGAGAGTTAGGATTTGGTATTGTTATTGCGTTATTAGGTTTTTATAATATAAAATTTTTTCAAGGACTAACTACTAATTCAACAATAGCCTTTTTTAGTGAATTAGGTGCAATATTTTTATTATTTGAGATAGGTTTAGAATCTAATATAAATTTACTTAAGCAAAATGGAAGCTATGCATTTATAATTGCTATGTTTGGAGCAGTATTACCATTTGTAAGTGGCTATTGGTTTGCTAGTTATTTTGTAGCTGATGCTACTAGAAATTTTTGTTTATTTTTTGCAGCTACTTTAGCAGCCACATCTACTGGCATTGCTGTTCGCATTTTTAAAGAATATAATTTAATTAATAGTAAATCCTGCCAAATAGTATTGACAGCCTCTGTAATCGATGATATTATTAGTTTAATAACACTTACTTGCATTACTACTATTGTAACTAACGGAAGTTTGGATATTAATACCTTAATCATTATATTTCTAAAAGTTATAATTTTTTTAATGTTTCTTTATTTTGCAATAAAAAAAATATTTATGTATTTTATTCATATAAATAAAAAAGATGATTCTTTAAATATTAGTATTATTATTTTTATTTGTATATCAGCTTCATGGTTAGCTCATATGGTAGGGCTTTCGTCTATTATAGGAGCATTTTTAGCCGGGTTATTTATAAATAAAAATTACTTTTTAGATAAGCGCCATTTAATATTTCCATTTATATGGATATTTGTGCCAATTTTTTTCATATATTCAGGAATGCAGATTGATATTAATAGTTTATTAAATTTTGGCACTTTAAAATTTGCATTATTATTGAGCATAGTTGCATTTATAACTAAAATTATTCCCCCTATCCTTATTCCTAATAAAGCTAATTTTTTAGAAAAAATAGCTATAGGTATAGGAATGGTTCCACGGGGAGAAATTGGCTTAATAATTGCTTTAATTGGTAAAGAGATCGGGGTATTAAATGATTATTATTTCAATATTATTACATTAATGGTTATTATTACTTCTTTTGTAGCGCCAATTTTATTAAATCAAGTTTTAAAAAAGATGGGCGTTAAAAATAAATGATATTTTTTAAAATTAATTTTGAAGAGAATTAGTTTTTAAGCAGGTAGAATATGATAAAATTTCTTATTAAGGTTACAAATTTTGGAGTATATAATGAAATTTAATGAAATTGGGAAATTGATTGAAATACAGAAAATTAAATTTATTGATTTAAGGTTTACTGATACTTTAGGTAAAGAGCATCATTTAACAATTCCCGTAGATGCATTTACAGAAGATTTAGTTAATTGTGGTCAGCCATTTGATGGTTCATCTATTAGTGGTTGGCAGGGTATTGAGTCCTCAGATATGTTATTAAAACCTGATTTAGCTACAGCAAAAATTGATCCATTTTATGAACAAAACACTTTATTCATAACCTGTGATGTATTTGATCCAATAACAAATAAGCCTTATCATAAATGCCCTAGAAATATTGCCAAAAAAGCAGAAGAATTTTTAAAAATATCTAAAATTGCAGATGTTGCTTATTTTGGTCCAGAACCTGAGTTTTTTGTTTTTGATTCAGTTACATGGGATTATAATTTTAGTGGTTCTCATGTTAAGATTATTTCTGAAGAAGCACAATGGTCTTCTGGAGAAAAACTTAATGATTGTAATATAGGACATAGACCTAGTATAAAAGGTGGATATCTTCCAGTGCCACCTGTAGATTCTTTACAAAATTTAAGATCTGATATATGCCTTGTTTTAGAAAGTGTAGGTATTCCAACTGAAGTTCATCATCATGAAGTAGCTACAGCTGGGCAATGTGAAGTAGGAACTAAATTTAGTACTATGGTACAAAGAAGTGATTGGTCACAAGTATTTAAATACGTAGTTAAGAACGTTGCTAATCGATATGGTAAAACTGCAACTTTTATGCCAAAACCCATCGTTGGCGATAATGGCTCAGGTATGCATATACACCAATCAATATGGCAAAATGGTAAAAATTTATTTGCAGGTTCCGAATACGGCAAATTGTCTCAAACTGCTTTGTATTATATAGGTGGTATAATTAAGCATGCACAAGCGCTCAATGCTATTACAAATCCAACTACTAATTCATATAAAAGATTAATTCCTGGTTTTGAAGCTCCCACTATATTGACATATTCATCACGTAATCGTTCTGCATCAATAAGGATTCCTTATTCTGCTTCTGAAAATGGCCGACGTATTGAGGTTAGATTTCCTGATCCTATGTGTAATCCATATTTAGCATTTGCGGCCCTACTTATGGCGGGAATTGATGGGATTATTAATAAAATTGACCCTAAGGCTGCAATGGACATAAATTTATATGAGCTTTCAAAAAATGATCTTAAAAAAATTCCTCAAGTATGTTCTAATCTTGAAACAGCATTAAAATGTTTAGATAGCGATAGGGATTTTTTAATAAGAGGTGGTGTTTTTACCAATGAATTCATAGATTCATATATTAATTTAAAAGAAGAGGAAATTAAATTACTAAATGTAACAACACATCCTGTTGAGTTTGCCATGTATTATAGTCTTTAATAATTAGAAAGATAATTATTTATAGTTGATTTTTTTTAAAAAGCCCCTAAATTAAGTATGAGTGAATTTTTATGTTATTTTATATGGTAAAGAAAGATAAATATGGCAAAGCGTGATTATTATGAAATCCTAGGTGTAGCAAAAACTGCAAACAGTGAAGAAATTAAAAAATCTTTTCGTAAATTAGCAATGAAATATCATCCTGATAGAGTTTCTAGTTTATCTGATACAGAAAAAAAACAAGCAGAAGAAAAATTTAAAGAACTACAAGAAGCTTATGCAGTTTTATCAGATGCACAAAAAAAACAAATGTATGATCAGTTTGGTCACGCTGGAGTTGGGGGTAATGCAGCTGGTGGTGGCGGTTTTGAAGGTGGTTTTAGCGCCGGGGGATTTGAAGATATATTTGAAGCATTTGGCGATATTTTTGGTGGTAGTCGTCGTGGAGGCAGTTCTCGTTCTAACCCAGCC
>JACCDN010832300.1_pt1 | contig 20145 bp, 18 predicted proteins | sample 7441691 | NCBI WGS metagenome assembly JACCDN01 (sample SAMN15323439, study PRJNA562643) | freshwater metagenome | isolation source: river surface water | place: USA:Blue River Watershed | collected 2017-08-16 | reverse complement strand
CCAGATGCACGGCCTGACCGCCGCACATCCCCAGCGAGCCGGCCGCCCGGGCAAGACAGGCCAGCATCGCCACTTTGCGTCCGGCATCCAGTGTGCCGCCGGCCAGCACCTCGAAGGCCTGTGACTGCAGTGCATCGCCCACCAGCAGCGCCGTGGCCTCGTCATATTGCTTGTGCACCGTGGGCTTGCCGCGGCGTAGGTCATCATCATCCATGCAGGGCATGTCGTCATGCACCAGCGAGTACGCATGAATCATTTCGACCGCCGTCGCAGCGCGCTCAGTCGCATCGCGCGGCGCATCGAACAGCTCCGCTGCAGCGAACACCAGCAACGGGCGCACACGCTTGCCGCCATCCAGCACCGCATACTGCATGGCGGCGTGAAGTCGCTCGGGCAGCCGGTCGGCGGGCGGCAGGTGCGACATCAGGATGCCTTCCATGTCCGACTGCACGGCCTTGCGCCAGCCGCTGAAATCCCGGGTCATTCCTCGTCTTCCTCTTCTTCGCCGTCCGCAGCAAAAGGCCGAAGCATCTCGCCTTCAAGTACCTTCACCTGCTTCTCTACCCGCTCCAGCTGGGCGGCGCAGTATTTCACCAGCTCAGAGCCGCGCTGATACGCAGCCACAGAGCCCTCCAGGGGCAACTCACCAGATTCCATTTTTGCAACGAGCTGCTCCAGCTCGGCCATGGCATCCTCAAACGATGCGCTGGTTTGTTCGGCGGCAGGTTTTTTTGGCATGAAACGGTCTTTCTCTGAGGGGGTGTCTATTTTAGTGCAATCCCCTCGCTGTCAACCCGGCTTATACACGATGGCGTCGTGCGCCGAAAAATATTATCAACAAGATATTTTTCATTTCGTCGCGCCGCTTTGCGCTGCCTGCTTCCCTCCTCCGCCGTCGCAAAAAAGAGGCTGGCGCCCGGCAAACCGTGCGACAACGCTGCAAAATGTCAGATGCGGACGATCAACTAACAGTGTCCCTGTTGCAGGGGTCTGGGTATAATCCCGCCCTCGTCCAAAAAATCACTGTTCCATTTCGATCGAATAGGTATTTGCGGATTCTTTCTCTCTTAGGTTGGTGCAAATTAATTTGGGGGTGGGGATGTCCGATCTGGCCAGTCTCTCTAGACTCGCGCGATCCAACGCGCAACTTCCCGTCGGCGTGTATTTTGATGACGCGCTGCTGGACAAAGAAATCAAGCAGCTTTTCCGGCAGGGACCGCAATACGTTGGCCATGAGCTGATGGTGCCGAATCCGGGCGACTATGCGTCGCTGCCTTGGGAAAACGACGGCCGGCTGCTGGTACGCAATGCCGAAGGCATCGAACTGGTGTCCAATGTCTGTCGGCATCGTCAAGCAAAGATGCTCACCGGGCGCGGCAATGCCACGAATATCGTCTGCCCGCTGCATCGCTGGACCTATGATCTCAAAGGCGAGCTCATTGGCGCGCCGCACTTCGGCGAGACGCCTTGCCTGAACCTCACGCGCTTCGGCCTGCAGCGATGGAACGGGCTGCTGTTCGATAACAATGGTTTCAATGTCGGCGCACTGCTGAAAAATCTCAGCGTCACCAAAGATCTGAACTTCGACGGCTACATGCTCGACCATGTCGAGGTACATGAGTGCAACTACAACTGGAAGACCTTCATCGAGGTGTACCTCGAGGACTACCATGTCGAGCCCTTCCACCCCGGCCTGGGCAACTTCGTCGCCTGCAACGATCTGCGCTGGGAAATGGGCAAGGGGTTCAGCGTGCAGACGGTCGGCGTGAACTCGGCGCTCAGGAAATCCGGCTCGCCGGTCTATCAGAAGTGGCATGACGAGGTGCTCCGCTACCGTAACGGCGAAGTGCCACCCTATGGCGCGATCTGGCTGACGATCTACCCGAACATCATGGTCGAGTGGTACCCGCATGTGCTGGTGGTATCGACGCTCTGGCCGAAAGGGCCGCAGCACACCACCAATGTGGTCGAGTTCTACTACCCGGAAGACATCGTGCTGTTCGAGCGTGGCTTCGTCGAGGCCGAGCGCGCCGCCTACATGGAAACCTGCGTCGAGGACGACGAGATCGCCCTGCGCATGGATGCCGGACGTCGCATCCTGCTCGACCGTGGCGTCAGCGAGGCCGGCCCCTACCAGTCCCCGATGGAAGACGGCATGCAGCATTTCCACGAGTGGTACCGCAGCCAGATCCCGCTGTGACCGCCATCCTCCCTCTGTCCTGAGCCGGGCTCGCCGGCATGCAATCGTTGTGGATGCTGTTCGCCAGCTTCATGTTCTCCGTGATGGGAGTCTGCGTGAAGCTGGCGTCAGCCAGTGCCTCCACGTCCGAGATCGTGATGTGCCGCGGGGCGACCGGGCTGGTGATGATCTATGCGATGGCGCGCCTGCGCGGCCTCCCGCTGGCCACTGACTTCCCCTGGCAGCACGCGTGGCGGGGCTTTGTCGGCGTGACCGCCCTGTGGCTGTGGTTCTTCTCCTTCCCCCGGCTGCCGCTGGCCACCGCGATGACGCTCAATTACATGGCGCCGATCTGGATCGCGGCCATTGTGTTCACGCTCGGCTGGTGGCATGGCCAGCGGCGTTTCGAGTGGGGTCTGGCGGCCGCGATCCTCACCAGCTTCGCCGGCGTCGCGCTGCTGCTGAAACCGACGATCCATGCAGATCAGTGGGTCGGCGGTGTGGTCGCGCTGGTCTCCGGCATCATCTCTGCGCTCGCCTATCTGCAGGTGCGCAAGCTGGGCCAGCTGGGCGAGCCGGAGTACCGGGTCGTATTCTATTTTTCTGCCGCCGGTGTGATCGGCGGCCTGTTGTCAGGCGCGATCGACAGCTATACCGACACCGGACACATCCGCCTGATGCACGCGGTCTCGGCGCAGGACGCGCTGCTGCTGGTCGCCATCGGTGTCACGGCCACCGTCGCCCAGATCGCGATGACCCGCGCCTACCGCCTCGGCGCGATGTTGGTCACCGCCAACCTCCAGTATTCCGGCATCGTGTTCTCCAGTGTCTGGGGCATCCTGATCTGGGGAGACCGGATAGACCTTGATGGCTGGATGGGCATCGCCATCATTCTTGGCAGCGGCGTCGCGGCAACCTTCTATAATGCCCGCAGCAGCACTCCCAGAAAAACCTGACCACCTGCCGCGCTGTCCTGCAGTGCGATGACACGGCCGGCGACACGCGCGATACGCTCGTCGATGTTGCCGCGCCGCGAACAGAAGAGGAGACCTGGAATGCCGTACACCACGCTGATCACTGCCGCAGAACTCAGGCAGCATGTCGACAACCCCGCGTTCGTGATCCTTGACTGCCGGGCCGAGCTGACGGATCCCCGGGCCGGCGCCGCCGCCTTCGCAGCGGGGCATATTCCGGGCGCCCAGCATGCGGACGCAGATCAGCATCTCTCTGACAAATCGCCCGGCCCGAACGGCGAATTTCGGGGCAGGCACCCGCTTCCATCGCGCGAAGCCTTCATCGAGACCCTGCGTGGCTGGGGCGTGTATCCGAACTCTCAGGTCATCGCTTACGACGCCCATGGTGGCATGTTCGCGTCGCGGCTGTGGTGGATGCTGCGCTGGGTCGGGCATGCGAACGTGGCGGTGCTCGATGGCGGCATGGCCGCATGGCTGGCGGCAGGCGGAGCACTGACGACCGATCTGCCGCCCCGGCCGCGCGGCAGCATCACGCTGCAGCCGTCGCTGGTGCCGGTCGTCAGCGTGGACACCGTGCTCGAGAACCTGTCGACAAAAAAATATACCGTGCTGGATGCGCGTGCCGCCGACCGTTTCCGCGGCGAGAACGAGACCATCGATCCGGTCGCAGGCCGTATCCCCGGCGCGAAGAACCGCTGCTTCAAGGACAACCTGCAGGACGATGGCCGGTTCCGTGCGGCCGAGATGCTGCAGAAGGATTTCAGCGCACTGACCGACAGCCCGGCGTCCACGATACTGCAATGCGGCTCGGGCATCTCGGCCTGCCATAATGCGCTGGCGATGGAGATCGCCGGGCTTGGCGGCGCGGCCGTGTATCCGGGATCCTGGAGCGAGTGGTCGGCCGATCCGTCGCGACCGGTCGCGACCGGATAATCAATCGTCGCGGATTGCAACCATCCGCGATCGATCCGGTCGTTCAGTGAATGTGAAAACGATGCGTCAGCAGCAGCACGATGCCGACGCCGACTGCGATCAGCACGAACTGCGGCACTGACTCGCGCAATGTGGCGCGGCGCTGCATCTGCGGCATCAGGTCACTGACTGCGATGTAAATGAAACCCGACGACGCCAGCACCAGCACATACGGCACCAGATGCATGCCGCTGCCCAGCGCGTAATAGCCGACGATACCCCCGACCACGGCCATCAGACTGCAGATCAGGTTGTACGCATAGGCGCGCGTCTTGGACAGCCCGGCATTCAGCAGCACGATGAAATCGCCGATCTCCTGCGGGATCTCGTGCGCCGTGATCGCCAGCGCCGTGATCACGCCAAGCTTGATGTCGGCAAGGAACGCCGCAGCAATCAGGATGCCGTCGGTGAAATTGTGCAGGCCATCGCCGACCAGAATCATCCAGCCCGACTGGCCGGCCTCATGCGCATCATGCCCGTGCTCATGATCATGGCCATCGCCTTCGTAGTGATGCGAGTGCCGCAGGATCGCGAATTTCTCGAGCAGGAAAAAGCCCAGCAGCCCGGCCAGCAGCGTGGCGAACAGCGCATGAATGTTCGCCTCTGACTCAAAGGCCTCGGGCAAGGCATGCAGCAAGGAGGTGGACAGCAGGATGCCCACGGAGAGGCTGACCATGCGCTCCACCATCCTCGACAGCACACTATAGGACAGCAGCGCAGCGGCAGAAATGCTGATCGCGCCGCCCAGGGCGGTGGCCAGCAGAATGTAAGACAACGTATCGATTTTTCAGTCCCGATCTGGTCAGACGACAAAGCCCCGCGATTAGACCATAGGCACAGGGCGGCGGGCAATTCGTCGAACGACGCAGACGCCCGGCGCGGCCGGCACGGTTCACCCGCCCCATGGCCGGGGTCCGCTGGTCGGTGCCGGTCAGTGCGCCCTCAGCGCGTCCTCAGTGAGCCGTCAGTGAGCCTCTTCCCAGTTACCGCCGCTGCCCACCTCGGCCACCAGCGGTACCTTCAGCGCGGCCACACCCGCCATCAGCGCGGGCAAGGCTTCCCTGACCTGCGCCAGCTCGGACTCCGGCACCTCGAGCACCAGCTCGTCATGCACCTGCATCACCATCTTCGTGGCCAAGCGCTGCTCGTCCAGCCAGTCCTGCACCGCGATCATCGCCAGCTTGATCAGGTCAGCGGCCGTACCCTGCATCGGCGCATTGATCGCCGCACGCTCGGCTGCCTGACGCCGTGGCCCGTTCGGCGAATTGATCTCCGGCAGCCAGAGACGGCGGCCGAACACGGTCTCGACATAGCCCTGCGACTTGGCCTGCTGGCGCACATCATCCATGAACTGCCTGACGCCGGCAAAACGCTGGAAGTACTTGTCCATGTACATCTGCGCGGCAGAACGCTCGACGCCAAGATTGCCGGCCAGCCCGAACACGCTCATCCCGTACATCAGGCCAAAGTTGATCACTTTCGCATAACGCCGCTGTTCGCTGTCCACCTCCGCCAGCGGCACGCCGAAAATCTCGGCAGCAGTCGCACGATGAATATCCTCGCCGGCGGCAAACGCGCGCAGCATGCCTTCATCACCCGACAAGTGCGCCATGATGCGCAACTCGATCTGCGAGTAATCTGCGGACACGATCACCTGACCCGGCGAAGCGATGAAAGCTTCACGGATCCGGCGCCCTTCGGCCGTGCGGACCGGAATATTCTGCAGATTGGGATCATTCGACGTCAGCCGTCCCGTCACGGCGATCGCCTGACCATAGTGGGTGTGAACGCGCCCCGTGGCCGGATTCACCATGCGCGGCAGCTTGTCCGTATAAGTAGATTTCAGCTTGGACAGGCTGCGGTAATCCAGCAGCAGCTTGGGCAGCGGATAGTCTTCCGCGAGCTTCTGCAGCACTTCTTCATCCGTGGACGGCGTGCCGCCCGGCGTCTTTTTCACCACAGGCAGCTGCAGCTTCCCGAACAGCACCTCGCCCAGCTGTTTCGGCGAGTTCAGGTTGAATGGCTGCCCGGCCAATGCATGCGCGTCTTTCTCGATCTCGATCAGCTTGCTGCCCAATTCATGCGACTGCGCAGAAAGACGATCCACGTCGATCAGCACGCCATTGCGCTCTATTCGTTGCAAGACACGGGAGGTGGGCACTTCGATCTGCTCGTAGATGAAGCGCAGCTTGTCACTGGCCTCCACGCGAGGCCACAGTGCCTGATGCAGCTGCAGCGTCACATCCGCATCCTCTGCTGCATACTCGGTCGCGCGCTCGATGCTGACCTCATCAAAACCGATCTGCGAGGCGCCCTTGCCGCAGACTTCCTCGTAACTGATGGTCTTGCGATCAAGCCAGCGCAGCGCCAGACTGTCCATGTCATGGCTGCGGTGGGACTCCAGCACATACGACTGCAGCAGCGTGTCATGCACGATGCCCTGCAGACGGATGCCGTGATTGGCCAGCACATGCGCGTCGTATTTGAGGTGCTGGCCCAGCTTGGGACGCGACGGATCTTCCAGCCACGGCCGCAGCCTGGCGAGCACCCGATCACGCGAGAGCTGCTCGGGCGCACCGGGATAGCGATGATGCATGGGCACATAGGCAGCGCGCCCCGCCTCGACACAGAGCGACAACCCGACAATCTCGGCACGCATCGGGTCGAGCGACGTAGTCTCGGTGTCAAAGGCGGTCAGCGTGGCGGCATGGATCCTTGCGAGCCAGTCCTCCAGATGTGCCTCGGTCAGCACCATTTCATAATGCGTCTCGGCGGGCGGATCGATCCTGAACAAGGCCCCCTGCACACCCGATTCCCCGCCGGCCTCCACCCCGGCACCTGAAGCGCCGGACTGATCGCTGCCGGCACGCGCAGACGCGCCCGCCGTGAGTTCACGTAGCCAGCTGCGAAAGCCCATCTTCGTGAAGAACGCGCGCAACGCGTCCTGATCTTCGGCAGCGGCCGACAGCGTGGACTCGATCGAGGCCAGATGAGGCGTCAGGTCGCAGTCGCATTTGACGGTAACGAGCACGCGCGCCTGCGGCAGCCAGTCCAGTGCGGCCTGCAGGTTCTTGCCGACCACGCCACCGATATCCCCCGCATGCGCGATCACACCGTCCAGCGTCTGATATTGCGTCAGCCATTTCACCGCAGTCTTGGGGCCGACCTTTTCCACACCGGGCACGTTGTCGACGGTGTCGCCCACCAGCGTCAGGTAATCGACGATGCGCTCGGGCGGCACACCGAACTTGGCCAGCACGCCCTCGCGGTCCAGCGTCTCGTTGCTCATGGTGTTCACCAGCGTCACGTGATCATTCACCAGCTGCGCCAGGTCCTTGTCACCGGTCGAGATCACGGTGGTCAGTCCTTGCGTCGTGGCCTGCGTGGCCAGCGTGCCGATCACATCGTCGGCCTCGACCCCCTCGATCATCAGGATGGGCCAGCCCAGCGCCCGTACTGCTTCATGAATGGGCTCGATCTGGCGCGCGAGATCTTCCGGCATGGACGGGCGGTGCGCCTTGTACTCGGGGTAGAGATCATCGCGAAAGGTCTTGCCTTTTGCGTCGAACACACAGGCCATGTATGCTGCCGGATAGTCCTGACGCAAGCGGCGCAGCATGTTGATCATGCCGTAGATAGCGCCGGTGGGCGCGCCCTCTGCATTGCGCAGATCAGGCATCGCATGAAAAGCCCGGTACAGATAACTCGAACCATCCACCAGCAACAGGGTTTTATTCATATGGAAAGCGACCGGAAACGGGTGCCGCGGCTGCGGCAGTTGACCAACGTGGAGCGAGCCACGTCGCAGAAGGCGAGTGAATCGTGGCAAATGTTCACGATTATGGCAGAGTTTATCGACGCCGCTGAGCGGCTTTCCGAGGTGCGGCCGGCCGTATCGATGTTCGGGTCAGCGCGCATCCGGCCGGGCGATCCGTTCTATGACACAGCGGCAGAGATCGCCCGACGTCTGTCCGATGAGGGCTTCTCGGTGATCTCCGGCGGCGGCCCCGGCATCATGGAAGCGGCCAACAAAGGCGCGTATGAAGGCAAGTCGCCGTCCATCGGCCTGAACATCGAGCTGCCCCATGAGCAGGCCAGCAATGCCTGGCAAAACATTTCGCTGTCGTTCAGGCATTTCTTCGCGCGCAAAGTCGCCTTCGTGAAGTACGCCGATGCCTACATCGTGCTGCCCGGTGGGTTCGGGACACTGGACGAGCTCTCGGAGGTGCTGGCCCTGATACAGACGGGCAAGACACGCCGGATACCGGTGATCCTCGTCGGAGCCGACTTCTGGTCGGGCCTGATCCGCTGGTTTAAGGAGGTGCTGGTCGGTCGGGGCATGGTCGATGCGCAAGACCTCGACTTGTTGCAGGTGATCGACGAGCCGGCGCAGATTGTCGACGCGATCTTCGCCTTCTACGAGTCGCGCGATATCGTCCCGGAAGAGACCGAGGCACCCCACCGTTCCTTCCTCTGACCGGGGCAAGCGGCGCCGGCGGGCGCTTTGCTAGAATGTGGTCTGGCTCGATGCGCGAGACCGCAGAGATATTCGAAACGCCAGAGACACGACGCATCTTTCGACCTGTCCGGGAGCTCCCCATGAACCACCACTGCATGCAGCACCTGCGCCTGATTGGCAGCAGCCTCGGACTGGCACTGGCCGCCTCGGCGTTCGCGGCACCGGGGGACGAAGCCCGTGTCGATACGCTGCTGGACGACCCGGCCGCCTCGGCGGCTGTCGGCGACGGCGTCCCCGAGATCACGCAAAAGCGCGAACAGAATGCGATCACCTCCGTCCGGGTCAAACGCGGGAACAACACCTACTATGTGACCCCTGCCGAGCAGATTCCCTCGTCCGAGGGCGGCGGCCGCGCCGCGCAGTGGGAGATCCTGCAGTTCCGCCCGGGCCGTCCGAAAGACATCCCGCCTGCGCCACCGCCGACGCTCAATCGTTGATCTGCCAATTCGCTGACGTACTGACTCAATGATGTACTGACATACTGATTCGCTGACGCACTCGCCGGCCGCTGGCCCCGACCCTTCAATCCGCTTCTTTTTTCTTATGGCAGTTTTCACTCCGGTCAGCCTGGATGAAGTCATTCCCTGGGCTGAGCAGTTCCCTGTTGGCAGGATCACCGCGCTGGAAGGCATCCCTTCCGGTATCGAGAACACGAACTTCTTCCTCAGCGCCGAGCGCGGGGAATTCGTCCTGACCCTGTTCGAGAAGCTGAGCTTCGCGCAGCTTCCGTTTTATCTGCAGCTGATGCGCCACCTCGCCGAGCGTGGCGTGCGCGTGCCGGCGCCGCTGCAGAGCGACAAAGGGGAACTGATCGCCGCGCTGCGGGGCAAGCCGGCCGCTATCGTGACCCGCCTGAACGGGCAATGGCAGCCCGCACCGGCAGCGGTGCATTGCCGGGAAGTCGGTGCGATGCTTGCGGCCATGCATCTGGCCGCACAAGACTTCCCGCTGTATCAGCCGAACCTGCGCGGACTGGCCTGGTGGGAAGAGACGGCCCCTGTCGTACTGCCTTTCCTGTCCGACGATGAGCAGCAGCTGCTGCGCGCCGAGATGCACACCCAGCAGGCCTTCGCCGCCTCGTCTGTCTACGCTGCGCTGCCGGGCGGGCCTATTCATGCCGACCTGTTCCGCAATAACGTGATGTTCGACGGCGAACAGCTGACCGGGTTTTTCGACTTTTATTTCGCCGGCTGTGACACCTGGCTGTTCGATGTCGCGGTCACGGTCAATGACTGGTGCATTGATCTGGCCACCGGCGAAACCGACAGTGCCCGGGTGCGCGCGCTGCTGGATGCTTACGCCTCGGTGCGGCCCTTCACCGCCGAAGAAAAACAATCATGGCCAGCGATGCTGCGCGCCGGCGCGCTGCGTTTCTGGCTGTCGCGCCTGTATGACTTCCATCTGCCGCGCGAAGCCGAACTGCTCACGCCGCACGATCCCACGCACTTCGAACGCATCCTGCGGCACCGGATCGATCATCCCGTCGAGGCATTGGCATGAACGCTGAGCGCATACCTGTCAGCGCAGGCATCGACTGGATACGACAGGGATTCGCACTGTTTCGCCAGCAGCCGTCCGAGCTGTCGATGCTGTTCCTGCTGTATATGCTGCTGATGTTCTCGCTGTCGCTGATACCGATGATCGGGCAGCTGCTGCCGCTGCTGCTGGTACCCACGTTTTCGATGGCCTTCATGCAGGCCTGCGTGGAGATCGAGGCCGGACGCAAGGCGCGGCCTCACTTGCTGCTGACGGCGTTCCGCTCGCCCGCGCTGGGCACCCTGCTTCGTCTGGGCTCCCTGTATCTGCTGGCCGCTATCGGCTGTGTGCTGGCGTCGTCGCTGATCGATGGCGGCAATTTCTGGAAGCTGATGTCGGGGCAACTGCCCGCCGATGACAAGCAGGTTCAGGTAATGAACGATCTGCCGCTGGCGATGATGTTCGCATCACTGCTGTACCTGCCGTTCGCGATGGCCTTCTGGCATGCGGCACCGCTGATCACCTGGCAGCGGATGGGTCTGTTCAAGGCGATTTTTTACAGCTTCTTCGCCGTCCGGCGCTGCGGCCGCGCGTTCATCGCCTATGCGCTGGGCTGGATCCTGATCGGCATTGCGCTGCCGGCCATCGTCAGCACCCTGCTCAGCTTCCTGCTGGGGAAAACGCTGGTGACCGTGATGCTGCTGATGCCACTGTCGGTCATCCTGACCATTGTGATGTACTGCTCGTTTTATCCGACCTATCTGCAGGTGTTCGAGCGCCCGCAGCAGGAACCGGCTTAACGCCGCGCCAGCGATGCAGTAGGCGATGTGGTGGGCATTGCGGTGAGCCCTGTCAGAGGCCGGGCAGCGCACCGGCCGATGACTTAACTGACGCGCTCCAGCTTCGCCACACCCAGATCCAGCAGCTTCATCCCGCTTTTCCCGAAATTGATGCTCGCACGCGCCTGCGTGCCGCTGCCTTCGATATTGACGATCACGCCCTCACCGAATTTCTGGTGCAGCACGGTTTGACCGACACGCCATCCAATATCCTTGCGCGAATTGAATGACTGGGCGATCTGGTTATTGCCGCTGTCCGGCGCATCGACCCAGGCCGCCTTTTGTGAACCGGAGAACCAGTTCGGCTGGACCCGCGGCGACAGCCACTTCAGCGATTCATCGGGCAATTCATCAAAGAAGCGGGAACGCAGGTTGTAGCGCGTCTGGCCGTGCAGCATGCGCGTCTGCGCAAAGCTCATGTACAGCCGCTTTCTCGCCCGGGTGATGGCGACATACATCAGCCGCCGCTCTTCCTCGACCCCGTCATCCAGTTCTTCGCTGTTCTCATGCGGGAACAAGCCCTCTTCCAGCCCGGTGATGAACACCGCATCGAATTCGAGTCCTTTCGCGGCATGCACCGTCATCAGCTGTATCGCATCCTGACCGGCCTGCGCCTGATTGTCGCCCGCCTCCAGCGAGGCATGTGAGAGGAACGCAGACAACGGCGACATCACGGTGGTCAGCGGCACATCGGCATCGATGATCTCGATGCCATCGCCCGCGACCAGCGCCGGTGCTGCGCTCTCGACTTGCGGGCCGACCAGCGCCGGCGCATCGTTGCGGAAGCCCTCTTCGGACAGGAACAGCGCCGCCGCATTGACCAGCTGCTCGAGGTTCTCGATACGATCCGCGCCTTCCTTTTCGCCCTGATAGTGGGTGATCAGCGTGCTCTTCTCCAGCGTGATCTGCACCATCTCCTGCAGCGGCAAACGCTCGGTCTCGAAACGCAGCCCCTCGATCAGTTTGACAAACGCCGCCAGCACGGTCCCCGCCTTGCCAGCGACATAGGGCACGGCTGCGTGCAGCGAAATGCCATACTGGCGTGCGGCATCCTGCAGCTGCTCGAGGCTGCGCGCGCCAATGCCGCGCGTGGGGAAATTCACCACCCGCAGGAAAGCGGAATCATTGTGGGGATTGTCGATCAGCTGAAGATAAGCAATCGCATGCTTGATCTCGGCGCGCTCGAAGAAGCGCTGACCACCATACACACGATAAGGCAGGCTGGCAGAAAACAGCGCGTGTTCAATCACGCGCGACTGGGCATTGGAGCGATACAGCACCGCAATCTCGCTGCGCATCCATCCCTCGGCGATCAGGTTTTTCGCTTCCTCGATCAGCCATTGGGCTTCCTGCAGATCGCTGGACGCCTCGAAGATGCGCACTTGCTCGCCATGACCGGCATCCGTGCGCAAATTTTTCCCGAGACGGCGCGTGTTGTGTGAAATCAGCTGATTCGCCGTATCAAGGATATGGCCATGCGAGCGATAGTTCTGCTCGAGCTTGATCAGGTTCTGGACGTTGAACTCCCGCTCGAACGCGGACATATTACCCACATTCGCACCCCGGAACGCGTAAATGCTCTGATCATCATCACCCACGGCAAATACGGCACCGTGTTGCCCCGCCAGCAGCTTCAGCCACTTGTACTGCAAGTCGTTTGTATCCTGAAACTCATCGACCAGAATGTGCCGGAAGCGTGCCTGATAATGCTCCCGCAATGGCTGATTGCGCGACAGCAGTTCATAACAGCGCAGCAGCAGCTCGGCAAAGTCAACCACGCCCTCGCGCTGGCACTGATCGTCATAGGCCTGATACAGCTCGACGAACTTGCGCTGGTAATCATCGCTCGCCTCAACATCCGGTGCCCGCAGACCTTGATCTTTCGCGCTGTTGATGAAGTACATCAACTGTTTGGGCGGATACTTCTCATCATCGATGTTCAATCGCTTGAGCAGGCGCTTGATCGCCGACAGCTGGTCCTGCGAGTCGAGTATCTGAAACGTCTGCGGCAAGGCGGCATCACGATAGTGGGCGCGCAGCAGGCGGTTACACAGCCCGTGGAAGGTACCTACCCACATTCCCCGCGTATTGATCGGCAACATCGCGGACAGGCGCGCCAGCATTTCCTTGGCAGCCTTGTTGGTGAAGGTCACCGCAAGCACACCCGCCGGCGACATCTGGCCGGTCTGTATCAGCCAGGCGATGCGGGTGGTCAGCACCCGGGTCTTGCCGGAGCCGGCCCCCGCAAGAATCAGCGCGGGCTGCGCCGGCAGCGTGACCGCTGCCAGCTGCTCAGGATTGAGGTTATGAAGGAGATTTTGCATCGGCGGATTATACGTCTGCGCCGCTGCGCTGCTCTGCTTCCCGCGCCGTCCGACAGCGCAGCAGATCAGGACGCGACCGGCCCGCTGGGCTGGTGCCAGGTACTGGGGTCGCTGAGCCAGCCAAATTGCATGGGCACCTGCAGCTCGGGCGGGGCCTGATGCTGATCAGCCGCGTCTTCCGGCAACGACACGGCCTCCAGCTCGAGCGACGAGTCGACCTCCTGCTCGGCGAGCTGGGCAGGAGCACCGAGTTTGGGAACCGTCTGCAATGCGATGTCCGCCGACGATGGCGTTGCGGGCAGTGGCGCCGACCGCTGGGTTGTGCGAGAGGATGAGGTGAGTTTTGTAGGGGTGTCGCATGCTGATCCCTGTGCTGATCCCTGTGCTGATCCCTTTGCTGACACGCGGCCTTTCTCGATCATGTTCGTCAGCAGCGCAGAGCGATCCGGGCTGGCTGGCAGGGATTTTTGCTCAGCACCGACTGCCTCGCGGGCGATGGTCTGGATGGTCTGGCATACCGAGGTCATGGTCTTTTGCCAGCTGAAGGTCATCAGTAAATTGAACCGCTGGTTCGGCTGGCGCTTGTTGACATGATCGAACCAGGCACTCGCAAATTTGAGCAGCAGATCCCGGTGCGGGCTCTGGCGCACCAGTTCAGCGAGGCTCACCCCCTGATCGCCCGCTTTCAGATAGGTCTTGATGAGTGCGAACATACTTTGCAGGACGATTTTTTTCTCCTGAAAAGAGATCGTCTTTTCCGTGTTGGCAAAAAGCGCCTGCTGCAGTATCCGCAAATCGGAATCACTCATGCGGAGAAACTGATTCAAATAATCGCGGCGACTTTTCAGCATCGGACTGCCTGCATTCCTGATCGCCGAGACTTTCTCCAGCCGCCGGCGTCCCTTGACGTGATCATTCAATGGCTTCAGCGCCCAGACGATTTCCTTTGCAGTGAAATCCTCTGTAGACAAGTCTTTTTTTATCACCAGCTTCCGCAATTCCAGAATGGCCCTTCGCTGGTGATTGCCAACGGATTCTTTCATGTTCAGACCATCGCCGAGGTAAGTCAGCAGCTCGGCCATCTGCTGCCGGTGACGTTGAATGCTGGCGGCCTTATAGGTTGCAGCGGCAAACCGGCTCTCTTTTTTCGGCATGTAGACATAACGGCTATCGTCTGCGCCCTTGCCAGCACGAACAATGGTGTCACCGGGTTTGTGGCGAACTGCGTCATAGACGGTCGCCACAGCCTCTGATGGGACATTCGACGACAACGGGACGAGGTTACGCTTGCTTGAGTGATGGGTTCCGATAGTGGCATGCATGAGATGATTCCTTGATGGTGATTAAACTCGCAGGGAAGCGGCGGCATGAACAGACGTTTCGCTGACGGATTCAACAGACAGCTGAAGGGTGTCCATGAAATTGAGCGCTGTGGCAGAAAACTCTGACAGTGCATCGATGATTTCTGACAGATGCCAGTCGGCAGGAGTGATTTCACTGATCAGCATCAGCTCACCCTCCGGACCCGTCAGTGCAACGCGCAAAGCGGCCTGATCGACATACAGCAAATTCGTGCAGAGCATCGTCGCGTACACGGCCTCGCGCTCGACTTCATCGGGCGTGCCAATCAGCGCAGAAAATATCAACCGGGCGGGTGATGACGCAAAGCTGACGCCGATATCCACTCCCTGCGTCGTATTCAAAGACCAGCTCTGATCATCATCCTGAATGATCGACTCTATCCAATCGGCCGCCGGGCCTAATGCCTGCATATGCGTCTGCAGATGCGCGAGCGTGTTTGACAAGAGATTCCCCACACGAGAATTTTCGAACACCGAACAAATGTTCGAGGGACGTAGCGCACGAGTATCGCGCGCCGACGTTCAGACGTGGGTTGCCAAGCCGGGATGTTGGTTCCGAGAATTTTGAAAATTGGTGTCGGTTACTGAGTGTCAGTGCGAACACCATCGAACATGGCGCTGAATGCTGGTAGCGCCGGGAAGTGACGCGTGGCCGCTATCGTGATGTCAAGCGACCGACGGTACAAACTGGCGTACGAAGGCATCAGCGGCACGATCCGGAGCATCGCTCTGATACACGCTGCTGATCGCGGCCACCATATCGGCACCCTCACCAATCAGCGGCGCCGCATTCTCAGGCGTCATGCCCCCGATCACACAGACCGGCACAGACAGCTTGCGCTTTGCACGCGAAATGATATCGACCGGGGTCGTGACGTCATATTTCTTCACGCGCGACGGATAGAAGCCGCCGAAGGCTACATAACTGGCACCCGCCTCTGCGGCATCCGCGGCCAGCTGCAGATCGCCATAACAGGATGCACCGATGATCTTGCCGCTACCCAGCTGAGCGCGCACTTGGGCAACCGGGCTGTCCGTGCCGCCGACATGCAGACCATCGGCATCAATCGACTCACAGAGCGTCAGATGATCATTGATGATGAAGGGCACCTTATGTCGACGGCACAGGGCCAGCAAGGCACTTGCCTGCTCGTGCCGCAAGCTGTCGGTCGCTGTCTTGTGCCGGTACTGGACCAGCGCTGCACCCGCATCGAGCGCCTTGCCTGTGATATCGATCAGGCGGTCGGTGTCATCCCAATCGGGCGTAACGAGATACAAACCTTTCATGGAGTCTCCTGAAGAGAGGCGGTTCGTCGGCCGGGTATGGCCTGACCGTCGGCAATCGAATACGCTGCCTGCAATGCATCGTTCACATAGGCCTGCGCACGCTGCAGGGCATCGGCGACCGTCAGGCCACGGGCAAGGCAGCCGGCGATGGCCGAGGCCAGCGTGCAACCCGTCCCGTGAAATTCTCCCGGCAGGCGCGGCCAGCAAAATACCTGCTGCTGCTGATCATGAAACCAGCGGTTGATGACGTCGGCGCCGTCGGCATGCCCCCCCTTGATCAGCACATGCGGTGCGAATGACCGCAACTGCATGGCCTGCCGCTGGATATCCGCTTCCCCGCCACACAGGCGTGCGGCCTCGGGCAGGTTGGGCGTCAGCACTGTGGCCAGCGGGAGCAAGGGCTGGATCATCTGCACCGCATCTTCGCGCGACAGTGCATCGCCATGGCCGCTTGCCAGCACGGTATCGAGAATCACGGGCAGCGCTGGCTGCTGTGCGCGCAGCCGGTGGATGGTCTCGACAATCACATCGACAGTCTTTCGGCTGCCCGCGATGCCGATTTTTATCGCCGCAATAGCGATCTTGCTGGTCAGCGCATGAACCTGCGCGCGAAGCAGCTCAGCATCGACCGGGTGGATCGCGTGAACGCGATCATTGTCCTGCACCGTCAGCGTCGTGATCACGGGCAGCGCATGTGCGCCCATCGCCGAGATCGACTCGATGTCCGCCTGAATGCCGGCACCCCCGCTGGGATCCAGCCCGGCGAACACCAGCACGCAGGGTGTGTTCATGCAATGCGGCCCGCCATCGGCGACGACGGCGATGCAGCGAAGCGGCGCGGAATGCGCCCGGCCAGAAAGGCATCGCGCCCCGCCTCGACGGCCAGCTTCATTGCACGCGCCATGCGGATCGGATCTTGCGCGCCAGCGATCGCCGTGTTCATCAGCACGCCATCGCAGCCCAGCTCCATTGCAATGGCCGCATCGGACGCGGTGCCGACGCCGGCATCGACCAGCACCGGCACCTTCGCCTGCTCAATGATCAGCGACAGGTTCCAGGGGTTCAGAATGCCCATGCCCGAGCCGATCAGCGAGGCCAGCGGCATCACCGCGCAGCAGCCGATCTCTTCGAGCATCTTTGCCTGTATCGGATCGTCGCTGCAGTAGACCATCACGTCAAAGCCGTCCTTCACCAGCGTCTCCGCCGCCTTCAGCGTTTCGGGCATGTTGGGAAACAGGGTCTTCTCATCGCCCAGCACTTCCAGCTTGACGAGTTTGTGGCCGTTCAGGAGTTCGCGCGCCAGTTGCAGCGTATAGACTGCGTCCTTCGCGTTATAGCAGCCGGCGGTGTTGGGCAGGATCGTGTACTTCGTCGGTGGCACGGCATCCAGCAGGCTGGGCGCATTCGGATCCTGGCCGATGTTCACGCGGCGGATCGCGACGGTGATGATGTCGGCGCCGCTCGCCTCGGTGGCAAGGCGGGTCTCATCAAGGTCTTTATATTTGCCGCTGCCCACCAGCAGGCGGGAGCGGTAGGTTTTACCGGCGATGGTGAGGCCGTCGTTGTGATGATTACTCATAATATCAAGACATTCCTTGTTGGGTCTGCAGAGAGGGATCCCAGCCTCCGCCGGGATCACAGGTGAAAGGGCAGCAGCCTCACTATCGTGATCCCGGCGAACGCTGGGTCCCATGACAACATGGCTGCTTACTATCCCCCACCAATCGCCCGCACAACATCCACCTTGTCACCGCCAGCCAAGCGATGCTCGCGCCATCTCGCACGCGGCACCACTTCGCGATTGACGGCGATCGCCAGCGCTTGATTCGACAGTGACAAGGCATCGATCAGGTCTTGCACGCTGTCGCTGTCGGCAATCGTGCGCGCCTCACCGTTGAGCTCAATGGAGATCATCGCGGCCATGGTCACTGCTTGCGATAGAGCTCGGCACCAGTCTTCACGAACTCGACCGCCTTGACTTCCATGCCCTGCTTTAGTGCCTCAATCTCGCTGATGCCCTGCTTCTCTGCATAGTCGCGCACTTCCTGCGTGATCTTCATCGAGCAAAAATGCGGCCCGCACATCGAGCAGAAGTGCGCTACCTTGGCGGAATCTTTCGGCAAGGTCTCATCGTGGAATTCACGCGCCTTGTCCGGATCGAGACCGAGATTGAACTGATCTTCCCAGCGAAACTCGAAGCGCGCCTTGGACAGCGCGTTGTCGCGGATCTGCGCACCGGGATGGCCTTTCGCCAGATCAGCCGCATGCGCCGCGATCTTGTAGGTGATGATGCCGTCCTTCACATCCGTCTTGTTCGGCAGGCCGAGGTGCTCTTTCGGCGTCACATAGCAGAGCATCGCCGTGCCATACCAGCCGATCTGCGCCGCACCGATGCCCGAGGTGATGTGATCGTAGCCGGGAGCGATATCCGTGGTCAGCGGCCCGAGCGTGTAGAAAGGCGCTTCATGGCACTGCTCCAGTTGCAGGTCCATGTTCTCCTTGATCATGTGCATGGGCACATGGCCGGGGCCTTCGATCATCACCTGCACATCATGCTGCCACGCGATCTGGGTCAGTTCGCCCAGCGTCTTCAGTTCGCCCAGCTGGGCGTCGTCATTCGCGTCATAGATCGAGCCGGGACGCAGACCGTCGCCCAGCGAGAAGGCGACATCGTAGGCTTTCATGATCTCGCAGATCTCTTCGAAATGCTCGTACAGGAAAGATTCCTTGTGATGCGCAAGGCACCACTTGGCCATGATCGAACCACCGCGCGAGACAATGCCGGTCATGCGCTTGGCGGTCAGCGGCACATAGCGCAGCAGCACACCTGCATGGATGGTGAAGTAATCGACGCCCTGCTCAGCCTGCTCGATCAGCGTGTCGCGGAAAATGTCCCAGGTCAGGTCTTCGGCCTTGCCATTGACCTTTTCCAGCGCCTGATAAATCGGCACCGTGCCGATCGGTACCGGAGAATTGCGAATAATCCACTCGCGCGTCTCGTGAATATGCTTGCCGGTGGACAGATCCATCACCGTGTCACCGCCCCAGCGGATCGACCAGGTCATCTTCTCGACCTCTTCGCCAATCGAGGACGTGACCGCCGAATTACCGATGTTGGCATTGATCTTCACGAGGAAGTTACGGCCGATGATCATCGGCTCGCTTTCCGGATGATTGATGTTCGAGGGAATGATCGCGCGACCCAGCGCGACTTCGCTGCGCACGAATTCCGGTGTGATCTCCGCAGGGATCGATGCGCCGAAGGACTGACCGCGGTGCTGGCGGCCGATCAGCTCGGCCAGCCGTGCGCCGTTCGGGCCGGAGGCTTTGAGGCTCTCCAGATACTCTTTGCGGCGCAGGTTCTCGCGGATCGCAATGTATTCCATCTCGGGCGTGATGATGCCCTGGCGCGCATAGTGCATCTGGGTGACGTTCTTGCCCGCCTTTGCACGACGTGGCTTGCGATGCAGATTGAATCGCAGCTCGGCCAGCTTGGGATCGTTCAGTCGCTCGATGCCGTAGGCCGAGGTCGGCCCGGCCAGCTCCTCGGTGTCATTGCGCTCGGCGATCCAGGCGGCGCGGAGTGCCGGCAGGCCCGAGCGGATGTCGATCTTCGCAGCCGGGTCGGTATAGGGGCCGGAGGTGTCGTACACATAGATCGGGGGATTCTTCTCAGCGCCGAACGAGGCCGGCGTGTCGCTCTGGCTGATTTCGCGCATCGGGACTTGGATGTCGGGACGCGAGCCCTGCACGTAAATCTTGCGCGAGTTCGGCAGCGGCTGGATCGCGGCTTCGTCCACCGTGGCGGTGGCGGCGAGGAACTGCGGATTGGCGTTCATGGGCTTCCTTTGCTCAGTGCAGCGAAGGAAGCAGGTCGGAAAGGGGAATCCCGGGCATCGCTTCCCTACGCTGGCATTATCCAGATCAGGTTCGAGGGTATGTCTCACCCGGCACGTGCGCCGGGACCCCTAGCGGTGCAGCCCGATCGGCTGCGGAGCAAATTATAGCCCGCCGGGCCGGTTCGGACGCCATCAAGCCGCCTGATCTTCCGTCTTATAATGCGAGGTTTCGCAAAATCACCCAAATCGCTGAAAAATCATGGAATTAGCCAAGGCCTTTGAGCCAACCGAGATCGAACAACACTGGCGCACCGAATGGGAAAAGCGCGGCTACTTCACCGCGACGCTGGATGAGGGCAAGCCCTCATTCGCCAT
>JACCDN010729965.1_pt1 | contig 20147 bp, 15 predicted proteins | sample 7441691 | NCBI WGS metagenome assembly JACCDN01 (sample SAMN15323439, study PRJNA562643) | freshwater metagenome | isolation source: river surface water | place: USA:Blue River Watershed | collected 2017-08-16 | reverse complement strand
CCCGTACGTGGCTGAACAAACCGCATGGATGGCCGGGATGCGGCTTCACAGATTGCCTCCGCATCAATAAAATCGTTTTTGTTAGTTTTGACGAACGGGCGCACGAATTGTGGAGAAATAAGCTTTGCCGTATGGCCCATGGCGGTCAACCTGCGCGCCATAAAGTGAGCACCACCACAGGCTTCCATCACGACAGTTGTAGCGGGGCATGTCGCCAGAAATTCAAGCAGCTTTTGCCTGGTAAACTTTTTACGATAAACCGCTTTCCCACGATGATCCTGACAATGAATGTGGAATGAGTTTTTCCCCGGATCAATACCAATGAGCGTAATGTTTTCCATGGCGGTTCTCCATTTTAAGTATGCTCTTAGCATACTGCTGCGAAGGAGGGAGTGACCATATCATTAATTGAATCAGTGTATGGTTACAATATGACCGCCTGAAATTTCGGTTCTGACGGGGGATAATGGTATTTATTGGGATAAAAATGCAGCCGGTCATGACCGGAAGACTGTTTTTTGAGCAGAATGGTGAATTTCAGGCAAAGTATCCCTGTTACTGCTGATAACTCGTTGTTTTATGATGATTTTCTGCTCCCTTAAGGCCAGCAGCAGTAGCGGCGGATGCCCATGGCTCCTGTGCCGCAGGCCAAGGTGCGCTCAACGACCAGTTTCGTCCATCATGGTATTACAGATACCACGCTCTCCCAGCGGCGGGCTACGTTCGCACAGGGTACGCTTTTGTTCGCCAACATGTGTTAATGTGATAAAATCCTATGAAAGATTTAGCCTTTTTCTGGCTATTTTTGCTGCCTTAAGGGCAATTTTATTAAAATCCTCGTTTTCTTTCATAGCAATTTTCATTCTGTCAGGGCCTGCCAAATCAGGCGTACCAACATTAAATGGCGGTTCTGGTGCATATTCAATTGATAATGCAATTTGTTCTGCTATCTCTCGTCCTTGCAATTTTTCCAGTAACACCAATCCAAAATCAATGCCCGCTGTAACTCCTCCGCCGGTTATACGGTTTCTGTCAGTGACTACACGTCCTTCCGTAGGGATAGCCCCCATGAGGCCTAATAAATTTTTAGTGGCCCAATGGGATGTCGCTTTATAGCCACGTAATAGTCCCGCACCTGCCAATATTAATGAACCAGTACAGACACTGGTAATCCAGGGTGTTTTTTTGCTTATCTTTTGAATAAACTCCAGGAGATTTAGATCATTCATATAATCAATACTTCCAATTCCACCTGGAATGAGTAACACATCCGGAATAATAGAATATTCATCAAAAGTGGTGGTAGCTGTTAAGGGAATACCTAAATCAGTAACAATTGGTTGATAATTTTTCCATAGTAAATCAACCTGGCAACCAGCTTCCATGAATACTGTTTGAGGTCCTATCATATCAAGGGGTGTCATATCCGGGTAAATTATTATCGCAATGCGATGCTGCCGTATATTATTATTTTTAGGCTCATCTGTTTTATTGTTATTTCTGACGAAGGTATCATCATATGTATGGTTCATCGTGTTTGATAGCGCAGGAAAAATTGTCACAGCGCTTAATGCGACCAAACCTCTTAATATGTCACGACGATTTCTATAAGTTTTTTTATTTTTTTCCATAAAAACTCCTATTTATTTTAAATAATTATGTCATTATTTTTTGCCGTTTACAGTAGCTGATGCCGTATTTATAGCGCCAGCAAACCGTGAATGAGAATGTCCTAAAAATATCGACCGCGGAAAGGATCCATCAATTTGCCTGTCGGAAAAAACAATGTCTTCGCAGTCTGGTAAAAATCCATGACAATCACAGCCTGTGAAGATACCTGAGGTAACCGCTCCTGAATCAGCCATGCATGGAATACATCGCTGTTACTATTTCCCTGAAATAGCCCCACAACATCCTGACCCACACCAAAACGCACTGTCGTCTGTTTAGAGGTAAGCTTTTTTTTCTTACGGCTAGCCAGCGCTTGCTGAGGTTTTGAACAAAGCGTGGTTACAAATCGTTGTAACCAACCGCCTCCTTCGCCTGCATGTCATTCAGTAACTGCCATTTTTCAACGGACGTTTTGTATCGTGTCCGCCTGATGGCACTTTCAACAAGGTTATCGTTACCAAAAGCAGATACATCGGGTATCCTGGAATAGTAATGGATAATACTGACAAAGGAGTAAGTTGGTATGCAGCATCGGGGTATCTGTTACAAGAGGATGACTAAGTGTTTTTATTTCATTATCATGAATGCTCTGTTCGATGTTTAACAGCGAAAATGTGGTGATTTTAAACAGGGGCCTTTGTCAATATTGATTGGCAAAAATGCAGAAATGGAATTCTGGTATGCCATTGCCAGGTTTTCGGTATGACAGTCAGTCTGTGATTGTCCAACAAAAAAATTGAGCCAATTATTTATGTCTTTTGCACCAGGTCAACGCTGGATCAGCGATACAGAAAGTGAACTTGGTTTGGGGATGGTGACAGATCTGGACACACGCAGGGTCACTTTACTGTTCCCTGCTACTGGCGATCGCCGTCTTTATGCCAGGCATGACGCGCCTGTCAGTCGTATTATTTTTAAACCTGATGATATCGTCACCAGCCACGAAGGGTGGCAGTTAAAAGTCACTGCTGTTTGGCAGGAAAATGATCGGTTTATTTATACCGGTACCCGTTTGGACACCGGGGAAACGGACGTCAGTTTGTCTGAAGCGCTGCTGGACAGTAAATTTACCTTCAGTAAACCCCAGGACCGTTTGTTTGTCGGCCAGATTGATCATATCGACCGCTTTGCGTTACGCCTGCGTGCACGTCAGCATCAGTATGAGCAATTCCGGTTCTCTTGCAGTGGACTGCGGGGTATGCGTGCCAGTTTGATCCCACACCAGTTACATATTGCTGGTGAGGTGGGTCAACGTTATGCCCCCCGTGTATTGCTCGCTGATGAAGTAGGTTTGGGAAAAACCATTGAAGCCGGGATGATAATCCATCAACAATTACTGGCAGGACGTGCTGCCAGGGTACTGATTATTGTTCCTGAAAGCCTGCAGCATCAATGGCTGGTGGAAATGTTACGTCGTTTTAATTTACTCTTTGCACTTTTTGATAACAGCCGCTACGCTCAGGCATTGCAGGACAGCGCTAATCCCTTTGAAACTGAACAATGGATTATTTGTTCCCTTGATTTTGTCTGCCGGGATCCACAAAAATTAGCACGTCTTGCCCGTGCGCAGTGGGATTTACTGGTGGTTGATGAAGCACATCATCTGTACTGGGATAAAAATGCGCCAAGTCCTGAATATCAGGTGATTGAGCAACTTGCGGGGCAGATCCCTGGTGTCCTGTTATTAACTGCAACCCCGGAACAGTTTGGCCAACAGAGCCATTTTGCCCGCCTACGCCTGCTTGACCCTGATCGTTTTCATTGCTATGACGCATTTCTGATGGAACAACAAAAATACCGTCCAGTTGCTGATGTAGTGGCGGTACTACTCACTCATCAGTTGCTGACGGCAGATCAACAGACTCTGTTGGATCAGTTGATCGACGCACAGGATACAAAAACTTTACTGCAGACTGTCAACAGCATGGATAAAAGCAGTATTGACGCCCGCCAGAAGTTAATTGATATGTTGATGGATCGCCATGGTACCAGTCGGGTATTATTCCGTAATACGCGTAATGGAGTTAAAGGTTTTCCCTGTCGCAGATTGCATCAGGTTAAACTTCCTTTACCCGCACAATACACCTGTGTTTCACATGAGCAGGTGCTTGATGTCAGATACCGGCTTTATCCAGAGCAAGGATATCAGCAGGTTGAAGGAGAAAACGCGCTCTGGTGGCGTTTTGACCCGCGTGTTGAATGGTTGCTGAACTGGCTGATAGCCAATCCGAATGAAAAAGTCTTGGTTATCTGTACTCGTGCTGCCACGGCCTTGCAACTGGCACAGGTATCACGGGAACGGGAGGCCATTCGTGCTGCCGTGTTTCATGAAGGATTATCACTGACTGAACGCGATCGTGCTGCGGCTTGGTTTGCCTCACTGGACATGGGTGCTCAGGTTTTGTTTTGTTCTGAGACAGGCTCTGAAGGGCGTAACTTTCAATTTACCTGCCAGATGGTTATGTTCGATTTACCCTGTAATCCGGATTTACTGGAACAACGTATCGGGCGCCTTGATCGTATTGGTCAAACGCGTGATATTCAGATTTGGGTGCCTTATCTGGAAAATACTGCCCAAGCCTTGCTATTGCGCTGGTATCACGAAGGGTTGGACGCTTTCGAACATACCTGCCAGACAGGCCGCAAGCTTTATGACAGCAGCGAATCGGCTCTGATGAGCTATCTGATGACACCGAATGAGCCGAATGGTTTTGATGAATTTATTCACAAAAGCCGTCAGCAACATGAGGATTTGAAATTACAGTTGGAACAGGGCCGCGATCGCCTGCTTGAAATACATTCTAATGGTGGTGAACACGGGCGGCAGCTGGTGCAGGCGATTACTGAGCAGGATCAAAATCCTGAACTGGTGAATTTTGCACTGAATTTGTTTGATATCATTGGTATCGATCAGGAAGACCTCAATGATGATATGGTTCTGTTAACAGCATCTGATCATATGTTAGTGCCTGATTTCCCTGGTTTACCGCAAGAGGGCTGCATCATTACTTTTGATCGGAATCTGGCACTGTCACGGGAAGATGTTCAATTGATGAGCTGGGAGCATCCAATCATTCGTCATGGGCTTGATCTGATCCTATCCGGTGATATGGGCAGTTGTGCAGTTGCTGCGTTAAGAAACAAAGCACTGCCTCCGGGTACCCTGTTGGTAGAGTTGGTCTATGTGGTGGAGGCTCAGGCTCCCGGATACTTGCAGTTAACGCGTTTTCTACCTCCCACACCGGTGCGTATGCTCATTGATCGCAGCGGTCATGATCTGGCAGGGCAGGTCGAGTTCGACAGCTTCAACCGTCAGTTACAGCCGGTGAATCGTATCACCGCTAACAAGCTGGTCAGTGCCGTGTGGCAGGAGGTACAGGCTATGTTATGCCATGCTGAAGTCCTGATAGAACAACAGGCTCAGCAGTTGATTGAAAAAGCACAGTATGAAGCTGATGAAAAATTGAGTGCTGAACTGACACGTTTACAGGCCTTAAAAGAGATAAACCCGACTATTCGTGATGACGAATTAACGACACTGGCACGTAACAGAGTACAGGTGCTGGCTCACCTTCAGAGGTCAAACTGGCGTCTCGATGCGATCAGGTTGGTGGTAGTGCATTCATGAAGGTTTGCGTCTGTTGAAAATTATCGCTTCGCTGGTGCTTTATAAGCACCAATATCCGGATATCAGACCGACTTTAGATTGCCTGTTCAATGAGAGCAGCATAGACAAGGTTGTTGTTGTCGATAACGGAAATCATTGTCGCTGGTTGTCTTCGATCTTCCATGAAAAATTAACGGTGATTATCCTTGCCACCAATAAAGGATTTGGTGCCGGGCATAATGAAGTTTTCAGGGTTTTTTCCTCGCAAGCCCATTTTACGTTGGTCTGTAATCCAGATATTACGTTCAGGCAGGGTGAAGTGGATAAACTATACCAATATTGCCAGGCGGGCAATGTGGGCTTGGCAGCACCTAAAATACTCTGCCCTGATGGAAGCCTTCAGTATGGCTGTAAACTGTTACCTTCACCGGCACAGCTCATCATCCGCAGATTTGTGGCGCGTTTCTCAGGTTTGGTCAATGAGAACTATGAATTACATCATGCAGATTACAGCCGATCTTTTTTTGCGCCCTCCCTATCAGGTTGTTTTTTGCTTATCAGCCAACAGGCACTGTGTGATATTCAGGGATTCGATACGCGTTTTTTCCTCTATCTCGAAGATATCGATTTATCGCGTCGTGTTTGTCTGTCACAACACAAGGTTCGCTATTGCCCGGATGCACAGGTCATTCATCAGTCGCAGCACGGTTCCTATCATGATATGCGTTTTCTATTCCATCATGTGATATCAGCGGTGCGTTATTTTAATAAATGGGGTTGGTTTTGGGATAAACAACGCACGCAACTGAACCAGCGTTGTTTGGCAGAACTACCGATGGTTCATTTTGAAAAAAAGGGATCCATGTAAAAACGCAGTCTGTTTACCTTGTTTTCCCCCAAAGGGGTTCCCTTCCACGACGCAGCAGATCTTATTTCCTTTTGGCCTTTAGGTTTGGCAAGTCAGTAATACTACCTTCAAAGATCTCAGCAGCCAAGCCGACAGACTCATGTAATGTCGGATGAGCATGAATGGTAAGTGCCAGATCTTCAGCATCACAACCCATTTCGATCGCCAGACCGATTTCACCTAGCAGCTCACCGCCGTTCGTCCCAACCACTGCACCACCAATGATGCGATGGGTATCTTTATCGAAGATAAGCCGGGTCATACCTTCAGCACAGTCAGAAGCAACCGCACGCCCCGATGCTGCCCATGGAAAGGTGGAAACTTCGTAATTAATGCCTTTTTCTTTTGCTTCTTTTTCCGTTAAGCCCACCCAGGCTACTTCAGGTTCAGTATAGGCGATGGAAGGGATTACTTTGGGATCGAAGTAATGTTTCATGCCAGCGATCACTTCAGCGGCGACATGGCCTTCATGCACACCTTTGTGCGCAAGCATAGGTTGGCCAACAATATCACCCACAGCAAAAATGTGTGGTACGTTGGTACGCAGTTGCTTATCCACCTGAATGAAGCCACGTTCATCAATGGCTATACCCGCTTTGTCAGCATCCAGCTGCTTACCGTTCGGAATGCGACCAATGGCAACCAGCACTGCATCATAACAGTGGGGTTCAGGGGGGGCTTGCTTGCCTTCCATCGTGACCACAATACCTTCTTTTCTGGCTTCCACTGCGGTCACTTTGGTTTCCAGCATCAGATTGAATTGCTGACTGATACGCCGGGTAAATACTTTTACCACTTCTTTATCAGCTGCTGGAATCACCTGATCGAGCATTTCAACCACATCTATTTTTGATCCCAATGCATGGTAAACTGTTGCCATTTCCAGGCCAATAATACCTCCACCCATTACCAGCAAACGTTCAGGAATATGATTGAGCATCAGTGCGTCAGTGGAATCCCATATGCGTGAATCTTCATGAGGAATAAAAGGCAACTGGATCGGGCGTGAGCCTGCTGCGATGATGGCATGATTAAAGTGAATATGGGTAGATTCCTTATCGCCTTCAACCAGCAAGGTATGGGGGCTGGTAAATTTACCAATACCATTAACCACGTTGACGGCACGTGCCTTAGCCATTCCCGCCAGCCCACCGGTTAGCTGGTTGACGACTTTGTCTTTCCAGATCCGCGTCCTGTTAAGATCCGTTTTTGGCTGACCAAAAACAATACCCTGTTCAGCCAGCGCTTTGGTTTCTTCAATGATTTTTGCCACGTGTAACAAAGCCTTGGAAGGAATACAACCGACATTTAAACACACCCCCCCCAGTGTGGCATAGCGTTCTACCAGCACGGTTTCAAGACCTAAATCTGCACAACGAAAAGCAGCAGAATACCCTGCCGGGCCTGCGCCAAGAACCACTACTTGCGTTTTTATTTCAGCACTCATCATCACCTCTTCATTGTTTGTCCACAAGGTTGTTACACCGGGACACTGAGTCGTACGCGGCCGTTTACAGCGTTATCATCGAACAAAGTACCAAAAATCCAGTTTGAACGGGTGCAAATTACATCACCAAATGGCGAATATCTGCCATGATGCTGCTAATATGAGTGATAAAACGCGCACCTGCTGCACCATCGATGACCCGATGATCGAAAGAAAGCGACAATGGCAATATCAGGCGCGGTATAAATTCTTTGCCATTCCAGCAAGGCTTCATGGAGGATTTAGACACACCCAGGATGGCAACTTCGGGTGCATTGATGATAGGTGTAAAGATTGAACCACCAATACCACCAAGACTGGAGATAGTGAAACAGCCCCCCTGCATATCCGATGCCATCAGTTTACCTTCCCGTGCTTTTTTGGACGTCACCGCTAATTCACGTGATAATGCCATAATGCCTTTTTTGTCAACGTCACGAAATACGGGAACAACCAGACCCTGAGGCGTATCGACGGCCACGCCCAGATTAATGTATTTTTTCAGTATGAGTTTCTGGCCATCTGGCGATATTGAACTGTTAAACCGGGGGAAGACTTCCAGTGCTTGGGCCACCGCTTTCATCAGAAAAACCAGCAGTGTGATTTTCACATCAAGCTTCTTTTTTTCAGCGACCAGATTTTGCTGCTGACGGAATCCTTCAACATCGGTGATATCTGCCTCATCGCATTGAGTTACATGGGGTATCATCGTCCAGTTACGGCTTAGATTAGCCCCTGAAATCTTCTGAATACGGCCGAGATCCACCTCTTCAATGGCCCCAAATTTGCTGAAATCAATATTTGGCCAAGGTAACATGCCTGGAATACTTGGGCTGGCCGATGGTACATTTTTTAGCGCTTGTTGCACATAAGCCTGAATATCTTCGCGTAAAATGCGGGCCTTGCGTCCGGAACCTTTGACCTGACTTAAGTTAACGCCAAATTCTCGTGCCAGGCGACGGATGATTGGAGTGGCATGTACGTACGTATCATTTTCCGAAAAGGCGCGGTTGTTTGCCATAACTGTCATCAGTTCTGCCTGGTTAATTGTGGCTGCCTGTAGCACCGATGGCACTGCTGTTTCGGTTGAAGCTTCCTGCATCGGGGCTTCGCCCTGAACGTTAAACAGCATGATCAGAGAACCCGTTTTCACTTTATCGCCCGCGTTGACCTTGATGTCGAACACCATACCAGCAAAAGGTGCGGGGATTTCCATGGAGGCTTTATCCCCTTCTACCGTGATCAACGATTGTTCAACAGCAACGTTATCTCCTGTTTTTACCATTACTTCGGTGACTTCAACCTCATCGGCACCAATATCAGGTACCCTGACTTCTTTTTTGCTCATGGCAGCCAGAACTGGTTTTTCTTGTTCTCTGACCGGCAAAGCGGCAGCAACAGTGTCATCAGCAACATCAAAAATCATCATCAATTTACCTGTGACAACTTTATCACCGACGGCAATGTTAATTTTTTTGACCACGCCCGAACAGGGTGCAGGGACTTCCATAGAGGCTTTATCACCTTCCACGCTAATCAGTGATTGTTCAGCATTAATTCTGTCACCGGGTTTTACCATAATTTCGGTGACTTCCACTTCGTCGGTACCAATATCCGGTACCCTGATTTCAAAAGTCATTCGTTTCTTTCCCTTACGCCAGACGTGGATTAACTTTCTCAGTATCAATACCAAACTGAGTGATAGCCTGTGCCACAACACTGCTGGCGATATCACCACGTTTAGCCAGTGCACTTAATGCGGCAACGACAACGTAAGAAGCATCAACTTCAAAATGACGACGCAAATTTTCACGGCTGTCAGAACGACCAAAACCATCTGTGCCAAGCACCAGGAATTCTCTGGTAGGAATAAAATGACGAATCTGCTCTGCAAACAACTTCATATAGTCAGTGGAGGCAACCGCAGGGGCATCATTCATTACCTGAGCCACCCAAGGTAGGTGCGGTTTTTCCGTTGGATGTAACATGTTCCAGCGCTCACAATCCTGGCCATTACGCGCAAGCTCAGTAAAAGAAGTCACGCTGTAAACATCGGCACTGATATCATATTGCTGCGACAGGATCTGAGCTGCCTGACGGACATGACGCAGAATGGCCCCGGATCCCATTAGCTGCACTTTACCTTTACTGCCCGTCAGAGTTTCCAGTTTATAAATACCCTTACGAATGCCTTCTTCTGCCCCCTGTGGCATGGCGGGCATAGGATAATTTTCGTTCAGGGTAGTCAGATAATAGTAAATGTTTTCTTGAGCTTCGCCGTACATGCGCTGTAAACCGTCATGCATGATGACCGCCACTTCATAAGCATAAGCGGGATCATAAGAAATGCAATTTGGAATGGTCAGTGACTGAATATGACTGTGGCCGTCTTCATGTTGCAAGCCTTCACCATTGAGGGTAGTACGACCTGAGGTGCCCCCAATCAGAAACCCCCGAGCCTGTTGATCGCCAGCCGCCCAACAGAGATCGCCGATACGCTGAAAACCAAACATCGAATAATAAATGTAAAAGGGGATCATCGGTAAATCGTTGCTACTGTAAGAAGTTGCTGCGGCGATCCAGGAAGCAGCAGCACCCAGCTCATTGATGCCTTCCTGTAGAATTTGGCCTTTTTCATCTTCTTTATAATAGGCGACCTGCTCACGATCCTGTGGGGTATATTGCTGACCATGGGGACTATAGATGCCAATTTGACGAAACAATCCTTCCATACCAAAGGTGCGTGCTTCATCGGCAATAATTGGAACCAACCGCTCCTTGATGGAGGGGTTTTTTAACATGACATTCAACGCCCTCACAAACGCAATCGTGGTAGATATTTCTTTATTCTGCGCTTCCAGTAGGGAGCTGAAATCTTCCAATGCGGGTAACTGCAGTTTTTGGGTGAAGTTCTTCAGACGTGCGGGCAAGTAACCGCCCAGCGCCTGGCGGCGTTCATGTAAGTACTGATATTCTTCAGAATCTTTTGCAAAGGTGATGTAAGGTAAGTTTTCGATCCCCGCATCCGCGACAGGGACGTTAAAACGATCACGCAGGTAATAGACTCCCTCCATATTCATTTTTTTCACCTGATGAGCAATATTTTTACCTTCGGCAGTTTCACCCATGCCATAACCTTTAATGGTATGGACGAGAATAACCGTAGGCTGACCTTTGGTATCCTGTGCTTTCTTCAGCGCAGCAAATACTTTTTTTGGATCGTGGCCACCACGATTCAACGACCAAATTTCATCGTCGCTCATGTCCTTTACTAACGCTGCTGTTTCCGGAAAGCGACCAAAGAAATGTTTACGCACGTACGCTCCATCTTTGGATTTAAAGGTCTGATAATCACCATCCAGCGTTTCATTCATTAACTGGATAAGTTTACCACTGGCATCTTTACGTAACAGTGAGTCCCAACGGTTACCCCAGATAACTTTGAGTACTTGCCAGCCAGCACCACGGAACACACCTTCAAGTTCATTGATGATTTTTCCATTGCCGGTCACCGGACCATCGAGGCGTTGCAGGTTACAATTGATGATAAAAACGAGATTATCCAGTTTTTCACGCGTGGCAACAGTGATAGCACCTTTGGATTCAGGTTCATCCATCTCTCCATCACCCATGAAGGCGTAAACTGTTTGAGCAGTAGTATCTTTCAGGCCACGGTGAAACAGATATTTCAAAAACTTAGCCTGATAGATAGCACTAACGGGGCCTAAACCCATTGATACGGTAGGAAATTGCCAGAATTCAGGCATTAATTTGGGATGTGGATAAGAAGACAACCCTTTTCCCTGAACTTCCTGGCGAAAGTTATCCATCTGATCTTCAGTCAAACGACCTTCAAGGAAAGCGCGTGCATAAATGCCCGGGGAAATATGCCCCTGGAAATAGACCAGATCCCCCCCGTCTTTTTGGTTAGCGGCGCGAAAAAAGTGATTGAAGCATACCTCATAGAAAGTAGCAGCAGATTGAAAAGACGCCATATGACCACCCAAATCCAAGTCTTTCCTGGAAGCGCGTAATACGGTCATCACTGCATTCCAGCGAATGGCTGAGCGAATACGCTGCTCAAGATCCAGTTTACCGGGATAAGCAGGTTCATCTTCTGCTGCAATGCTGTTAATGTAATCAACAGCATCGGATACTGCCACGTTCACTCCACCCTTGCTGGCTGCACTTAACACCCGTTCAATCAGATACTGAGCACGCTCAACACCCTCTTCACGGATGACCGACTCGATCGATTGTAACCAATCGTGCGTTTCGATCGGATCCACGTCATTATGGACATGTTCTGACATGATGGTGTTCCTTCTTTAATTAGCCTGTCTGGCGCCTTTAATAACCCAGCAAATTTAGCAGCACAATTATTGTGTACTGCCCAACACTTCTTTTTTGATATAGCAGTAGGCGGCGCGCTTGATAGGCGCTACAGCAATTTTTTGATCTCCTGTGTTGGCATCGCCTCTCTTAACAGCCGGGAAGTATGAGATTGTTTTGCTAATTTATGCTTGGGAGATCGTTGTTCATCGGGACGAAAAGTTGCCTGAAGGAGTAGATATTCCCGCTGTTGCTCAATCTCATCTGACAAGTTGGATTGATGGATTTTGCTGTAGGCCATAGTTTGTTGAATTAATGGATATGGTGTTATGAAAAAAACAGGATTAATGGGTAATACCAATTTTTACAAGGGTCCGGGTAAAGTAACAAAGTATGACCTTGCTGTCCATACTCAGATCATCAAGGCTGGATACTCTGCTTGCTTTAAGGGGGATATATCCTTAACAGGAGCCGGGTTATCGCCATATGCTTGAAGGTTGCATTATGGATTCATGTTTATACCAGAGCAGCATAAATGGCCAGTAATATGATAATAACCCAAGTTACCTTGCGTGCCAATGATACGGTTGCTTTCACGGTTTTAACGGGTTCCTGATGTTGCTGGTGAACTAAAGATAGCTGTGCCAGCTGCGTTAGCACCTGATATTGTCTGGTATGAAAATCTCCCAGTGAAGTAACCCAAACCGATAAGGCTTTATCTCTGCGTCCAAATAATGTATAGATAGCACCCGCTATCCGAACAGGTATCCAGTCGAGCCAGTAAAGAATGCTATCAATTCCGGATTGCATACGCTGTAAAGGTAAATGTATCAGCCAGCGTTGCCATGCACGTAAAAAGGCATATCCGCTAAGCACAATCGGACCATAAGCACCACATACCACAAACCAGAATAAGGGTGCCAACCAGTAACGAAAATTAATCCATAGCAAGGTATCCTGTACGGTGCTTAACGATATGTTCTCCTCATTAATCGGTAAACGATCAATTAAAATCAAGTGCCTGGCAATATGATCCGCTTGCGTCATATCCCCATTGCCGAGTGCCATCAGGTAAGTACGATAATGCTGACGGAACTGACCTGCACCGATACATAACAAGCCAACCAATATCCATAACAGGAATTGTAGGGCATCAAAAAAGAGCTCATCAATCAGCCAAAGAAACGACCATAGCACTCCCATCCCAATGGCAGTGAACAGTAATGTTCGTAATAAGGACATTTCGGTGAGTTGACGAAATAAGACTTCAACCCGTTTATCCAGTTGCCAAGTATCATCCAGTTTAAACAAACATTCCAATATCAGCACGAGTAATAACGTAAACAGCGTCATAGGTTGAATATCTCATTAGGATCTGGTGGTACTTCCTGCCGCAACAGAGTAGCATGTTTAGCTTATTTATGGCTGATATTACAGAATTTCTCATGCTGACAAACAACTTCAGTGCCGATAAATGCCGCTTAGCACTACTTGAACGTGTTCAACGTGATATTTCTCTTAATGTCACTCAAGCACTGCGTGAAGATCTCGGTGGAGACATCAATGACAGCCATGATCTCACTGCCCAACTCTTGCCTGCTGACAGACAGGCAAGAGCCAGTATTATTACCCGTGAAGCAGGGATTTTTTGTGGACAGCACTGGTTGAATGAAGTTTTTATTCAACTGGGGGGCAAAGTTGAAATAACATGGTACGTCAGTGATGGCGCACAACTACATCCTGATCAGATATTATGCCACCTGTCCGGGCCTGCACGAACACTGTTAACGGCTGAACGTACTGCGCTCAATTTTCTGCAAACACTTTCTGGTATAGCGACCAAGGTTAATCACTATGCCGTTCTATTGAAAGACATGCATACAAAGTTGCTGGATACCAGAAAAACCCTGCCTGGCTTACGTACGGCATCAAAATATGCCGTACTTTGTGGTGGTGGTAATAACCACAGGATTGGCCTGTCGGATGCCTTCCTGATTAAAGAAAATCATATTATTGCTGCCGGTTCTATTAAAACAGCGATCACCCAGGCTTATGCACTTTGTGCCAATGTGCCAGTAGAAATTGAAGTTGAGTCTTTAGATGAGCTGAAACAGGCGCTGGATGCTGGTGCAGACATGATCATGCTGGATAATTTTAGTCTTCCTATGATACGTGATGCGGTAGCAATCAGCCAAAAACGGAGTCTGCTTGAGGTGTCTGGGAATGTGACACTGGATACGATACGCAGCTATGCTGAAACGGGTATTGATTATATTTCAGTTGGTGCATTGACTAAGCATCTTACCGCCTTGGATCTGTCCATGCGCTTTCAATAGTGCAGTTACTGTATACCTGCCAGGAAGCGAGCGGTATCGCAGTGATTATCCAGGCAACTGCAATAATCTAAATATTCTTTCATCCTGTTTTGCAAAGTGACGTATTGACACTGTTCCTGTGCATTAAAAATGCTCATTCTTTCTCCTGAAGGAAGAAGGAGGCCATACATGTTCAGGCAACAAGGATTTACACTGATCGAATTGATGGTAACCATTGCCATCATTGCTATTCTCAGTAGTATTGGTATACCTGCCTATCAACGTTATACCCAAACAGCTGCACTGACCGATATGCTGCAAGCGACAGTCACTTACAAAACTACCGTTGAACTTTGCGTACTGGAACAGGAAAATTTCATTGGATGCAATGCTGGCGTTAAAGGTATTCCGGGGGATCAGACGACGCGTTATGTCAGGAATATCCAAGTTACTGACGGTATTATTGCCATCACAGGCCAAAAAATGCTGGAAGGGTTAACGGTCAAATTAACACCTCAAAAAGATGGACGTGGCCGCACAATTTGGCTCAGGGAATGCACCACATCTGATACTGATCTTCACGAGGTTTGTAAAAAAGTTTTTCATATCTGATGAGTAAGCACCGGGTTGCTATTGCGTAAGTGGAATAAGACAGGGCCTATTTAGGGAAAGAAGCAGGTGCAGAAGCAAAGTTGACAGAAAATAACAGGCGCCTGTTTTATCTGATTTTAACGTGATATCGAGATGCAATGGTGTTACAGGTGCCTCGAAACAAGGTGGATTCAATTATGATGGAACAACCTGTTGTCTCTCAATCTTCGGTTATCAGTGATGAACTCCATATTCTCTGTCGTCGATATCAAGCGGTCGTACTGACTATTGATCAACGAACTATCACTATTGCACTGGCATCTACCGCTTCTGACGAATTGATAACCGCATTGCGTTTTGCCAGTGGTCGCAGGGTTATTATCGAACAATGGCCTGCTGCCAGGCTGGAGCAGACACTGAATCAAACCAGTACACAACAGAAAAAGATACCTCACGAAGTGATTAGCATGTCAGATGGAAAAATTGATTCTGATGATGAAAATGACGCCCCGGTTATTCAATTTATCAACCAAACATTAAAGGTTGCCATTCAAAGACGCGCTTCAGATATCCACTTTGAGCCTTATCAGCATCATTATCGCATCCGCTTACGTATCGATGGTATCTTACAGGAAATCCAAGCTCCCCCAATGATATGGATAGCACAACTCACCGCCCGACTCAAAGTAATGTCTAAACTTAATATCTCAGAACGTCGTTTACCACAAGACGGCCAGCTTAGCTTACAATTGCATAAATTATGTTATCCAATGCGTATTGCCATACTTCCTACTCAATACGGTGAAAAAATTGTTATACGGATTATTTATACTTATCAACAACAACTGATACTGGAACAACTTGGATTTACCGAAGAAGATCTTAAAGAATTAAGGCAGGCGCTGTCCTGTTCTCAAGGGTTGATTCTGGTCACCGGGCCTACAGGTAGCGGTAAAACCGTAACCTTATACAGTGGATTATTGAAGCTGAATCACATGCAAAAAAATATCTGCAGTGTTGAAGATCCCATAGAGATCCCTGTCAATGGCATTAACCAGACACAAATTAACCCTGGTATACAACTGGATTTTTCCCGGATATTACGTGCACTATTACGTCAGGATCCTGATGTGATTATGATCGGAGAAATTCGTGATACAGAAACTGCAGAAATCGCCGTTAAGGCTGCACAAACAGGACATCTGGTACTTTCAACTCTTCATACTAATTCTACTATTGATACTCTGATCCGTCTGATACAAATAGGTATCCCTGGTTATTTACTGGCTGCTTGCCTTAAGCTTGTGATTGCGCAGAGACTTGTGCGTTGTCTTTGCCTGCATTGTAAACAACCTACAAATGTACCCTTGTATTATCCTGGTATAGGCCTGCTAAAGCCTTGGCAGGCTACTGGATGTGAACATTGTTTCTCTGGCTATTATGGTCGTACAGGGGTTTACGAAATGTTGACGGTTACACCTGCAATCCAACAGGCACTGGAAGTGGAAGCAAATTTGTCACAGCTCTCAGCAATCGCCCTTAAACAGGGACAAAAAAAACTATTTGCTGCAGGGTTAGCGTTGGTTGAACAGGGTGTCACTTCCCTTGAAGAAATTCATCGCGTCATTGGCATGAGTGATGAAATAAGGAGTGAAGAATGAGAAGTCGCCGTTTATATTTTTGGCAAGCCATTAATGCTCAAGGAAAAATGCAGCAAGGTGAGCTCATTACTACAGAAAAAAATGATGTTTATCAAAAAATTATTGAGCAAGAACTGCAACCTGTTGTCATTAAAGCGGGTAAATATATTCCTGCACATTACTGGCATGGTAGCGCCAGAATATTATTTATCCGTCAGTTAGCAACTTTGCTTAAGGCAGGTTTACCCTTACTTGACAGCCTGCAACTGCTGGCAAGAGAAAATGATTCTCCAGCCTGGCGTTGTATTATGCAGGAAGTGAGCAAAAAAGTTGCTAACGGACAGGCTTTTTCTGAGGTTATTGCCGATTACCCCATGATCTTTTCACCGTTATACCACCAACTCATCAGCATTGGTGAGCTCACTGGTAAATTAGATCAATGTTGTGAGCAGCTGGCCCAGCAGCAGGAACAGCAACAGCAATTGCAAAAAAAGATAGCCAGGGCGCTAAGATACCCTGTTTTTATCTGTATGGTTGCCATGTTTGTCAGCATGATCATGTTGGTTATAGTGTTACCTGAGTTTGCTAAGATATATCAATCTTCTGATACGCCATTACCCTGGCTGACTTCAGGTTTGCTCTACATTTCCCATGCATTAATAAGCTATGGCCCTTATATAACTTTATTATTAATAGTGCTGTTTATTTTTTACCGTAACAAGCTCAGAAACCTGCCAGCATGGCAGCAACGCGAGCAAGCCTTATTACTGCGATTGCCTGTTATATCACTCATGGTACGAGGTAGCTGCCTGAGCCAAATATTCCAAACTTTGGCCATGACGCAACAGGCCGGCCTGACACTGATAGCAGGTTTGGATGCTACTGCATTATCCATTAATAATATCATTTACCAACGTGAGATTATTAATATTCGCAAACAAATTAGCCATGGAATAGCATTTCACAGTACATTGATTGGACACCCCTTATTTCCCTCATTATGCCAGCAATTGATTCGTGTTGGAGAAGAATCGGGTTCTCTTGATATTGTACTAAAAAAGCTGGCAGGCTGGTATCAGCAACAGGCGTATGAAGTAGCAGATAGTTTGGTACAAATACTGGAACCCACCTTGATGTTGATTGTGGGTGGCATAACAGGAATATTGGTTATTGCCATGTACTTACCCATCTTCCAGTTAGGAAATGTGGTGGGATAGATAGAATATGGGCCCCATTAAAAGATTTAATAACTGTCAAATATCCGGTTTTCCTGTTCAGCAACACGAATAAACGTAGTGCGTTTAGTCAATTCTTTCAGATGATAGGCCCCAACGTAGGTACAGGCGGAACGCAGTCCTCCCAGCATGTCCAGAACCATGATATTCACCGGGCCACGCAAGGGTAATTTTACAGTTTTACCCTCCGCTGCGCGATATTCTGCAACGCCACCAATATGACGTTTCATGGCGGATTCTGAACTCATACCGTAAAATAGCATAAATTTCTTATTATCTTCCTCTACGACACAACCTTCACATTCATTATGCCCCGCCAGCATACCGCCTAACATAACAAAATCGGCTCCACCACCAAATGCCTTAACAACGTCCCCTGCTACAGCACAACCACCATCACTCACAATTTGGCCACCAAGGCCGTGAGCGGCATCCGCACATTCGATAACAGCAGAAAGTTGCGGGTAGCCCACGCCTGTTTTTATACGGGTAGTACAAACGGAACCTGGGCCGATACCGACTTTAACAATATCAGCGCCTGAAAGAATGAGTTCTTCTACCATCTCACCAGTAACCACATTACCTGCACAGATCACTTTATCCGGAAAAGCATCACGGACTTTTTTCAGAAAAGCAACAAAATGCTCTGAGTAGCCATTAGCAACATCAATACAAATAAATTTCAGTGCCGGAGAAAACAGTTGAATCTGTTTTATTTTGTTAAAGTCTACCTCAGAAGTACCCGTAGAGATCATGACATGACGTAAAACAGACTCGGGTACTTTATTAACGAATACCATCCATTGTTCAATGGTGTAATGCTTGTGAACTGCCGTAAGAAGACCCAGTGGTGCAAGTGCTTCAGCCATACTAAAAGTGCCTACTGTATCCATATTCGCAGCAATAATAGGGATGCCTGACCATTTGTATTTGGAGTGTTTAAAGAGAAACTGACGCTTTAATTTTACCTCAGAACGACTTTTTACTGTGGAACGTTTAGGGCGAATCAACACATCTTTAAAGCCCAATTTCAAATTTTCTTCGATACGCATACTTATCCACTTTTCTGTATATTTTTCGGTTAAATCACAAAAATTTTATTTAACATCAAGTGATATTTTTTATAAAAAATACCATAGAGATCAAAATAATGATACGATAAAGTTACTCTATCATATTTGCCATAGTATTTAACATTAGAATTATGTAGTGAATAAATGAAGTAAGTATTTTTATATTTTCTGAATACATTCATTATTTATCAGTTAATTTCTATCAAAATATATAATAATGAATTCATTATACAAGCAATATGCCACAATTTAATATTAACCCGTATTTAATTAATGTGTTGGTTAACAATAAAATGTATTTATTCACTGCTAAAATATTTAATAATATGCGCTTTGCTATTTTTTATATAAGTACATTTATAAAAATCCTATCGTTAAATGATATGCAATATTGATATAATCATATGGTTGATATATGTTGACAGTATCTTGATACAATGATGGTAGGATTTTGATTAATTTGGCTTATCTGTACAAGATAATGGCTGCCTGTTTTTTGGATGAATTCTTAGTGAATATGCTTGCCAAGTCAAATGGAGAAAGAACCGGGTAATGAGTTGGGTCGTCGCATTAACGGGAGGCATTGGCAGTGGTAAAAGTACTGTCGCGCGCGCATTTGCCAGTCTGGGGATCCCCATTATTGATGCTGATGTTATCGCACGTGAGCTTGTAGCACCAGGAACCATGGCATTACAGGCTATTGTCAACCGTTATAGCCATCACATCCTTCTTGCTGATGGAAGCCTGAACCGTGCCCTGTTGCGTCAATATATCTTTATTGATGTTGAGGAGAAAAATTGGCTAAATAAATTGCTGCATCCTTTAATTCAACAAAGAACGCAAGATCAGATAGCGATAATGACCACTCCTTATATTTTGTGGGTCGTGCCATTGCTGATTGAACACGAGTTACACCATAAGGCTAACCGCATTTTAGTCATTGATGTTAATTCCGAAGTGCAAATTTCCCGTACTATGGCCAGGGATAGCGTGACTCGCCAGCAGGTGGAATATATTCTGACAGCACAAGTTTCACAGCAACAGCGTCTTGCTTGTGCTGATGATGTTATCGATAATAATGGTGCTGCCACCATGATATTACCGCTGGTTATTGCGTTACATCACCAATATTTAAGGTTAGCCGCTGATGCCAGACAAAATGTAAACAAATAAACAAGTTCACAACCCATTTCAGGAAATACTATGGCATTGCATGATGGCATTGAGGTTAACTGTCCTGGTTGCGGTAATCCCGTAACATGGAGTGAGAAAAGCCCCTGGCGTCCATTT
>JACCDN010571782.1_pt1 | contig 20147 bp, 20 predicted proteins | sample 7441691 | NCBI WGS metagenome assembly JACCDN01 (sample SAMN15323439, study PRJNA562643) | freshwater metagenome | isolation source: river surface water | place: USA:Blue River Watershed | collected 2017-08-16 | reverse complement strand
CTGCAGCGGTTGCAATCGCAGCCGCTGCAGCCTTAGGCACAACACTTCTTCTAAACTCAATCGCACCAAGCAGCCAGCCAATCTCAACGGCTGCCGCCGATATCTACACCTGGGATTGCGAATACCCAGAGCAAAAACCAAAGGCGATAACTCTTACCTGCGCCGATGGAGGTCTTTATGTAGATGAAATCATCTGGAACAGCTGGAGCAGTACAGGTGCCACAGGAACCGGCACCTTCAACGAAAACCTATGCGAACCAAGCTGCGCTGAAGGCGAGCAAGTAAGTGCTCCCGTAAGTATCACCCTCTCTGACCTAAGCCCACGCAAAGGAAAGAATTACCTTCGAACTCTAGACATAACCACCCAAGACGGAAAAGATTTCCTATGGGGCAGAGCCGGCACTTTGCAATGGGATGTTATGGAGTTCGCCGAGATGATGAATTGGGACTAGTCATGTACGCAATCGACCCTAGAGAATTCCAAAACGAGATATATAAATACGAAATTGCAAAGAAAAAATTTGATCAGCTATCTCCTGATGATTTAAACAACCTTGAAACTTTCCTTTCAATCAAAATTGAGTTGCGTCAAAATGAAAAAAACTTTGCTCAAAAGCGAGAAAGAAGAAAAATTGCTCCCATTGAACATGAGAATGTTAAGAATGAATATTGGAGTCGCGGAGCTGGTTACAATGTTGAATACTTGAAAATTCATCGTGACAAGCTAAAGCAAGAAATTCTAGATTTAGAAAAGGCTCTCATTGAGCCTGATAGGCGATTAAGCGCTCTGTACGATTCATATCGATTCTTTAAATCATTCGATTTAGACATTGATTTTTATGAAAGTTTTAAGAGAGATTATCTAAAGTACGAGGAAGAGATAACGTTTTATTCCGTTTTTAAATTGATCGAAGGGGAAGAGGAGAAGGTCTTTTCCATAGTCCCTAAATCTGTTGCCGAAATGAATTTTCTTGGGCACGTTAAATTGATTTCCGATCAGTCAGCTCTTGGCCGATTTTGTCTCAGCCGCTCTGTTGGTGAGAAATTTCGTTATGTGGATGGCGATGGTTTAGAACGTGACTTCGAGGTAATTGCGACTCGGCTAATGAAAAGTGGTGAAATAGAAGACATAATTCAAAAACGAAATCGAAACTTAGTAGTTGATGAATCTGCTGCGGTGGTTGATCTAAACGGTTGGACATCCAATAACTCTCGCTACCGCAAGGGAGGGTAGAGATGACCTGGCAAGATGAAGTCACCCCCGAAGAGTGGGAACAATGGCAGGAATACGCAAGAAAGATCTCGAAATCCAAGAAGGTGGCAACCACACTTGGCGCCGAAGATTATGCGGCTGGGGCAATAGAGAAGCTATTTATGCAAAAGCATCGCCCAGAGAACGTAGAAGGTTGGCTAGCGCTATCAATTAAAAACCAATACATAGACCGGTTTAGAAAAATACAAGCTCGTGGAGGTGCGTCGATGCGGGAGCTGACCGATCAAGAGTGGGAGCTCGAAATGGTTTCCCACGCCATTGGATCACCGTCAGGGATCATCTACATAAAAGAATCTGTGAATGAAGTGCTTGCCGTATTATCCGACAAAGAAAAACAGATCCTAATTCTCGCCGCTGCTGGCTTTGATAATCATCAGATCGCCAGCTATCTAAATTTCAAAACTAACAAAATCGTCGCAACCCGCCTTGGTCAAATTCAGCAAAAAGTAAAAACAAAGGTAGAAAAACTCTCACCTAACGTTTACTAAAGGTAACTTGTCAGTCACTGCTGGTATAATTGCGTAATAACGAAAACAAAGGGGTAAAAATGTTCAAGCTAAGCATTTCCCCATGCACGACAAGTTCGATAACCGGCTAGCCCGCTACACGCAAGGCCGCCAAACCAGGCCTTAAAGTCAGTTTTACCCCTACGTACGATAATCGTACGAATCGCCTTCTCAAGCTCGTTTTTTGAGCTCACCGTACGGAATCCGTACGTCCATTCGGCTAGCCGAACGTCGTTTCCCGCTCGTCCGTTTAAACGGACGCGATTTCTGGCTAACCAGAATTCACCTTCGGAATTCGGCACTTTTGTCGGGATATCCCGACAAAAAATCAAGGTCTTGGGATCCATTGACTTTTGACCCGTTTTTTCGTTTACCAATACAGAGGGGTAAAAACCCCAGAACTGGAGATTTAAATGCACGTTAAAGCACTGCTGGACGTAGACATGATTGCGATGGAAGCGGCTGACAAAGTCACTCTCATGCTCGATCTGACTGCGCCCGCAAACCCTAAGCAAGCCAGCCGACCCGGCCAAGCGGTTCAAGTTGTCCTCGATCGTTCGGGTTCCATGGATGGTCAGCCACTTGATGCAGCAAAAGGTTCACTCCTTAAGCTCATCGATCGCCTGGCACCACAGGATTCATTTGGTCTTGTTGCATTTGACGATAGCGCTTTAGTTATCGCACCAACACGCACAATGGCTGATCACGATATGCCTTCCTTGCGCAAAGTTATTCGCGAGCTACAAACTGGCGGATCAACTGATATATCTGCAGGATATTTACTAGGCCTGCGCGAGCTAAACCGGGTCAATGCATCCGGCGGCTCCACACTTCTACTGATCTCAGATGGCCACGCTAACGCTGGAGAAAAAGATCCGAGCTTCTTCACCGACGTGGCAACAAAGTCAGCAACTGACAAAGTCACAACTTCAACTATCGGTCTCGGCACAGGTTATGACGAGACCATTCTTGAAGCCCTTGCCCAAGGCGGTGGCGGTGCTCATCGCTTTGCCGGCACTATCGATGAAGCAGTTGGTGCAATTGCTGCAGAGGTAGATGACCTGGTAGATAAAACTATCGTTAACGCAGTTTTGCGATTGAAGCCAACTTCATTGATGTCAGGTGCCCCGGCTATCGAGGTTTTGCAACGTCTTCCACATTGGATAGATGGTGAAACTTATGTAGTTCAACTCGGTGATTTATACAGTGGTGAAAATCGCCGCATTGTAATTGCGCTTGATGTTCCTGGAATTGCCGCACTTGGACTATGCAAAATCGCCGATATAACAATCGAATACCTAGATCTCGCTCAGCGTCAGGAAGTTTCAGTCACTATGCCGGTCAACGTCAACGTTGTCCCTGGTGATGTCGCCGCAGGGCGAATTCCTGACCCAATCGTTCGTGCCGAACGATTGATCCTCGAAGCTCAAGCTGCAAAATCCCTGGCAGTTGAAGAGCTTCTAAATGGAAAGATCAAAGAAGCCTCCGGTCGCCTAAAAGGCACAGCGGCCAACCTTCGTCGGGAGGCTTCTTTGATTCCAGTTACTGATGAACGCAGCGCTGAATCTCTAGCAATTATCCGCGCAGAAGCTGATGAAATCGAGACTCTTGCACAAACTGCAGTGGATCAGGACGTCATGTATTCGTCAAAACGAATGACCGAGTCATATTCAAGAAAAACCCGGTCACGCAATGTTCGCAATCAACCAACCGATTCATCAGTTGATCCTGATGAGTACCTAAACTAAGGAGAATTTATGTCATACGAACCAACTTCGCTCTATTCAGAAATCGCGCAGAATCTATTTATGGGCGGCACAGCCGATGATGATGTTATTCATCTACCAGCTGCTCGTGTAAAACGCGACGATCTGCCATTTAACTCAATTGTCACGATGTACGCCTGGGCACGTCCGGCTGATTGGCGAATTCAAGAATTTCGCTACGGAGTACCTGATGCTGCTATTTCTGATATCGACCTTGATCGACTAAAGCAAGCGGTCGAATTTGGTTACAACCGATGGATGGCGGGGGACCGTGTACTGGTTCGCTGCCAAGCCGGCCTCAATCGCTCTGGTTTAGTAACAGCACTTATTTTGATGAGTACGGGACTAGATGCAGAAACTGCAATCCGTGAGATTCGCAAAAATCGCGCAGATATCGCTCTCTTTAACAATGAATATGTCACCTGGCTGATGACTGAAGGTGCGGCATTCGTCGCACCTTCATCTTCACAGCAGGCGGCTTAATGGAGGTATGTACATGCAAGAGCTACCGGACTACTTCGACGATCTTATTGAAGTACTCACTACCTATATCGAACACAAAGCGGATCACTTCACTCTGCAAACGTACGGTGGTCACTACATCGACGGTCCATACGTGCAAGCTTTACAAGAACACGACAACGTCCTCCTTATCGAAGCCGTTAGCAATGAGTTCCTAAAGCCGCCGCTTGAGACACACAGACAAGAAACCATGCTATTCATGGGATGGCGCTTCTATCCAGAAAAGTACTTGCCAAATTACGCCCAGTTCATTGATCAATCCAAAGTCTCTGCTCGTGAAATTACTTTGACTATGGCGCGAGCACTTCATTTTGCTTACGGGGTTGATGACACCTATTCATTCCAAATAGCGCCTCATTTAGATGCAGCAAAATCTTTAATCACCCGCCTCGGCATTTCTCAAACAAACTAAGGAGACAAACTATGTGGATATTTACACCTACCGGATTCGTTAGTGCGGTTTATAAAGAAGGAGCAATGCAAGTTCGCGCACGTGACAAGCAATCACTCTCATCGCTAGAAACCAAAACTGGTTCGCCCGTAAAGCACACGCCCCTTGCTGACTACCCATATCGCCTATCGACGTCCATTTCGGACTTCGCCAACTGGGCGTTTGAACAGGCTCTGGCTATCGATTACAGCAACTTCAAATCTGAGGTAGCTAACGTGCGGGGCTATAGCTTTGCAAAGCCGTTGAATAAAGTCTGGTCAGTTATGCATGAAGTCGAAGATGAGGGTGCGCGTGTCAGATAGCTTGGATAATCTTCAACCGCTGAGAAAGGAGAAAAAGTGAGCCTACCCGGTTATGTAACTGCCATTGATTTTGAAACTACATCTATCAACAATCCTCGCGCGACTGAAATCGGACTTGTTGCACTTGATCTCAATCTTGAACCAGTTGCTACATTCGAAACAGTAATTAACCCTGAAAAACCGGTTAATCGGCGCTCACTTGGTGTTTCTCGCCTTTCAATGGAACAAATTGACTCAGCCAAGTCATTTTCTGCATACTGGCCAGCAATCTATCCATTCATAAGCAACCGAATACTGGTTGCGCATAACGCACAATTTGATATGAAAGTACTCGAGGCTGAACTGGCCAACGTCGGAATTTCAAAGCTACCACCTTCGATATGTACTTGCATGCTCTCTCGAAAAATCAATTCAGTAACTGATATTCATCGCCTATTTCATCTAGCTGGCTTATTCGATATTCCATTAAATGCTCACAGGGCTATTTCCGACGCCACAGCCTGTGCAGCTCTTTTAAAGAATATGCACGGTAGGTCGCCATTGGTACAAGAGCAAATAGATCAGGCTAAGTTAAAGATCATTGATCTACCTAAGCCATCTGGTACAGCGGCCGAAGCGCAGATCAGAAAATCTGTCTCTGTCGAAGCAAGAAACGAGGACTGGGCATTTGAAACGTATACGGAGATAATTGCGTCGGGCAAAAAACAAGTTGCCCTAACTGGTACGCCACAAATTGGTAAAGCTGCCTTCGCAGAACTACTTGATTCGGTTGGATACTTTTATAAAGAAACTACTCCAGGACCTAGAAACACAGCATTTCTGGTCAAATCTAATGTTGATGCAGGTGAGAGAAAGATTCGCCATGCAACTGAGGCTGGGGTACCAGTCTTACGTGAAGAAGAGTTCCATCATTTCGTAAATCTTGTAAAGGAGTTGGGAGCATAAATGGCTATTAATTTAACTCCAGGAGAAATCTATTTTATACGTGAAAAGGATTTACTTACTAAAGAAGTAAGTTCATATGTAAAGGTTGGCCTTGTACGTGAAGGAGAGGACCGGGGGAGTGAAGAGCGCGCATCTGAGCACCAGACCGGAAATCCACGTCAGCTATTTGTAGAGAAAATTGTTAAGACTGAAGCTGTGTCGGCGGTTGAAAACATGCTTCATGATCACTTTGCCAATCAACGTGTAAGTGGTGAATGGTTCGACTTCGACAACGGGCAACTAAAGGAATGTATTCAAATGGCGGAAGGCTTTGCCGCTGAGGCGCAATTGAGTGTCGCGCAATTTTCTAAAGCCAAGGAGCTTAAGGACATTGTTTCAACGGAAGCAAAAATTGAGCCAACCTTGGAGGCAAAAGAACTCCACATCGAGTATCTAGAGGCTGAGACAGCTCTAAATCATTGCCAGGATTTAGCAGGGCAAATAAGAGAGATTTTCATTGAAGCTCTTGAAGATCCAGAAGTCGATGTTGATCACATCGTAAAAAAGCAGGAGAAAAAAGTTCGCCTAGTCTTTGACAAAGTAGCTTTTGAGTTAGCCCACCCAGATATTTACTTGAAGTATGTAGGGGAAAAAGTCACAATCTCCGGCACTTTTCGCATGGTTCGACCAAAGGACTTCACTGCAGACTTAAAAGTCATAAATCCTGAGCTAGATGAATTCTCAAAAAACTTGGCTATCGCACTCGATGAAGTTAAGTCAGATAAACGGAGCAAAGAATCCCTTCACTCGTTAAACCTACGCCTACTTGCTTTTGAATCAACAGCTGAGTGGCGACTAGAAAAAGCCAAAGCTGCAATCCAAGTTCTTTGTGGCGACAACGCCGAAATTGAAGGAATTTGTAAATGGGCCAGAACTTCCAAAAGCAAAGCAACTTTTGATGACAAGAAGTTGAAGCTCGAGCATGCAGATCTTTATGCATCTTTCTGTCATGAAGAAAAAGGCGCCACAGCAATTATCGTCAACCCTAAGAAGCCTTATGCGGATGAGGATTCCAAGTAATGTCTGCAATTCCAGTCAAATGGACTCCACGGTTCCAAGAACACTACAGGCGCTACAACGGCATCAATGAATTCGTTATAAAGAAGACGGCAGAGCTTGTAAAGAAAGCAGCTTCAGATCCAGAAAAATGGCACTACGAATTAGAAAAGCTCAAAGATGATTCATTCGCCGGAGTATCAGCTTTTAGATTCAAAGTGACTTCTGGTGACCGTCTTATTGTTGTTGTCGAAGGCGAGACATTGATTCTTGCTGATATCGGTGACCATGACGTAATGGATGAATACTCAAAAATGCCTCGACTGGCCCGTGATGAAGACCTTAAGAAGGCGACAGTAATTGGAGGCACCTTCAAGAAGCTTTTGAATCTTGCCCTATCTGGTAAAAACAAAGAGATTAATTCACCCGCATCTTTAGATATTTCCAGTGTTCTTGCAGGGGATGTAGCGGGCGATGATTCTCGCTGGTTATATGAAGCCGAGTTGAGCAATGAGTGGATACATTTCCTAGACGACGAGCAGGCAAAGATTTCTGAAGCACTTTATCAAAAGCTGGTAGTTCCAAGCGATGAGATGTCCGTTGAGTTCGTAATGGGTGGACCAGGAACAGGTAAGACTGTCGTCCTTTTGAACTTAGCAACAAATCTAGATCAAGCTGGCCGGGCAGTTTCCTTTGAGGCTTCTCCGAATGTCATCAAGTATCTAAGTTCGGGTGGCCGCAACGTTCCGGGCGCAAACAAAGGTTTTGGCCCTGGCGTGGTCGCGCTTATTGATGATCCTGCCTCATCAAAAGCTCTAGCTGACAGCCTAAGAAAGGCAAAGAGTGCAGGTTGCCGTGCAATCGTTATTGGCTTTGATCCATTGCAATGGCATGAGCGCAAAATGGAAGCAAACTTTAGAAAGATATTTGAGAGCGTTAAGTATGAGTTTTATCCTCTGTGGACCTGTTACCGCCAAACAAGTGGTGTAGGAAAGAAAACTCTTGAACTAACTGAGAAGATTTATCACGCCTCGTCAAGATATTTAGACACTCTAAAGCAGAAGGCTGAACGTGAAGAACTGCAGCCTTATATCGATCTCTCACTCGGCATGTCCTTTGTCGACGATAGTGGTCGATTTGTTTCATATGACAAGGACATCCATGAAAATTACAGGATTGAAATTAGTAGATTTAGAGCCAGAATCGATCGATGGCAGCACACGTCACCAATTGCTTTTGTTTACGATGATGATCTTCCGAAAGAATTTGTGAAATCGCTAAAGAATGACGCGTCAGGACTTAACCGGACGGAGATACCTCTCTCAAGATATCGTGATATTCGGGGCGTCGAATTCCAAGAGCTGTTCCTATTTGTAACTTCAGATTTTTGGAACGAGTTGAATACCGGAAGAATGGGAGTTGGATCTGAAGAATGGGAAAAATTGGCTTGCCTACATACGATATTGAGTCGGCCCAAAGATTCCTTATCCTTATATGTATGCTAAGTGCAGAAAAGTCGCTCTATTTTTATGGAGGTAAATCGTGAAGCTCGTAGAAGCAGCGGAATTGATTCTTAGAGAATCTAATGGAAAGCATTTAGGTACGAAAGAAATTTGCCAACTCGCCATACAAAGGCAACTTATTGCTCCCAAGAGCAATAAGCCGTGGGTACATATGCAAGCAGTTCTACGTCAGCAAATGGCAATAGGTAAGACATCAGATGGAAAAGGAAAACTAGGTTTCGATGCTAAAGGTTGGTACCTTGAATAATTTAAGACTGATTTTTGCAACAGTTAAGAAGTATTAATGATCTACTTGGACCACAACGCTTCTACGCCCATGCTCGACGTCGTCAAGGATGAGGTAAGCCGTTCTTGGGCGCTGTTCGGAAACCCTAGCGGTGAGAATTCTGCATCATTGCGCGCGGCCGACGAAGTTGAGTCAGCAAGAGAGAGAATTTCTAGTCTACTGGGAATAAATCACCAAGATTTGATCTTCACAAGTGGATCGACAGAAGCAATTGCAATTGCTGTATATGGTGTAGTAATTGGTGCACCTGTGCAACGTAACGAGATACTCGTGAGTAAAATCGAACATAAAGCAGTACTCGCAACTTGCTATGCAGCGGCAGAAGTTTCTGGAAAGAGAGTAATCGAAATTCCCGTTACACCTTCAGGGGAGATTGATGTAAATTTTCTTTTGGAAAATGTATCTGAGAAAACGGCAATAGTTTGTTGCATGTCTGCCAACAACGAAACAGGAGTTATTCAAAGCACTAATGAAATTTTAAAAATCGCGAAGACTTTTGATGTTCCACTTTTCTGCGATACGACCCAGAGCATTGGCAAAGATCCCGATTTTGCATTAGAAAACCTGGGCTCGATGATTTCCGTAGTGAGTGGGCATAAAATTTACGGACCTAAAGGGGCCGGGTTAGCGTTAATTCCACGGAGTTTGCAAGGAAAAATGTTTAAGATTTTGTCTGGGGGAGGACAGGAGAGAGGTTTCCGAGGAGGCACCCTTAATGTCTCTGGAATACTCGGGCTGGCCAAAGCACTAGATGTTTCGCTATCAACCATTGCGGATTTTGATTTAGAAATGACGAGAATGAAGATGGAATTCATGCATGCTTTGGAGAGTGCTGTTCAAGTTCCTATGCACCTCAATGCGAAGTCTGCAAAAACCCTCAACAATACGTTGAGCCTCAGATTTGAAGGTATTTCCGCTGAGGACTTGCTGGTTAATTTTAGAGAGGTTGTGGCTTCGCGAGCCAGTGCCTGCACAACAGGTCGCGAAGAGCCTTCCCACGTTTTGTTGGCCATGGGGTTAACTACCAAAGAGGCTGAACAGTCAATTCGGTTTAGTTTTGGCCGAGGGTGTTCTCTCGATGACATACCGGTCGCGGTCCGAGACGTGTCAGACGCAGTCGATAGAGTTCTGCTTCTAAGTAGGTAGTTAAGGAGCTTTTGCGGTGACTTTGCAATTCGATGCTAAACCTGTGTTTGCTGGGCATCAAACATTCCACCCTCGTTTCGGCTGGATTAAGAAGGCCTTTGATTGCGCAGATAAAGACTCCTTAATTTTTAATCGAGAAGATGCGACCGTTGTTTTGGGTGTTGGAAAAAACATGGTGGAGGCCATCAGATTCTGGGGCACAGCTTTTAAGGTAATCACTGCTGTATCTAATCCCGATTCGAAACGGTCATCACGTTCTGTGCCAACGAATATAGGGAAAGCGATTTTTGATAGCGAAGGATTAGACACTTTTGCTGAGAACCCCTCAACACTTTGGCTTCTTCACTGGTTTGCAAATTCAAAGCCATCATTATTACCTGTATGGCGCTGTTTTATAAATGAGTTTCAGGTTGTCGAATTTACCACTCAAGAACTTGAAGTCTTTTGTGAAGAACAGATTTCTGGTACGCCATGGAAAAAACCAGTGAAGGCCAGCATAGGTAAGGATGTAGATTGCATTATCCGCATGTATAGCTCTAGAGATGCACGTGGCCGGCAAACTATTGATGATCTGATGGATTCACCGTTTAGACAGTTAGGTTTGATTTCGGGTAGCCCAGCCGGAGAAGATAGTTATCGATTTGTGATCGGTGAAAAACCTTTTCTTTCTGATCTGTTAATTGCTTACTGTTGTATTGATTTTATTGCGACCAATGATCCAAATAGTAAAACAGTTACAACTACTCGATTAGCATCAGATGGAGGGGGTCCAGGAAGACTTCTAAAGATATCTGAATCCAAGATACTTGAAGCTCTGGAAAGTTCTTGTGAGGAAGTTTCCTCAATCACAATAGCCTCACCTGCTGGAGCATCACAGCTTGTTCTTAATAAGGCCCCACAGATTGTGGCGGAAGAGATATTAAGAAAAATCTACAAAGTTTCCGCAAAAAAGAAAGTGCTTAATGTGCCTGTGGTTGGATTTGAAGCTCGCGAACCGTTTGCCGGTAGAGTTTATTCGAAGAAGAAGCTTGCATCATGAATTCAATGAGTAAGATTTCCGTAAAATCGCGATTTAGTAGATCGGTTAACGTTGAACGTGACGGCGGAGCAAATTCGTTAGAGGGTTACATACCTACCGGAAGAGCCTTAGACGTTGTTCGCCGACTAGCTCAAGGGATGTTAGATCCAAGTGCCGGTCGGTCATTGTCTATCACGGGCCCTCATGGTGGGGGAAAGTCTTCGCTAGCAATTTTTGTTGATGCTCTTTTGAGCGGAAAAAAGACACAGTCGTATAAGACGGCATTTAAGTTGCTACAAGAGTTTGACCCAGTCCTTGCGAATATGTGGGAAAAAGCCAGAGAATCCATCGGCGTTTCCAGTGAAGGTTTTTATAGAGCAGTCGTAACCGCTGCGCGTGAACCGATTACAGAATCAATTCTTCGAGCTCTAAATCGAAAAACCGAGACCAAAGCGCTTCCCCTTGCGGACTTAGAGAAGAAACTGCGTCGACTTAAGGACGATAATTCTGGCAGAGAGACTCTCATTCTAGAATTCATTAAGGAAATAGCAGAAAACAATCCGTTCATCCTCGTGATAGATGAATTTGGCAAAAATCTAGAGGCATACGCAGATTCACCATCCGAGTCTGACCCATTTATCCTTCAGGGAATTGCAGAAATGGGGCAAGGAGAGAAAGCACTTCCAATTTTTGTTATGACCATGCAGCATTTGTCCTTTGACGACTATATTCAAAGCAGTTCAAGTTCCCAACGTAAAGAGTGGGCAAAAATCCAAGGAAGATTCCAAGATATTCCTTATATTGACTCACCTATACAGTCTCGTAAGCTCATATCGAGTGTTTTCGAAAACAAAAGTAGCGAAATCAAAAAAACATTTAGCGAGTGGTTGAATACCAATAAATCTCTGTTGGCTGATGCGGGATTGAGTGATTTAGCTTTAACACCTGAAACTCTAAACTCCTTCCCGCTGCACCCATTGACCCTTGCCGTACTACCTCAACTGTGTAGCCGATACGGTCAAAATGAGCGGACGCTATTTTCATTCTTAGCTTCAAGCGAGAGATATTCTGTTGCCACTTTTCTAAGAGATCCAGAGAATGAATCTAGTTCTTCTGGACTCAATTTCGTTGGTTTAGATCGCGTATATGACTATTTTCTGGAGTCAGCTCCAACCATGTTATCCGCTTCAGCAACGGCGAATAGATGGATTGAGATTGAAAGTCGAATTCGAGATGTCCATGGAGTTTCCAATAAAGAAGAAGCGCTCCTCAAAACAATTGGCGTGCTGAACTTGATTACAAGTGGTGGAAATTTGAGAGCCTCAAAACAAGTTCTACTTTTGGCTTCTGGACCATATAGCAATAATGCGAAAGCTAAAGCCGATTTAGAAAAAGCATTGAATCATCTTGAGAAACGCGGATTGATTGTCTATCGAGAGTTCGCCGATGAGTATCGCGTGTGGCAGGGCTCGGATTTTGATTTACGCTCTGCAACGGAAGGCGCCAGGAGGCAGTTTCAATCACTGTCACTAGCCACATTACTTAACAAGGTAGTTTCACTTTCTCCTGTGGTTGCAGGTAGAGCAAGCCAAGAGAAAGGAATTCTTCGAGTTTTTGAGCAGAGATTTTTTGATCCTGAATTTGAATCGGTTTCGCCTCTTTCTGAAGTGAGTCACTTTGATGGCATAGTTGCCTATTCGGTAAAACCATTGTCAAAGGAAAGAATCCCAATGATGGCGCCAAGCCGTAGGCCTATCGTTTATTTGATCCCAACAGATGTATCAAAATTGCGCGAACTAGTGATCGAAACTTCTTCGCTGCATCATGTTTTAGAGGCCGGTGATTCTACGAAGCTCGACTGGGTGGCAAAACGCGAACTGATTGAAAGATATGTTTCGATTAAACAACAACTTTTAGACATGGTGAGTTCTATTTGGATGGACAACTCAAAGTGGTTTTCGTCATCCAATTCTGTTGAGTTACTAGATCCTAATCGAGGGCTCTCCTCAGTTCTTTCCGAGGTATGTGATTCTGTCTATACAAAGTCACCAAGGGTTGCTAGTGAGATGATTGCAAGAAGAGAACTTACGGGTCAAGGAACGCGCGCAAGAAGAAAAATTATCGAAGCAATGCTTCTTAGTGCAGAAAAATCAACATTAGGAATTGAAGGATTTGGCCCTGATAGAGCCATATACGAAGCTTTGCTTCGAGGCACGGGAATGCACGTACAAACCGATAGCGGTGAATGGCAGTTAAGGAAACCCACGAAGATGGGTTGGGGCCAGGTTTGGAGTGAAATTGAAAAATCCCTGAACGGTGCGACAAATGAGCGGCTTAATGTCTACGATATTTACAAAGTCTTGATTCAACCTCCTTTTGGACTGAAAGAGGGAGTCATACCGCTCGTTCTGATGGCTGCAATTATGTCTAGGAAGTCTGAATTCGCCCTCTACGAGCATGGGACTCTAATTCTCAACTTGGACGACGCTGTTGCTGAACGTCTAGCAAAGAATCCTTCAAATTTTGCAATTAGGAATTATGCAACTTCATCCAAATCGCGTTCTCTATACGTCAAGGAAATTGTAGAAAATTTTAAAATCAGCAATTTGCCGACGGATAATTCATTCATGGCTGTAGCCACTGCTCTTTATCGTGAGATTCATTTTTTACCCTCCTATACTAAAAACACCTCAAAAGGCTTATCGGAGAAAGCAAGACTTGTGCGCGATGCATTTAAAGATGCAATCGAACCAGACATACTATTTTTTACTACGTTGCCACAAGTTCTAGGCTTCAAGCCTATTGCTGCTGATGGTGATTTAGAGGGCAAAAATGAAAAGGGAGCAGCCAAGGCTCTCTTCGCATCCTTTAAAGAGCTTAGAGATGCTTATCCAGGGCTAATGGAAAAAGTAGCAGGACTAATCGCTGAAGCGACTGCAACCCCAAGTGACGTATCGAAAATGCGGTTGAAGCTTGCCGGTCAGGCTAACAACTTAGAGGGCAGGGTTTTAGAAAAGTCGCTGAATTCTTTCGTTATGGCGATTCTTAGGGATTCGCTTCCCGACCCCGAGTGGCTCGAAAACTTAGCCATGGTTATAGCGGATGGTGCGCCTACAAAGACTTGGAATGATGAGAGTCTAGAAAGGTTTAAGGGGAAAGCGCAGGAAATTGGAGGAAGTATTCGTAGACTACAGGCACTTCTCTACGACCGTTTGTCAACCGATAGTGAAGGCTTTGATGCCGCTCGGGTGACGGTCACTTTTCCAAACGGAAATGAAACTGTCAGAATCGTTGGAATTTCAGAGAAGGAACGAAGTTATATTGCTACAGAAATAGATCCAGTTATTTCTGAATTTGAAAATAGGTTTGGATCACTGAGTGCTGCAAAAAGTGCGTTGCTAGCTTGGTTAACTAGCGAAACAATTGAAAGTGTTCAAAATATGCAGGAGAAGAAGGAGCGCGACCATGGTTGAAAAGAAGGTCAGGCACATCTGTGGCATATCTGGGGGAAAAGACTCGAGTGCATTGGCTGTTTTCATGCGCGAGCGGGTTCCAGAAATGGAGTATTTTTTCTGCGATACGGGAGCCGAGCTACCTGAAACATATGAATACTTAGACAAGCTTGAAGTAACTTTAGGCAAACCCATAGCAAGGTTGAATTCAACAAAGGGCTTCGATCATTGGTTTGAAGTCTATAGAGGCACTTTGCCATCACCAAATATGCGTTGGTGTACAAAGAAAATGAAGATTGAACCAATCGAGGAATGGGTTGGAGACGACGAGGTAATCTCTTACGTCGCTATCCGTGCTGATGAATCTGGTCGAAAAGGCTATGTAAGTACGAAACCAAATATAAAAGCAATATTTCCATTTATCGAAGAAGGAATCGACCACGCCGGGGTGCTTGCGATTTTGACCGAAGCGGGAATTGGTTTGCCAACATATTACGAGTGGCGGACTCGATCAGGTTGTTATTTCTGTTTTTATCAACGTAAATCAGAATGGGTTGGGCTTTCAGAAAAGCACCCTGATTTGTTCGAGAAAGCTGTTGCAATTGAAGGAAAAGTTAAATTAGACGCTGGTGCTTCCGGAGATGCGTCGTACGATGAATTTGCGATGAAAGGCCGCCAGTACACCTGGTCTGGAGGAGAATCTCTGACTGATCTCATTGGTCGCAAGGATGAGATCATGGAAAGGCACGCCTTAGCGATCCAGCGCGAGAAAGATTCTCGCAAAAATCTGACTATCGTCGAAGTTATGAGCAGAGCGTTTGACGACGAAGATGATTCTCAACAATGCTCCGTGTGTGCGCTGTAGGCAGTATGAATTTTTCGGACGTTTTATTACGGGCTGGTGATGATGGGCTACAAGAACTTCTTGGGTCCTCCACCGTCAGGCTGCTAAATAATCTCGATTCTGATTTAGCGCGGGCATCTAGTATGCGGAAGATATTTGAAGAGCTTTATTCACCCGTTGAGGTGCTTCGAAATAATGCTCTCCGCAAAATATTTTTCACTATGTTAAAAACTGAGGAGGCAACAGAGCTATGCAGTCTGGTTTACTCAAATCCACCATCCAATCCCTTTGAAGGTTTAAATAAACTTAGTTTTGTAAAAGCATCAAATACAGAAAAAACTTTGTTCGATTACTTCAACGTTCCATATCCCGAAGATGAATCAAAAGCTCTCGAGCTGAACATAAAAGAATTAGCTGCTCAACGTGCCAACAGATTTTACCAATTAGAGGCAATCAACAAGGTGCTAGCGCTCTATTCTGCAAATCAAACTAGAGTGCTTCTTCATATGCCTACCGGGAGTGGAAAAACCAGAACTGCGATGCAAATTATTGTGAGGATGCTCCAGGAAAATCCTGGAAAATTAGTGATTTGGCTTGCATACAGTGAAGAACTTTGCGAACAAGCAGCACAAGAGTTTGAGCAAGCCTGGGTGAGTCAAGGGGATCGCGATATTCAAGTCCAAAGATTTTGGGGCGATTACAACGACACCAATGGATTCATTTCCGAAGGATTTATGGTTGCGGGTTTAAGTAAAATGCATTCTCTTGTCAAAAAAGCTGATCCTAGACTTCCAAAACTTGCTGACAGCTCTTGCTTAGTAGTAATCGACGAAGCCCACCAAGCAATCGCGGAAACTTATCAGCTAGTTTTGGAGATACTTGCCAAAAATTTGGATTCCAGAATTCTTGGATTGACCGCTACTCCTGGCAGAACTTGGAACGACCCTGATAAGGACGCGCTACTTGCTGATTTCTTTAATCGTACGAAGGTGACCTTGAAAATTATCGGCTATAACTCGCCAATTTCCTATCTCATCGATGAAGGATATTTGGCCGATCCTCAATTTGAGAAATTAGAAATCTCAAATGAAAATCTCTTTTCCCCAGCAGAATTGGTTGAGTTGCAGAAAGCTCTTGAAATCCCAACACATATTCTAAAAAAACTTGGCGAGGATGACATTCGCAACCTCAAAATAATTACAAAATTGGAAGACTTAGTTAAATCCCATAAAAGAATTCTTGTTTTTGCCGCCACGGTAGAACACTCTGCTCTGCTAGCTTCCGTGTTACAGGCCAGGGGCCATTCAGCTTTTTCCGTGACTGGCGCTACTTCCGCTTTTGACAGGCAGAGGGTTATTGCAAAGTACAAGAGTGAATCCGAAGAACCCATTATTTTATGTAATTTTGGCGTTTTGACAACGGGATTTGATGCGCCCCGAACGAGCTGCGCTTTTATCGCTAGACCAACCGGATCCTTAGTCCTCTATAGTCAAATGATTGGACGAGCCCTTCGAGGTCCAAAATCTAATGGAAATAAAGTTGCAAAGATTGTAACCGTAGTAGACACTGCGTTACCGGGCTTCAGGTCGCCATCCGAAGCCTTCATGAATTGGGAGGATGTCTGGTGACTGAAAAAGAGCAACGGATAGTTTCGGCCGAGCTAGCGATTGAAGCTATGCGCGATAACGGGTACAAGAACACTGCAACAGCAGTCGCCGAATTGATAGATAACTCCATACAAGCTGGTGGTTCCAAGATTGAGTTAATGTGCGTAGAAAAAATTGATTACGCAATGGCTAACCCGAAAGCTCGAATTAGTGAAATAGGCGTTCTTGATGATGGTCATGGGATGGATGCCAATGTATTGGTAGCGGCCATGCAGTTTGGAAATGGAACTCGATTAAACGACAGATCTGGAATGGGTCGTTTCGGCATGGGGTTACCAGCCAGCTCAATTAGCCAAGCAAGAAGAGTTGATGTTTGGAGTTGGAAAAAGCCTGGCGAAGTGTTACACACGTATCTTGATATTGATAACTTAGGAGAAGGTTTAGTCCCTGCGCCGGTAAAAGCAGACATTCCTGAAATTTGGAAGAAGGCATCCCAAGGTATCCAGAAAACTGGAACACTCGTAGTATGGTCAAAACTTGATCGTTGCGTATGGAAAACTGCTGAAGCATTAATTCGAAATTCTGAATTTGTTATTGGCAGAATGTACAGAAAGTTTATCTTTGATGGAAAAGTCGCAATTAGAATGTGCGCCTTCAGTGACACGGCACCCACAGTTAAGACGATGGACCAATTCGCGCAGGCAAATGACCCGGGATATTTGATTACACCGTCATCAACTCCAGAACCTTACGATCAAACCGCCCTCTTTAATGTATGGAGTGAAAAGTCAATAGTGGTTGATTATGCTGGAGAAAAGCACACCGTCAATGTTCGTTACTCCTTGGTAAAGCCAGAAGCTCGTAAAGTTGCAGACGGTAGCGGATTTGCAGGGGCAAAAGATTTTGGTAAGCATGCAAAACGAAATGTTGGAATTAGCTTAGTCCGCGCGGGTCGCGAGCTAGTTTTGGATCAGAATCTTGTGAATTCATATGAACCAACTGAGCGCTGGTGGGGCGTGGAAATAGAATTTCCACCAACTCTAGACGTTGTCTTCGGTGTTACAAATAATAAGCAAGAAGCTAGAAACTTCTCCTCTGTCGCGGAAGCAATCGCCTCAAAATCTTTTGAGGGAACTTTCCAACAAGAGATTGCTAGATTGCAGGAAAATGGCGATCCGACAGTTTCCCTTTATGAAATTATTCAACAAGTTGACAATCAACTCTCAATTATGCGTAAACAGCTGAAGGCGAATGCACCTAAGCCTCCAGGAGGAAAGAAGAGATACGAAGCAGAAGTTACGGCAACAGCGGTAACAAAAAAACGTCAGGATGATAATCACGCTGGTTCAAGCGATGCAGGCGAGCTAGAAGATGAAGATTCCCGAAAAACAGCGCTAATCGCAGATTTAACTGACGCTGGGGTTGGCGCGGTCCCTGCAGAAGAACTGGTAAGCAAAGTTATAGAAAGTGGTATCAAGTACATATTCGTTCCAGCTGACTTGGAAGGAAGTATATTCTTCTCAGTTCGCCCTGTTGCTGGCGAGATCGTCATTAAGATTAACAACAATCATGCCGCTTTTGATAAGTTGCTTTCGGTATTGGAAGAGCCGGTGGGAGAAGATGTAACCGCAACGGAATTAGCAAACCGTTTATCAAAGGCAAGTGACGGTTTGAAGTTGCTTCTAATGTCCTGGGCACGTTATGAAGATGAAGCTGGGACCGCACTCAAGACCCAACTTCAGGATATGCGCACCGACTGGGGAAGAATCGCAGCGGAATTTCTGAAAGAAGCGTAGTGGAAGAAGATTTTTATTACAGCAACCTATTTGATTTGCTGAAATCTGGTCTAAAGCATGCCAAAAACGAAGTATTCCTTGCTGCGCCCTACGTAAAGATTGGCATCGTTGAGAAACTAGAAATTCCAAAAGAACTTGCAAGTAAATCTTTATTCGTCTGTCGTTGGAGGTTGGACGATATTTTATCTGGCGCGACAGACATAGGGATTTATCCTTTACTTAGAGACAAAGGGTTTAGAGTTTTACTGCATCCGAGTTTGCACGCAAAATATTACAGATTTGATGATCAAATTTTGATGGGAAGCGCCAACTTAACCTCAAATGGACTAATGAATAACGAGACTAGCTCCCTAGAAGCATTGACGTTGTTGATGCAGAGCCCTTCAACAGTTAACTTTGAGACTAAGATTGTTGAGGAATCACGTCAAGTAGACGATGAGCTATATTCTGAATATTTGGAAATATTAGATTCGCAGCTGATATCGAATCCATTAAATGAAATAGATTTTTATTGGCCGAACTTCTTGTCGTTTGAAGAAGCTTGGTCGATTTATTCTAAAGACTACTCACACCCATACTTGAAACCACTTGCAATTCCGCCCACTCTGACGAAATCAAAAGTGAAAAGTTTCATAAAAATTCGATTATTTGAGTTTTCCAACATTCAGAGAATCGCGAAATTCGTTGAGTCAGGGATAGATGGCCGCCGCTTTGGTGAGGTTAGAGCTTTGATCCGGGATTTGGATGACGCGATAGATGAGACTTCCGCTTGGCAAAATTTGATGTCATTACTCTTGGACCTTTTTCCGGAGCGTTTTGAATATTTTCGGCCGAATCATACTGAGATAATTTTTTCTAAGAACAACTTATAGTTTTCTTGAAATGCACTTCAAAGAAGTACATCTAATTCGAATATTAAAGTTTCTTAATTCCTAATACAAGTAAAGAGGAAACGACATGACTTCTTCATTGGTTATCGCCGTTTCATTCTCGTGATGTTTATCAACTAGATCAATTGCTTGCTTAACATGTGATTGAACAACTTCATAACCGCTGGGGTTAGCCCAGTACTCTTCGACGTATTGATATACAAGCCATTTGCCAGATCTCCTAATGAAGAAAGTGTCAGCATCTTCGATAGCAATTAGGATACGTTCACCCGTATTACTCCAACTGAAATAAAGCCCAGGGTATGGATTTTCTTTTGATTGCGGTAATCTCATTGGTAAACCGTTTTCTTTTAGACTATGCCTCATCTTATCAAACACTTTTTGTCGGGCTTTTTCCTAGTTTTAATCGTACTTACCTAGGCGTCATGTTTCCCAACCTACTTCAACATCTTTAGCGCCTTCGGAGTAATCGTTCCGCCGAAGCTTCCTGGCTTTGGATTGGTGAGTAGCCCGTTATCCATCGCGGTGCTTACGCATTCGCCGACGAATTCTTCGGGCAATACCAGTTCGTAGGCTAAATCGATCACGGGGATTTGAGATCCGGATTTAACGATGCGGTCATAGAGCCAAGAGATCTCAAGGAGATAGTCCACGTCATCGCTGTCGGGGGTCATTGATCGGGCGCGTTCGAGTGCGAAGTCCATGGTTTTAATTTATGGGTGGGCACTGACACCTATAGGCTTGGGCTATGTCCTTCGTTATGTACTCAACTACCTGGTGCGGCT
>JACCDN010050394.1_pt1 | contig 20149 bp, 19 predicted proteins | sample 7441691 | NCBI WGS metagenome assembly JACCDN01 (sample SAMN15323439, study PRJNA562643) | freshwater metagenome | isolation source: river surface water | place: USA:Blue River Watershed | collected 2017-08-16 | reverse complement strand
TGAGCATTGGGTATCGGGTTGTTATGCCATTTCAGAAAATAATGAGATATGGCAAACCATTGCAGGTGATGATTATAACGGTGCGCTGATGTGGCTGCGTATATTTGAGCCTGCATGATTAGGGATAACCAATAAATTCCCGTGGGTAGATGAAGCGGAATATGTAGATAACCGCAAACACTTCCCCGCGCTTAGTCGTAAACAAAAAACATCCATCCAAGATACATTTGACTTTATTTGGAACCATGTAAAAGAAAATTTAATGGGAACCTCAAAAGTTGATGCGCTTTATATTGCTTACGGCTTCGAACTTAAGATTCCGGTTGTAACTGATGACCAGGACATGACGACTCTCGCAAACGATTTTGGCTGCCAGGCTATGCCCACGCTTCAGGTTCTAAAAATCATGCTTGATGCTAATCACATCGATATGAAAACGATTGATGGCTTAGTAAATTATTGGCGCTATATCCGAGATGAACCTTCAAACCTAGCAAAAGATTACAGAAAATATTTCGGTAAAAGCCTACCCAAAAGCTGAACCTAACAATGGCTCAGTTAAGGGGTTGTAACAGTAAAAATGCACTGTAACGATGCTTCTGTTACAGTGCAAAATCGATGTTACAACCAAACTTTCAGCTTGTTCATTTTTAAATCTTCCCTCCCACCCCTTTAAACTTCTCCACAAACGCTGCGATTTTTTGAAAAACACTTTGTTTCATCGTGAGGTATTGCGGGTTTAACGGGCTCATCTTGGGCAGGATGGCGTTAAGCTCCGTGCCGGCGTCGCTTGCGTACTCTCGTTTGAGTGAGGTGGTGATATAACGCTTTGCGGCTTCTTGATTCAAGTTCTCGGAATTAATCAGCTCCTCTACTTCCCGTTGCAGTTCGGCTTGGGCATACTTATAGAAAGCTTCAATCACACTGACGGCATTATCAATCTTGTCGAGGTCGGTTTGATTGATGAAGTTAACGACGAGACTCTCTTTAGCACGGTTACCCAAGCTGGCGCGAATTATCCGGCGCATTTCTTCGACCAACTCAGCTTTGCTTTTGGTTTTCTTGTTGTGCTCGAAAATCAATTCCAGAATGTAATCCAGATTGATCTCTTGAGACTTCAACAGATCCACCTCAAACACCACATCATCCCAGTCAATGGTTGATTTTTCTTTCTCCTCCCCCGATTTTTGTTGGCGCTGCCAGTCGCGGATGTCGTTGTAGGTGGAGCGATAATCCTGGACTTTACGCTCTGCTGGAAGTCGTATGGTTTGCAACTCTGCCAGCTTTGCATCATCCAAATAATGTTCAGCTTTAAATGCCTCGACTGCTTCTGGGTCGTTTATATCCAGTTTTTGCAGGGCCTTCAGGCTGGCAAATTCGTCGTAGTTTTGCAGCACGTTTTCTACGCGAAGGAATTCACCAAAGAGCTTCGCAAAGGCTTTTTTATCGGACTCTTTTTCAATCGTAGTCGGATCAGGAAAGCGCTGTTCCAGTTCAGTCACTACATCCATAAAGCCACGCCGTGCCTCACCGGTCATCGCATCGGTAAAGCCTTCCATGTATTCTTTGTAGCTCTTTTCCAATACAACATTTTTGGTGTTCTTATCCCCAAATAACGTGATTGCATCCACGGTGGCCGTTTCCAGATCTCGAAAGGTCACAATATTGCCGAAGGTCTTGGTGGCATCGTATATGCGGTTAGTGCGCGAAAAGGCTTGCATCAACCCGTGGAAACGCAGGTTTTTATCAACGAAAAGTGTATTGAGTGTTGGCGCATCAAAACCGGTGAGGAACATGCCTACCACGATCAACAGATCAATTTCCTTGGACTTAACCCGCATGGCTAAATCACGGTAATAATTCTGGAAGCCGTTGCTATCGACACTGAAATTAGTTTTAAAGAACGCGTTGTAGTCGGCAATGGCCGCACTTAAAAATTCTTTAGCACTGCTGTTCATGGCCGAGACATCAAAGCTTTCATCTAGAATATCGCCCACCGCATCCTGCTCTTCATTGGCAGCAAAGGAAAAGATGGTGGCGACTTTCAGCGGCTTGTCGCGGTCTTTCTGCAGCTGGTTGAGCGATTCATAATACAGCTTGGCGGCGTCCACACTACTAACCGCGAACATGGCATTAAAGCCCTTAGCGTTCGCCTGCAAACGGTGAGTTTTCTGGCGATAGTTATTGAGAACGTACTGGGAAATCTCCCGAATACGCTCTGGGTGCAATAGAGCTTCCTTGTTTTCAGCAGCAGACAGTTTTTTCTCGTCCTTCTCGGTTTCGATGGCTTTAAATTTAGGGCGCACATCGTTGTAGTCCACTTTGAACTTGAGCACCTTTTCATCGCGTATCGCATCGGTAATCACATAGGAATGCAGTTCACGGCCAAACACGGTGGCAGTAGTTTCGGCACCCAGCGCGTTTTGCGGGAAAATAGGCGTGCCGGTAAAACCGAACTGGTAGAACCGCTTGAATTTTTTGGTCAGGTTTTTCTGCGCTTCACCAAATTGGCTGCGATGACATTCATCGAAAATAAACACCACTTGCTTGTTGTAAATGGGCAAGTCACCTTCGCTTTTCATCAGGTTGTTGAGCTTCTGGATGGTAGTAACGATGATCTTGTTATCATCCTTTTCCAGATTGCGTTTTAGGCCGGCGGTACTGTCAGAGCCATTCACGCTGTCGGGCGAAAAGCGTTGGTATTCCTTCATGGTTTGGTAATCCAGATCTTTTCTGTCCACCACAAAGAACACTTTATCGATAAACTCTAGCTCGGTCGCCAAACGCGCCGCTTTAAAGCTGGTTAAGGTTTTACCCGAACCAGTGGTATGCCAAATAAAGCCGCCACTGTCTGGCTTGCTCCAGTTTTTTGCCTGAAACGAACTTTTGATTTTCCACATAATGCGTTCTGTAGCGGCGATCTGGTAGGGGCGCATCACCAATAGCGTATCGCTTACATCAAACACTGAGTAATGCAGCAGTACATTAAGCAAGGTGTTTTTCTGGAAGAAAGTGGCAGTAAAATCTTTTAAATCTTTAATCAGGTTGTTATCGGACTTCGCCCAGTTCATGGTGAAATCGAAACTGTTTTTATTGCGCTTGGTCGTATTGGCGAAATAACGGCTGTCGGTGCCGTTAGAAATCACAAACAGCTGCAAATACTTATACAGGGACTGTTCGCTATTAAAGCTCTCTTTGCTGTAACGGTGCACCTGGTTAAAGGCTTCGCGAATCGCCACACCGCGCTTCTTCAATTCAATTTGAACCAAAGGTAAACCATTAACCAAAATGGTCACATCGTAACGGTTGGCGTGGCTGCCCTTTTGTTCAAACTGCTTGATCACCTGCAATTTGTTGCGAGCGATATTTTTTTTATCAAATAAGTAGATATTTTTAATGCGGCCATCGTCAAACACAAAGTCGTGAATATAGTCATCGTGGATCTTGCGGGTTTTATCCACGATGGTGTCGCTTGGCTTATCCAGATAGCTCTCTACAAAACGCTGCCATTCGTTATCTTCAAACTCAACATTATTGAGGTTTTGCAATTGCACGCGAATATTCGCCAGCATGGCCTCGGGGTTATTCAGGCCTGGCAGGAATTGGTAGCCTTGGTTTTGCAAATCCTGAATACACTCACGCTCAAGATCACCTTCGCTCTGGTAGTTTTCTTTAACTTCCCATTCTCTTTTATATATATCCAGAACGATAAAACTGTTCGATTCTGCGATAGTTTTGTAGTCAGTCATTGCGTCTAGTTCCCTGTATCCATTACCACTTATTAAATGAGTTGAGCGTACTGACGAAGCAGTGACACGGTTTGCGGAAGTTGTTGTTTTTGTAAATTGGCAAGGAAATCATCAACATTCATTGCAGGATTTTTTAAGGCATTACGTTGATCACGAAACGCTTCGCAGCAAATGGCCGGAGCCATATCAATTTGATAATAAATAAAATCGTCTGGGTGAATAACCTCAATTTGAAATGACGCCAAATAGCCTTCTGGGAAGTCTTTTAAATTTGAAGTCACAATGGCATCGGCCTTACTTTTAATCGCGGCAGCCAGTACGTGGCGATCATCTGCATCTGGCAATTCAAGCCCTTGAATTAAGCTTTCGTAACCCGTGACTTTGGCATCAGGCACGTGGCGATCCATCAGCTCACGCACCTTTTCCAATTGTTCCCGCGTATATTTTCCTTCTCTGAGCAATGCGTTAATCCACTCGTCGTGTATTCGGTCTGTCCAATAGGCTTTAAACAAATTTTTGCTGGCCAGACGCATTAAGCTATCCCGCAAGGGTGCGGGATAGAGCACGCAAGCATCAAAGACGACTGAAAACCTCGCCATTAGTGCTCATACCCCATACCTAATGATTGAGAGAGCGCGGTTAACTCATCTAATACTTGGCTTCTTTGGGTATCGATCTTGTCTTTGTACTCAAGTACATCTTTAGCCAAAACGCGGCGATGAGCGCCCACCTTACGAAAAGGCAGTTCGTTCTTCTCCAACAGGCTAACCAAATGTGGGCGGCTCACATTCAATAAATTGGCCGCCTCTTGGGTACTGAGTTCATGGTGAATGGGAACAAGGCTTATGGCGTTACCCTTGGCCATTTCTGAGAGTATATCCAGCAACAATTGCAGCACCGGGCCAGGTAAAACAAGGTCTTCTGCCGTACCATTGCTGCCTCTAAGCGACATTTGCACCCTGTCGGCATCCGCATACTTACTGAGCATACGGCTGGAAAGCTTGGCCTCCTCCATTTCGGGCTTGGTGGGTAAGTGCACAATATTATGCCGAGCGTTCATAACAACCTCCGTTATCGCCTCAAACAGGCTGATATTATTGAGGAACTATAGCATAAACGAAATAAACGAAATAAACGAAAAGCCCTAAAGAGGGAGGCGGACTACGTACTGCCCCCCCCGCTACCTCAGCATCCGGTTGGGAAAGCTAAATAACAGATCGCAGTAATGCTCGTATTGTTTTTGGCGCAATTCGATTTCACGGGGTAAGCCTTCGGCGATGGTTTTGTAGTCGGTCATTATTCAGCTTCCTTTTTTTGCAGCTGCAACTGCTTGGCGTTCTGCTGGCTCACCACTTTTTTGCCAGTTTCCGTTTCTAATTTTAATCTGGCTTCTTTGGCTACACCGCCACCGCGTTTGGCGACATTTTCATGCTCATCCATTGTTTGAGGATTAACTGCTTCAGAGATTTCTTTGGTGGATAACTCGGCCAGCATGTTCATTACCAATTCTGTGTTGGTCATGTTGTCGCGCAGGTTTTCTTTTTTAAGCCCTTTGTATTGCTTGTATTCTTTGGCGGTTTTACCTGCCCAGGTTTTGTAAATAACATCGGTTAAAAAAGCGAATTCTGTACCTTCTTGCAAACCGTGTTTTTTCCATTCATCGGTGAGTTCTTTGCGAATTTCTATGCTTTTTAGGCGTTGATTGATCCAGTTATCAGAATAGCCCAGCCGCTTGTAGTCCAGCATGGCTTGTTCTATGGAAAGCTCTGGGTCTTGCAGTTGATCCAGCCGCTCACTGCCTACCTTTGCCAACCAAAGTTTGAATGGTTCGGCTTTTTTGGAGGGGATGGATTGGATAAGGCGCAAAAGCTGCTCGGTAGTACCTACATCTGTCATGCGCAATTTGCCGTCGGCGGCAGGCATTTTCAAACCGTGACAATTTGTCACGGTTTCATTACCTTCTGCTTTTAGTCGCTGTTTTAGTTTGCGCCAATAGGCAGTGGCATCAAGGCTATCTGTCAATGCGGCCACTATATCGACAATGGAAAAAAACCATTCTTCTTGTTCTTCATCCCAGTGGCTGCGGATATGCGTAGAGTCAAATAGCTGCAATTTGGTATCGATTTTATTAGGCATTTTCAATTTCCTTTTGCTCCGCTTTGGGAAAACTCAACAATAAATCGCGGTAATACTCGTATTGCTGTTGGCGCAATTCAATTTCGCGGGGTAAGCCTTCGGTAATGGAGTTGGTTAGAGCGTCGAATTTATCTAGGATATAGACGATACGTTCTTGTTCGTCGATGGATGGAATTGGGACTTGAACGCCTAGTATTTGATCTTTGCGTAAATTTGTTTGATCAGCCCCACTGTCATATTTCAATAATTGTGGCGTACGATTTAAAAAATAATATAAAAATTTTGGCAGCAGTTCATTGTTATTTTTTACACTAATTGCACCAATGCGCTGATTCAAAGTGTACTTTTCATCCCTATCTACAATGAAGGTTTTTGAAAGCGCTTTACCATTCGGCAGATCACTCATTACGATTAAAATATCATCGATAAAAAGCGGACAAATCTGTTCGTTACAGTATTTGGCAACTTTTCCGTCTGTAGATATAAACTTTGAGTTTACAACAATGAATGCGCCATCTTCGACAATGTTTTTTTCATGTCCCTTCCCATTAGCGAAGTTGGCAACATCCTCTAACGTCTTCCACTCCACCTCCCCGTCTTCAAAACTCAACAACTTATCGCGATAGTAGTTGGATTGTTTTTTGCGGGCGGTAAGCTCGGCGGTAAGCTCGGCGGTAAGCTCGGCGATATGGGCGGTAAATGCGTCCAAAATGCGGACGATTTCGGCTTGGATTTCCAGCGATTTTTTTGGGTTTTCTGGGCAGGGGATGGGGACATTAAAATTTGATATCTGCTGTAAATTTAGATTTGGTTGTGCAGAAACCTTGTTGAATTTATCAATGTACAACTTCATGGCTTCGGTTTGCAAATAATGGAAAACATATCGCACATTGGCAGAACCATCTAAACGAATAATTGCCAGTGCTTGATTAGTGTTTGCAGGCAGTGTTTCCTTATTTACGACCACACATTTCCCAATTGATCCTGCAATAGCAAAAAGTATGTCATTTTCTTCGAGCATCGAACGCTTGAGTTCTTTGCTATGTGTTTCCTCAGAAACGAAGACTAGCTTTGACGGATCAATATTGTTTTTATTAAAGCTCTCTGTCTTAATGAAATTTATACCAACTTCACAAAATTCTTTAGGCGTGGTTCCCTTGGTGATTAATTTAGAAATATCTCCCAATGGCCTCCACTTCACCTCAACCCCATCCAGCAACTTTTCCATAAAACTTAAATTGCTCATGCGTCCAGCTCCTCGCCTTCAATCTCCGCCACAATCGCATCAATCTCTTTACGTAGCTGGTCGATTTTGGAAACAGTGATTTTGAGTTCGGCATTGAGCTGTGCAATATCAACAACTTCGCGGTTATCTTTCGCTTCTACATAACTGCTGACTGACAGGTTGTAATCGTTGGCCGCTACCTGCTCATAGGGTATTGATTTGGCAAGGTGATCGATATTTTCTTTGCTATCAAACACCGCCATGATTTGTTCAATGTGCGCATCGGTCAGAATGTTATTATTGGTTTCTTTTTTAAATAAACCGCTGGCATCTATAAACTGGGTTTTAGTGTCGGTTTTGTGTTTGGAGAGCACCAAAATGGTCACGGCGATGGTGGTGCCAAAAAATAAATTGGGTGCAAGCGAAATTACCGTTTCTACATAATTGTTATCCACCAAATATTGGCGAATTTTTTGTTCTGCGCCGCCGCGATAAAAAATACCGGGGAAGCACACAATCGCAGCACGGCCTTTGCTGGATAAATAACTGAGTGCGTGTAACACAAAGGCAAAGTCTGCTTTGGATTTTGGTGCAAGCACGCCCGCTGGTGCAAAGCGGTCATCGTTAATTAGGGTTGGGTCGTCGCTGCCAATCCATTTCACCGAGTAGGGTGGGTTAGAGACAATCGCATCAAAAGGTTTGTCATCGCCAAAGTGCGGGGTGCGTAAGGTGTCGCCCAACTGGATATTGAACTTGTCGTAGTTAATGTTATGCAAAAACATATTCATACGCGCAAGGTTGTAGGTGGTGTGGTTTAACTCTTGCCCGTAAAAACCTTCGTCAATAATGTGTGCATCAAAATGCTTTTTGGCTTGCAAAAGTAGCGAGCCAGAACCACAAGCGGGGTCGTATATTTTATTCACGCTGGTTTGGCCGTGCATGGCAAGCTGCGCAATTAATTTAGACACATGCTGCGGGGTAAAAAATTCACCGCCGGATTTGCCTGCGTTAGCGGCGTAGTTGGAAATTAGAAATTCATAGGCATCGCCAAACAGGTCGATATGGGATGCATCCGCCTTTTCATAAAAATTATGGCCAAAATCCAAACCTGCTACGCCTTTAAGCACCGCCGCTAGGCGCAGATTTTTATCTTTTACAGTATTGCCAAGGCGGTTGCTGGTGGTATCAAAATCGGCAAACAAGCCTTTGATATCTTGCTCAGAAGGATAACCGTTAGCAGACGATTCAATTGCGGAAAAAAATGCAGCCAGATCGGTATTCAGGCTTTCATTGGTGTTTGCAGTTTTGACCACATTGGCAAACAACTGACTGGGGTAAATGAAGTAGCCCTTGGTTTTAATGGCATCGTCTTTAATGTCTGGCGTGATCACGCTGTCGGGTAGTTCGGCGTAAGTGATACTCTCGTCGCCGGCTTCAATGTAGATTGCAAAGTTTTCGCTTATAAAGCGGTAAAACAGAGTGCCGAGTACGTATTGTTTAAAATCCCAGCCATCGACTGCGCCGCGTACATCGTTGGCAATCGACCAGATTTGGCGTTGCAGGGCGGCGCGTTGTTGTGAACTTGTCATTCTTATTTCCTGTTTTAAATCGTTTAATAGGTGACGTTAAATGTCTGGCGAATGATTTTTATACCAGCCTCGTTGAGTATTGCAAAACCCAACTGATTTCTCGCACAACGCAGATTATGTGTGAATCATATTCGATTAATGAATCGCTTACTGGCTTTTAGTTTTAATGCAAAACACTTTAGTGCGTAATATTGGGAAAATACCAAGGCTCGGCATGTTCTGGAATCTCCCATCGTAATAGCGATTTGCTGCTAGTTTCACTTAACAGCCCTTCGCTTTTTAATTGGCTTAACAACCGGCGCGCTGTTCGCTCAGGCATGGCGCAAAGTGCTAAGGCTTGAGCACGGCCTATTTCGCCCTGCTGAAAAGCCACGCTTAAAATCAAACCGGCCGTTGGTTTCAGGGGTGCGCTAATGCCCCCTACCCGATCATCGTTTCTGGCCATTACATAGGCCTCTATGCGACGGCGCATTTTGGCTAGATCTAGCGACTCGCTCATATAAGTGACCTGCTCGATGGCGGTATCCAACATGTAATCGCAAAAACTGACTAGACCTTTTTCGGCAAGCTCGCCAGGGCCATCTGCATTCGCCAGCAAGATTTTGTATTGGGTGGATGAGCGCGCTAAGCCACGGCTTAAACACCAAGCGCCGTAGCTATCTAGCCCGACGGCTTTGAGGGCTGCATCGGTTAATAAGCGCCCTACCCTGCCGTTACCATCCATAAATGGGTGAATCCATGCAAAGCGGTGATGTGCAGCCATGATCGCAATAATTTTTCGATCACCAGTAAATCTATCTGGATTGTAGGTTTCGCAAAATTTGGCCATTAGTAAGGCTAAATCTTCTGCCTCTGGCGGAATATGTTGGCCAACAATGACTGACTTTGAGCGCCATTCGCCAGGGACAATTTTATCAACCACAATGCCCTTTTCATCTTTAATCACCCATAAGCTATCTGGCACACGCTGATAAAACTCACGATGCAACCGGCAGATAAATTCTGGTGTAAAGAGTGTTTCTAAATCTGGCTTTTGTTCAATCAGCCATTCCTGCACCTGTATGTGCGCCAATGACTCTTGCTGCAAATCGCGCTTGGCGGCATCACCGGTGTAGTTACCAATTTGCGCGGCACGAATTTCATGTGGGCGAGTGGAGTTACCTTCAATCAGGTTTGAGTAGTAAGAATTAATAGCCGCCATGTGTTGTTCAAGGCGAATTAGCGTTAAGGGCGCAAGCTGGCCACTGAGTTTCGCGGATTGGCTGATCAGCTTAATGGCTTTATCTGGCAGCGACGATTCACCCAATATTCTATCGATAGGGCTGAAGGGTGTGATGTCGGTAATAGAGGCGGCCATAGTAGGGCTCAAATCGAAAAAATAATGGCCGTTTAAGTGGCCGGACTTTAATGTAATTATTTTGCTGATAATAAGGTAAATATTCTATCAAATGGTGTTTTATATCTGTTTATTGGGCCGCATAGTTGGCCGGTTTATTATTTATGCAGTAAATAGCTTTGCTTACATCAGTCTTTGCGTAAACTAATCTATAGATTCGCTACATAAGCGTGCTTATTCAACGCCAGGAGGACTAGATGGCACAGTTCACAATAGCTTACTCAGACCGGGAAACCATTGTTGACCGAATTCGAGAGAAAGCAGCCGAGCTAAACCTTTCACCTGAAGAACTAATAAAGCGCTTTGTTGATGATGGCATGAGCGAAGGTGATGATTCGCCATCTGTAAGCGCGTCATCCTTGGATGAGTTCCTAGTAAAAAATGGCGCATTAAAACCAGCAAACAGTTAATGCTTGCTGTCTCCTAAGGAGACACTTGCCCTACCCTATAACACACGTATACTATGTGCCGTATGTTATTTACAGGGGAAGCAAGATGTTTACCTACAGAAGCAAGGTTTTAGCGGTTCTCAACCAGAAAGGCGGTGTTGGCAAAACAACGGTCGCCAGCGTGATTGCGGAATATGCCGCGATTGTTGCCAAGAAAAATGTGCTGGTTGTTGACTTGGATATGCAGTGCAATTCTTCTGACTATTGGGTCGGCATGGAAAGTGCACCGCAGGCAACGGGCGGCCAGCTCCCTCCCCTCCACCCCGATTATGATGGCGACCCAGATTTAGATTCGCGCTCAAACATTGCGGATATTTTCTTTGGCAAAGCGGTACTGCCCCACCCTACATATATTAAAAATGAAAATGGCTTTAAGCATACCGTGGAAATCATGGTGGGCCACCCTGCCCTGCTGGAACGCATTAACAGCGAATACGATAACTCGTCAGGCAAAATTGCCTCTTTAATTATTGATCGCTTAGGCGAGTTCCTGCACATGGAAGATGTCGCCAATACTTACGACCTCATCATTCTGGATACCGGCCCAAGCCGCAACCCCATTTTCCGGTCGGCAGTTCGTGCGGCGACGCACGCCATCATCCCTTTCGAGCCAGAAGAGAAAAGCTTGCAGGGAATTAACGCGATGCTGCAGGTTATTCAATCTGAAAACTTTTCGCGCAGCGATGATACTCAATTGAAACTGATAGGCCTCTGCCCTAACAAGGTTCGCAGCAATACCAACATTCATCGCAGCACCTTGGAAATGCTCCACCAAGAACTGGGTGGCATTATGTTCCCTGCTGATGTTTACCTGCCGCAATCAACGGCCTTCCCTGAGCGTGATTTGAAAGGCATTACACCGCGCAGTATTTTCCAAATTTCGGCGCAGCACGTTGCCCATAAGCAAAGTTCGTCTGTGGGCGCTTATGTGATGAAGCATATCTTTAAAAAATAACCTGACGCGACTATAGCAATGCAAGGTGTCTCCCAAGGAGACAGCAAACGAGGAATTCCAAATGGCACGTAAATTCGGCACCCCACAAAACAATCGCGTCGGTACAGGTAAGATCGATCAACAGGAATCCGGCGCCGAAAAATGGGCAGGCTCAGTAGCCGCTCAGGTTGCCACGGCAGCCAATGTTAAGGGAATACTGACCAAAACCGTTCCTGTGGCTTATGTGATTTGCGACCCCGAAAACCCCCGCAAGTTGGCACTGACTCAAGAGCAAATCACAAAAATTGCAGCGGCCTACCCGTTCGATAAAAGCCAACTTCAAGTAGATGATCCTTCCGATTGGTTAGAAGACTATGTGACTAGAGTAGGGGAGTCGGAACAGCTAACCGGTAAAGCCTTAGGTGATTTGGAATCGCTGGTAGGGTTTGCTGCTGCTCTCAAGACAGCCGATCGCTTATTGCATCCAATTGTAGTTTGGCGCGATGAAAGTACCTTTCACCTAATCGCCGGTGAGCGCCGCTTGCTGGCGCATATCTTATTGGGCGAATCCAATATCGCAGCACGAATTGTAGAGCAAGGTTATAGCCGTTCTGAAATTGACACCCTGCAATGGGAAGAGAACGTCCACCGCGTGGATATGAGTTTGTGGGAGCGCGTGGATCATATCAAAAAACTATTGGAAGCAGGGGAGGGGGTTAAGAAAACCTCTGTCACCAAGCTTAGCAAAATTATTGGCAAGAGCCGCGCTGAGAGCCAACGCTACCTTGCCGTTTTACGCTACCCGACCAAGGCACTTTTGAATGCGATTAGCACAGGGAAAGTTAGCGACCTTAAAGCAGCGGCTGCCCTGGCTCAATTAACGCCTAGCGAGCTTGAAGCCAAGTTAAGTGGCACAGCTGTAAAAGCCATTGATACAAAACCATCCATTAAGTTTGCGAACAAAGACAAAGTCCCTCAATTTGGACAGCTAATCAAAGCGGCCGCCAAGCAGCTCAAAATGGATGCCCTTATCAAAGAAGCTGACTTAAATAGCCCTACAGGTATCAACGAGGCCATTGCATTATTGGTCGCCGAATTAGAGGAACGCAGCCGTGGCTAAGTTTTCCTTACCTAAGGCAGATGACGGCATTACACGATCAAGCCTTCGTGTACCTTCGAACATGTTGCCCCGCATTGAAGAGGCAATGGCGAACTCGCCCTATAATCGCAAGCAACGCTCTAAGTGGATTGCCGATATTACCGAACAATTTTTACAGCGCTCAGATGCTCCTAACTTGATTGCCGAAGAATTTATCGTCCCAGGTTCAACAGAATCAATTCCTGTCACGCTATCGACAGCGCTGGATCAAAAGATCAACTACATGATTGAACGAGTATTGGTGGAAGAGGGCGGTAGAGCAGATCGCAGCTCTGTAATCCGTACTGCGATAACTCAACAGCTCATGGCTCATCTTGGGATACAGCTGTCTCCTCAGGAGACACGTACTCAAAAAATCGCCGCGTTAGGAGGTTACGATGAGCCAACAGCTTGATAAGACCGACCAGCTCGATCTTTTTGTTGCGGATATTATCGACATTACGCCTAAGGGTGATTTGCACTCAATGGAGTATCCGATTTTTGCGATTAGCTCCAAACCCGATACCGAGAAGTTTCGCTATGAAAATGCGAACGGTAATTGGCTAGAGATTATTCCTTCAGTAAATGGCCGCGCCACTATCCACGACAAAGATATGTTGCTCTATTGCTTTGGGCAGGTTGCTGAAGCATTGAATCGCGGTAAAGAAGTAACCCGCCGAATAAAAATCACCGCCTACGATTATTTGGTTAGCACCAACCGCACAACCGATGGCAAATCCTATGCTGGCATTGCAGATACTTTGGCCCGCCTGCGCGGAACCACCTTTGTTAGCAATATTAATGATAAAGAAAAGAAGAAAGGCGATGTTTTCGGCCTTATCGATTCTGGAACTATGGTTACGGATAAAAATGGACGGCTTGAATACATTGAAGTAGTCCTTTCAGAGCATTTGTTTGCTTCCATCACCAATAACCGAATCCTTACCTACAACCGTGATTACTTCAAACTGCGATCGCCCTATAACCGCCGTATGTATGAATTGTGCCGGAAGCATTGTGGCAATCAAACCTATTGGGAAATAGGCTTAGAAACGCTTTATGCGAAGTTTGGTGTTAAATCTGAGCTGCGTGAGTTCCGCCGTAAGATCAAAGAGCTCGTCAAAGAGCAGGATATCCCAGACTACTGCCTTGAGTACAAAACAGCAAAAGAGACCGGTACCGTTGAAAAAGTCATTGTTTACAAAGATAAAGATGCGTTTTTAAAACATGCAGTTTTAGCTGAAGCAGGGAGTTGATACTAAGAAGACTTTCGGGGTTTTAACCACGCAAGCACATTTACTTCGTGGTTTTAACCACAATTGCTGATCAATATTTAGACCTTCAATAGTAAAAAAATGAGCTTTTGGGCATTTTTTGGGGATGTATGTGTAATAGTACAGTGGAACAGTGAATAACATACGGTATGTTATTCGATAGTGAAGCTTCGTGGTTTTAACCACACTAAAACAAGACGAAAAAGCCCCGAACTTTTATCAACAATAACAAGCTGTTACAAACCTGTGATTTAGGTCGTGGCTTTAACCACGGGTAAATCGTGGCTTTGACCACAGTCTATTCGAGGGTTTAACCACATTCCTTCGGGGGTTTAACCACGGGTTTTTGTGGTTTTGACCACTTAATTGGCATTCCAAGCCAGTGTTTATATAGCGTTCAGAAAGTGTAACTATTTCTAACTACTACTAACTTAATCCTTATAACTCTAATTAGTAACTTGTAGGAAAAACACTGAATTCATACCGTTGATGGACAGCTTGGACGATGCTACGCACCGTGGGCACAAGCTATGGAAAACGCTTAGGCGTTTACACACAGCTTGAACCCACTTCGACCAACCTGACCACAACATTGCCCTATATCGAAATGTTTGACTTTGCGGGATTAAATAACAATCTGATTGGTACTATCGCTGCGAGTGTTGTGACATGGCCGCAAGATCAGCTCTACAAAGAGGCAATGAAGGCGTCCAACCAAATTGGCGGCCCCGCAGGTGATTTCGTTTTTGATGCGGCGACATTCACACAGCGGTATTACAGCGAGCTTACGAAATCTGCAGGAGCTGTCGCATCGAACACGCTACTTGGCCAAAATCCACTTCAATTCGTTGCCATGCCGTTGGCGGCTGCGGTCCGACAAGCCCGTGAAAAACACATCAGCTCAGCGAAGCCTCTGCCTGACCATATTAAAGAGCCACTGAAAAAATTTTTCCCACAAGAGGTTGTGGATCGGGCGAAATATACAGTTGGTAAGGTTGATATCACTCTGCCAAACGGGATCGGGCAAGCTCAGAAATATATGTCAGGGGGCTACGCCGTTGTCGTCGATGACATCATTGTTTTTAACACTGACCCACCGTCGTTCTTTGAGGCCCCTTTCTGGTGGGCTCACGAAGTAACTCATGTACAACAATACATGCAATGGGGCATCGAGGATTTCGCTTTACGTTACGTTTCAAATTACAGAGGAAATATCGAAGCGCCAGCAGACGCGCGTGGTGATGAGGCCTTTGCATGGGCCGAAAATACCCCTAGCGATGGTGTAGCAGTTACTCTGGCTGCGGTCGCTGAAGCAACTTACAAACAGTATGAAAAAACGGAAAGAAGAAAGACTGACTCCCCACCTCTATTGCCAGCTAATTATCAGCAGGCACAGGCGCAACTGGATCCTCCAATACTTCGATTTTACTTTCCCAGTGACGCCCCAAACCTTGAATACTACGGAACACGTAGTGGACGCATTATAGTAGTTGACGGATTTAGTCGAAATTGGATGCAGATTGGTTGGGCGGTGCCACCAGACATTAATGGGCCTGCGTGGATTTACCTAATACCAGGGCGCGGAAGCTATGATGTATTTCTCACGGGGCAAATTATGCAAAGGGTGACATTTCCCTATGGCCCAACAGGCCCAGTTGGCCCGCCTATGCAAGTTGGACACGTAGCTAAACTTCAATAAGCTTGAAGGAATAAATATTTGCGCTTGCGCGTATCCAATGCATTCGAAGACTTGGGAAGGTAATGCCAATCTTTAAAGTGGGGTCATCCTAGGTTGACATTTGGATTTACCTCATTCTGTAAGTTTCAGTGTGCAAATGATAGGGATGCTCAATATTATGTAATACGGGTATATCCTATTATACAAACTAGCTACTTTGATCTGGTTATGTTCAAAGTCGAGCTGGAAAGTAGTATCGCTAATTATTCTAAAAAATTATGCGTGGATATTTGGCCACGTCCCTATTGGTCCACTATGGCAATTGAATAGAGGCGCTTTTTGCGTAGTTGTTTTTTTCAAAGGGAGATATTTGCAAAAAATACATGAAGGGTTTTTACAAGGTGGTCTTGTTTCCGCAACTTTTCAGCGGCATGGCTTGCAAGAATCCTTGCGATAGTCACAAGGCACACCAAATTGTCGCAAGGATTGTCACAAGGGGCTGTCTTCACTCATTTGCCTGAGCTCCATTGTTTTCAATTTAAGAGACAAACCCGGTGCTTGTTTATTTCTCCAGATCGACCTTAAATTTATTTTTTAGCGGTATCCCATACCCGGTCTATGGAAATCACTTGTAGGTATCGACTTTCATTCTTGACTGACCAAATGCTCACTTCACAACCCTATGACCATGGTGAAGATAGCAATATCATTAGGAAATATTGGTAACTATAAACATAAAGTCTTTCGCCAGAATGAGCTGGACAATACGCTGTTTGTTCGGCGGCCAACGCTCAGAGATTTCTCCATTTTTGAATGCCTGCTAGTGTTGAGTTGGAGTTAAAAAACTCAACGCGATGACCCTTAATGTCCATCTTGGTCGCTGGCAAGTGGCGTGTTTTATTTCAGTGGTTGTTACTTATTTGCCGACTCACTAATCCATGTCTAGTGCATTATTTTTAGCTCATATTTGTCCTAAAATCCCCATAATTTGATTATAGAAACCAGTTGTTTCCACATTGACTTTAACGTTTTAGAACCCTTAGCCGATCCATTTTCATTTGGTATTTTCTAAGCGGTATTCTGTCCAAGAATTGGTCCCAAGGGCTTGAAATTTTACTAGTTACGCCTCCATTATTTTGATAATATTCTGTTATTATTTTACTAGAACAAATTTATCCAATATTGTTCAAATTTATAGAATAACTTTTGAGTAAATATATGATCGAAAAAAGCTTAAAATTTGATGCCATTATTGGACGAACTGAATACAACTACTCCCTGCTCACATCGAATAAAACCGATGATAATAAAGCCGCAGTTCGAAAGCTTGATCTAGGGGAGGTTCGGTATGATATTCAAACAAACTTTGAGCTGTTGAGACTTCTGCTTGATGAGCAATATTCGCTAATGGCGATAGAGGCCAAAATTGCTGATGTTGATTATTACGATAACCGCGCCGATCGACATAAAGAGGGCGGCAAATACGGGTATCTATGCACCTCCGTCGTATGCCAAAACGGCTCACTATCGTGCCGATTTTATAAACGCGAACCCGCAGCAAATGCAGCAAAAAAATTCAAAAGAACATGGTTGAATCCGGGCAAAACGCGTAAAGTGAGTTATGTTGCACTGCAAAAAGCGGCCGGTGACACTGAAGAATTGCGCCAGGGGATGCAGACAGAGGTGACATTTCGATTGATAAGGGACGCATGTGTTGAAGTATCAAATATGCGGTCTAAAGTTGCTCTTCTGCGGGACATGTTTACTAAACGTAAAGGGATCCGTGAGGTGTTTAAGATGGATCCTCGCGATATTAAAAGACCAGTAATTCCATACAAGCCAAAGTCATAAGTCTCAAGTTCGCTTCATCCAAGGAGTACCTTTCTTGCCAAGAATAAACTGTCAGCCTTGTGAGTCATGTCGCAAGGCATGACTATCCCTTGCAAGGATTTAAGTGCGGATTTTTACATCTGTGAACACTGAATTTTGCATAGCGTGAACACTTGCAGCACGCATTCTTGCAGGTACCTTCATTTAACCTAAAGTGTTCACGGTTGCGCGTACTCCTCCCACAGCAATTGCCGCGTCATACCCTTTTGTTTCAGCTCGCGCTCCATCGCCACAAAGTCAGGCTCAGCGAAATCAAGCGACTCAGCGCGCACACGCCCCGGCTGCAAGCGCGCCTTCAGCGTCAGATCGGATACGTCATCGGGCAACGGCCAGCTAAGCCCCGCCGCATCCGCGCGCTGCACATACTTGGAAATCACACCGATGGATAAACTAAGGCATGCGGCGATTTGCCGCAGTGACAGATGCGCCTCATATTTAAGACGCAGAATTTCTTTTAACTTGATCATAGAGACCCTCTTGATAGGCATGGTCGCTCCCGTGAGTAATGGCTAGACAAAAGGAGCGCAGGTTACGGACATTGCCGGTGCTTGCAAGAAGGGGGCGGAATTTACGGCGAGAGTTAAATTTTGCGAAGCGTGAACACCGAATTTTGCCTAACGGCAAAAGTGTTCACGCTTCGAGAAAATTCAGTGTTCACGCTTCGCAAAAATACGCATTAAGAGCGTAATTCTCAAAATAAGAGCGTAATTTTCGATTTAGCAGCGTAATTCTCAAAATAAGGGCGTAATTTTCGATTTAGCGGCGTAATTCTCAAAATAAGAGCGTAATTTTCGAATTAAGAGCGTAATTCTCACCAAATGGCTTGTAAGCTGTTGATTAATAAAGGAAAAAAGACACTATATTAGAGTATATTAGGGTATATAAGAATATATAAAAATATATTTGAATAGATTAGGGGGTATTGCAGCGATACATTCCCTTGCAATTCAAGCCCTGTACTAGTCAAGCAAAACCGGACACTTTCTTTTGAGACGATTCAAAGTTAATTGGAGACACGCCGCCTTTAGCGGTGTGTAGCCGCTCTAGGTAGTAATATTTTATGTAAGCCGCCGCATCAGACTTCATGTAATCACGCGTTGGCTGCGCAACTTTGAATATCCAATCGTGTTTTAAACTTCCAAAAAAACGTTCAACAACCGCATTAACCCAACAGGCCCCAACATCACCCATTGATGAACGTATTTCTCTTGAACTCAGCGCTTGCTAGTTGCAGTACACTTCAATTGCTTCCATCGTTTGGCTGGCCTTCGGTTGTCTTAGTCTGCACAATGGTTAGTTTCGAACGTCGATTTTTAAATTTCTCGAGCGCCTCATTTGCCTCTTCTGGGGTATCAAAAAATGTCAAAACCCCATTTTCGTCCTCGCCAAGATACAGCGTTAAATTATTGTGCGGATACTGAGCTTTAAGGGCTTTGCTGATATTAGAGTTTGTGCGCGCACGAAGTATGCGAAGTTTTTCGTGCCTCCGTTTGGCAGCACTATCTAGCGGAATAAGATCGGGGTGCCCAGGGTAAATTGGGTAGCTGCAGTAACGTAAAAATCGCAGCAGTGAATCAATATGCGCCATTTTCAAATCAAGTGGTTCTATATGCTCTTTGTGCGCTTTGTCGAGAAATGCATCCTCCTTAGTCAATTGATTTTTTGCATTATCAAATTTGGCTTCATCAATAACCCTAAGCTTTCGCCACACCCGCAGCGTCACACGGTACATATCAACGATGTTGTCGTGACCCGGTGTAATGAGTTGCTTATCGTTTTCAAATACCTGCAACACTCTGTCTCTATGAGCAATTTTGGCGTGTCGTTGTTGATCTAGTTCGTTCATATGACTATTAAAAAGTGAGAATGTTGGTTTGGGACGATTGGTTAAATTTAGAGCAGGGTTGAACGATTGGCAATATGAGCACCATTTAAGTTTAGCAGCGTAATTCTCAGTGACGAGTAAATCCATTTTCAAATAGAGATTGATGTGCTCCACGGATTTGTTGATATGCACTTGCATCACAAAGGTACGCAATTACAATCAGCGCCGTAAACCTATTTGCAGGTAGCTCGACGGCTTTTTTGTGAATGGGATTCATGTCGCTTTTAAACTTAAGGAAAATTCAGAATGAAGAAAGTCGTTGTTTTAATCGCCCTGTTGTTATCGGGCTGCGCTACCACACCTAAAACAGATTTTGACAGGGATTGGTTTTCTGACCCTGTAAGGGTTAAAACGAATAATGCCGAACGCAATGATCTCCTGAGCTACCTGGTCGCGCAGATGTTAAATTTTGAAGATCGTGAACAACTAATCGCTAGGTTAAATAAGCAATATGTTGCCAATAGCGGCCTTAAAGAAGGTGCGATTAATGGAGCTATGTTTGCTAATTCTGGCGACGTGACCGGTGTTAAATTGGCGGCTGCGCAAGCTGCTGTTGGTCTTGCAGTTAATATCTTCTCACCTGGCTCCATGAAAGACGTTAGCGGCATAGCGCTTCCTGAAAAGATGGGTGATAAAACGCTTGGAACGCAAGAAGAGGCTTGGGCTTATGCAACTTCTTTAGCAGAAAATCAATTGAAAAAAGTGAGCGAGAAATTTCATTTTGAGTTTGCCTGTGTGAAGGGTTGTACGGAAGAGAGACGCATTTACTCCTTAACCCCAAAAGACAGCAGCGTGTTTGATGGCTA
>JACCDN010774716.1_pt1 | contig 20150 bp, 10 predicted proteins | sample 7441691 | NCBI WGS metagenome assembly JACCDN01 (sample SAMN15323439, study PRJNA562643) | freshwater metagenome | isolation source: river surface water | place: USA:Blue River Watershed | collected 2017-08-16 | reverse complement strand
GCGAAGTTGTTCTAAAAGCAGAGCTCGCTAAAGATTTAGACAAAAAATTAATAGTAGAATTTACTATACAAGATACAGGAATAGGTATACCAAAAGATGCCTATAATTTTATCTTTGAACCTTTAAGTCGCATAAGCCCATCCTATGAAGATCTGTACCAAGGTAAAGGCTTAGGATTAAAATTAGTTAAAACATTCTTAGAGGACTTGAAAGGGGAAATCCATATAAATAGTACACCTAATGTTGGCTCTATCTTTCAAGTATTCATACCTTATAAAAAGTCGATTTTAGATAGAAAAGAAAGTAGTCTATAGGATGAAAAAAATAAAAAGAATTACTTCATGAATATACGAACCGACTATGATTATGAACTCTGTGGGAATACCTTGGTTATTTATAGTCCAAAACAAGGAAGTAGATCGCTTATACGAGACATCGAACAAATCTTGCAAGTCTTAAAAAAAAGAGTGCCGTGTCTGGCCTTCAAAAAAATAATCTATCGCGATTCAGAAAGAGTATTTGAAGGTATACATATCGATCAAGCAGGTCATTTTATCGATTTTTATCCCCTCGGAGAACGCGTTTTGGATCTGGCACTCAATAAAGTCAATCGGCATGCCCTAACGGGTTAAGAAGATCATTGGCGATAAACTCCGTCCGTGCTCCCCTATTGTAACGTTACGATAACGTTGCAAATTATGTTTTGTTATTTCCACCGTTTCAACAACAATGCTGTTGGGTGGATAAAACAAAATGGTTTAGAAAAAACCGACGGGGTCGGTGAGGATAATGAAGAAATTTTGGGAGCATCATTCAAATTTTAAAGCAACAATTTTTTTCAATAGCTTTTAATATTTAATTAAGTTTTACATAGTATAATTAATTTACTAAAGATTTGGAAATATGCGCATTAATCAAATACAGAACGACTTTGCTGGAGAAATTCAGCAGGCACCTGTCAAAGTGCTGGTTTACCCATTTGGCGCGGGACAAATAACCTTAGGCTACGTTTTCGTTCCATTTAACTTCAAACCCCGTAAAGGGGAATTGTCAGAAGGAGAGGGAATAAGTGATAACCCCAGATGTTTGCGCCAGCGTTTGAGAGCAGTCAGCATGGCATGGCATGGCTGACCGCCATTATCTGAAAAATCTGCTTCCTTAACTCTTTATTCTTTAATTTTTTAATATTTTATTAATGTATTTTTGACTATAATTAAAAAATATTACTTAATAAACCGCTGAGAGGCATTTTATGAAAAATTTAAATGAAAAAAAAGTAGATACGAAAACTAAAATTCCTCCATTAGCGCATTTTATCTGGGCAGGCGGTACCAAGCTGCTTCCAAAAGAGGGCATTGAAAATATTTCTCAATGGATAGAAAAAAATAAGGATATTATAGGCTTTGAAGCAACTTTGTGGGTTGATAAAAAAACAGCACCAAAAGATATGATAGAAACTTATAAGGAGCTATTTAAAGAAAGAAATATTACTGTGTTTACTGAGAAAGAATTTAAAACAAAAGATAGGAAAGAAGTAGCATTACTACGGCTGATATTAAAAGATATAGGGGAAAATAGTCTGAGAAATGAATACGTAGCCTATGAAATTGACAAACTTCGACCTAATTATGGATCATCAAGTGATTTGCTACGTTACGAGATTCTCTACCGCTTTGGTGGTTTTTACTGCGACTGTACGGATGTAAAGCCAGGTAAAGATGGTTTAGCGCTTATTTTTGATAAAGAGTTTGCCAAAAAAAATGTAATGTATTTAGAACATTGTCCTCAAAACCCTAATTCAAAAAAAGAAGATTTAGAAAAATTTACAATAAACAGGATCGGGAACGATACTTTTTTAACTAATAAACACAACGATGCAATCTCTAAAATTTTGAGCTCAGCCCATGAAAAGTATAATTTGCTTACAGATAATCTTAGTTCAATACATATTGTTTCTGCGCATTCTGGAAACAATATTAAAGACACCACAATTGAACGTACTGGTCCAGACTTAGTGCGTCGAGTATTAACAGAAAAATTGCAATGCCGTGAAAACGGAGGTAAACTAATAGACGCGAATGGGTTAAATGAATTTTACCGTTTTAGAGATGGAAGCTTAGAGCTTGTTATTCCTGGCAGTAATACGGGTAATTGGCTTAATACAAGAATAACAAAGTACGATGATAAGCAGATAGCCCTTAGTAAAGTATTTAAAACTATGAATTTTGAAGCGAAGTATTTTAAAGTGCTCCGATTAGATGACCATATTAAAGATTTAATAGATTCTACATCTAACAGTATTACACAGAAAAATGCATTAGAAAAATTAATGCCAGTAATGCAGGAAAACAAAGAAAAGATAAAGTATACCCAATTAACAGGAGAGTTTGGCCACACTATAGATTATGTTTTAAACGCTAAACTAATAAGTGTTTTTAACCTGCAGTCTGACTTTGTTGTGATGGCTATTACTTCCCAATGTTATTTGATTGATTTTATCAAAGCTGAACAAACCGCTGACCAATTAAAAAATAATAAAGAAATATCAGATCAGGCTCGATCTAAAAATTTGTCAGTTACTGGATTGATTCTGGCATCGCAGCGTCCAGAGGTAATTCACCAATTATGTCAACAAATGATAGTAGGAATAAGATATATGCAGTATTTTTCTCAGAGACTTGAAGTTTATGAAAAAAAAGCTGAAAGTTCTGACTATAATAAGGTAATAGACTTTTTAATTGATAGACTTAAAAAATATGAGGAATATTCTGGGATACTAAACGAGAAGATTGAGAAGAATTATAAAGTTGATGTATCCGAAATTCATGGAATTCTAGAAAGTCTTTTACCTATAAAACAAAACGAAATAAAAGAATCAAATAAAATGAAAAGTTAATAACTATCTATTTTGAGGTGAAAAATGTCTAACATACCAGAAAGTATTAAAAAACAGATTAAAACTAAAAATTATAATTACAATCATCTTGATTTATCCAATCTTGGTTTAAATGATAATGATTTATCTGAGATTCAAGAATTATTGGTTGAAAACAGATTTATAAACTCACTTGATTTATCTAATAACAATATTACATCAAAAGGATGTGAGATATTAAGCTTAATAAGTACTTTAAAAAAAATAAATCTATCTAATTGTCTTATAGGGGATAAAGGAGTTGAAGCTCTTATTAAAAGTGGGATTGATGATTTAGATATTTCCGATTGTGGTATTACTAACGTTGGAGCTAAGATGTTGCAAGATAATTTATCTAAATATAAGGCTTTATCAATTATCGGAAACCCTAGCATTTCTGAGCAAATTATAAATAAAATTAGATCCAATTTTGTAAATAGCATTTCAGAATATAGAGAGCCAATAGGGATTGATCTAGGATTAAATACGCACAGTTTCTATAGTGGAAGTTCTAATTTTTACAAAAAGCCTGTAGAAGACCATGAAAATGAAAAAAAATTAGTTAATAAACTAATCAAGGAGCATGAAAAAGAAATTTCTGTTCTTTCACATGAAGAAAAAGAAAATCTCATAATACAATTTGGTCGACATTTAGGATTAACTATTGAAGTAAAACCAAACTTTGCGCCAGTAGCCCTTGAAATAGTTTAAATTGAGCCTTTTTCCTGAAAATGGAGAGTAAAAACAAGCACTTGCATGTACCGTGATAATAAAAATTATCACGGTCTAATCAGGTGCGGCAATACAGTCAGCAACGTCGAAAACGCCACTATCACCGTCACTAACATACTACCAAACCACAGCTTTAAATCACGTCGCAGCACTTCCATCTGAATCTTCGTATTACTCTCTAATTCCTTAATGTCACGCCGTACATTTTCTATCTCCAACGTCATCTTGTTTTCTAATTCCTTAATATCACGCCGTACATTTTCTATCTCCAATGCCGTCTTATTTTCTAACTCTTTAATATCACGACGTACATTTTCCAATTCTAGCGCTATCTTGTTTTCTAATTCTTTCAGATCCCGCTTAGTGACTAAGTTCTCGTTCACAATCGAAAAAAAAGTTTCTGCTTGTACTTCTGCCTGTTCGCGAGTAAAACCAGCTTTTTCCAATTGCTTTGCATAACGCAACGGGTCAAACGGAACGACGTTTGATGAAAATTCGTGTTTACGGGATTGGCTAGCCATAAGCATGTTTACCTCTTCCTTTTTACAGGCACTTGTTTGATCTATGTTTTTTATAACGTTTCTAGCATATCATATATTTGTTTTCTTACAAGCCTGATGTTGGCAATTGCATAGCGGGTGAATGCTTTTCTTCTGGGCGATTGTTGGTAACTACATTTAGGTTTCCAGCCAGTTGTTCAATTTTTACCAACGTCTCTTCCAAAATCGCAAGATTCCCCGTTAGGATGTCTATTGGCTTATTTTGATTTTGAAACATCGTGATGCGACCATGGACAAAATGACCATTAGCTTTTTTCACTTCTCTGGCTTTAATCAGGTAGTCCATCAGCCGTTTTATTTTTTCTGTCACGGAATAGATCAACTCTTCGCACTGTTTATCCATAAGATTAGCTAATTCGAATTACGAGCTATATGAGTATTCCTCCTCTCCTTCGACTGTGGGAGAAAGTTCCAGGAGAAGAGCCTGCCAAGACAGAAGGAATGGGCACTCGTAATTCGCATTTTAGCATACATATTGTTCAGCACTTTGTCTCAATTACGGTTCTAGACTCATTTTGGCAGCAGGCGGTAGCGAGATAAGCTCTTCCCCTTGGGAATCACGATGACTCCCCGAGCGCGCAAAAAAACCAAAGCGACTTCTTCCTGGAGCAGGGTCTTCTCCTCTTTGGGTACGCATTAGCTTTTCTATCTCCGGGCGCGTTTTTTGTTCAATCGCCGCTTCAGCGGTATGAAAACGATTCTGCAACTCCTCTACTTTTTCCTTCGCTTCGTAATTGCCTTCGGCATCTAATGCATACAAGCGATGGATTAAGGCAAATAATAAATCCACATCTTGATTGCTGGGCGCATAAATAGCAGACGCTTGTAAAGCAGGTGGTAATGTCTCTTCTATCGTTCCTGACAAAGGACGCACAATCGGCAACAGCGCTACCGAGCGGTTGGGATCGTTTAAAAGCTGTTCAATGAGCACACGGTCTTCCTCTCCTCTTTCTTCGTACCACTCAGGGTAAGCAAAAGAACCTAATACACAGACAAACGTTGTGTCGTCTAAAACGGCTGCTTGGGAGCCTCGTTCGCTAGATGTAGCACGACTTGCAATGGCTGCTAAAGGATTTGCTGATAAAGCACCCGTTTTTTCTGCCTGTTTTTTGACAAGCGTGCTATATACGCGTACTCCCAATAAGTTTAGATTAGGTTTGAGGAACGAAGTTAGCCAAGCCTGACCTTCAAAATCTTCGTCTGCCACACTGATATACACCGTGGGCTGCAGTTGACTTTCATAATTACGCAGTAAGTAGTCCTCTCCCCAACGTTCTTTAAGCTTCACAACGGCAGGAGCAAATGCTCGCTCTTTTACATCGTTGAGTGTATGCAAGGCTTCCCGTTGTATGAGTTGATTTTTGTAAGCGCGTGTACGGGGATTATCCGCTAAATAGCGACGTCGGATCAGAATGGCAGCAATCAGTAGAACGAGTGCGCCAGCAGCTGAAGTGGCGCCGATCAAAATGGAGGTCCGATTACTGCTGCTGCTTCCTTCATCGGCTTGCGCCACACTGAGCAAGAAATGCAGAGTTGCATTGCCTATTTCATCGTCAATATTCACGCCAACGCACCAAGTACCATTCAGCAAGGCTTCACCGCGCAATTGATCCCCGTCAATCCGAAGATGAGATAACCCAGGCGGGGTGGGTGAGTCAACGGAATGGCGCTGTGCTTGTTCTTCGCAGGAATTGGCCAGACTGCGGTTATAGGCAAAATGGCAAGGGTATCCCGGGTTGGGCAGTTCACAGGCCAATCGATAGGTAAGGTGATTAGGCAAAGTATCGACGTCGACGACGACTTCCGACAAGTCTTGTGAAAAGGCTTCCCCCTGCTTAGGCGTGACGGAAAACCCAACGGCCCGATAACGGGGTACATCATTTATCGCTTGCAAGGTCACGTTCAGGGGCAACTGCCAAGCGCCCCGATTGTCACAATCCACCGCGTCAGTCACGCCTGTGAGACAATACCTCAATTGGCCTGGCATAGGCGCTGTTTCAGAGGACAGCCCATGATTTTGTACGTCAATCAGTAAAGGATAGTCTTGTGCAGGCTTGAAGAAAAGAGAGCGCCACGCACTTTTTTCATTGAAATAGTAAGGGTGTCCTTGCACGTGCCATACGCCTTCATAACCACTGGCATGCTGAGTTAATCGTATCGCTTGTATGTTAGTATCGTAGGCTGCATTCAAGAGTGTTGCGGCCAACTGCGGTGGATCAAACGCCAGAAAAAATACCACATCACCCGCCGGTGAATACGGACGCAGAGTCCCAAGTGTTTCTACCGGAAAGTCCGTATCTTCGGTGATCATCAACCCGGGTGTGGTAGTGGGGATAGCCTGAAAATCAAAGGCCTGAGACAACGACACCGACTCCCCGTGGTAGTTGAAGCGTCGCGCAACCCACTGGAAAGAAGAGTCGCACGTAAAATCCGCGGCAAACGTCAGCAAAAAGCCACCGTCAAGCAGTGCGCTTAAACCTAGCGATTGCGGCCATACTGCACAGGTCATGATTTCGGGGTATTGCCCGCTTATGGAAGGCGAGGGTGGAGAACTGCCAAAAAGTTCTGCGGGTAAAAACTGATAAGCCACGCGAGGATAGCTCTGTTGCAGACCTTGGGGTTGGTTGATCCACGCGACCAGGGTAGCCTGTGTGACCGACGAGACAATCACTGCTGGGTTGTGTTGACTGCCCTGCGTAACCGGCACCAGCGGGTAGGCCTGTTTTAAATCAACGGTCGTTGGCGCCTCTTTAGCATTCCAACGACACCACTCGACCAAGACATCGTTGTCGCAAAATGGCGAGGCGCCGCGCACTTGCCAGATCGACACACACGCCGTTTCTGTGACCGGCTGCCATTGCCACAAGGCAGTCACCCCGGTGAAGGCAGGAGAAACCCAATCAGCATGGCTGGGTGTTTTCTGCCACGTGCCTGTCGTCTGATTGAAATTCCAAACCGACGCCCAGGGTCGATGGTTCATGAGTCCCGTTAGCCAATACGTATCTTTGTCTGCGGCTACAAGAAGGGGTTGACGAAAAAACAAAACGGCTCCTTTATCGTCAGTCGAAAGGGAATACCGCCATGGCTGACAGTCTCCTGAAAAAAGCTGCGCTGTATCCTCACACGCTTGAAAAAAGAACGCACTGCCCGCTGTCGTGGACTGTGTCCAAACAATCATGAAACCACGTTCAGCTGAGAACTGAACAGCCAACTCCCCGTGAAAATCCAAATCCGACCAGAGTGGCACAGACGAGTTCGGATAGATAGTACCCTCCGGAAAGCGAACGCTTTGAGCATAAACGGTCGTCACGTTATTAGCCTCACATCCTCCATCAGCCCAAACCAGTAACAGCTCATGATTTGAAAGAGGCGCCGCTTGCCACGATTGAGCACAGCGTTGGGCAATCGGCAAAGCGGAGGGTTGTAGGATTATCGTGCCATTGGCATCCATGCCCAACCATTGCCAGGCTTGATTGATGGGCGTTTTTTCAGGCAGAAGGTCTGTAAAACGCGTCACCTGCCACACATGTAAGAAAGTTTCTCCCATGGAAAAAACCATAGCGCGGCCATCCAAGGGTATTTGCGCGCCTGCAAAAGATAAAAGATCTGTCAGGTAGGAAACATGGTAGAAGAAAAAACGGCCATCGGCTGCAAAACGCTGGCTATAAATCCCATAGTCCGAGCCGTCTTGCCCATACGACTGCCACGCCACGAGATACCCCCCATCGGATAAGGACAAAAGCTGGGGAGAGCTTTGATCATTAGAAGTGTAGGTATTGACCTGCGTCTCTTCCCCAACCCGCGTGCCATCGACAGAAAAACGCTGGCTGTAAATCCCCCACGCACCCCAGCTGTCTTGCCAATACGACATCCACGCCACCCCATACCCCCCATCGGATAAGGAGAAAAGCTTGGGAGAGGATTGATCACTGTTAGTGTACGTGTTGACCTGCCTCTCTTTGCCAACGCGCGTGCCATCGGCTGCAAAACGCTGGCTGTAAATCCCATCACCCGAGCTGTCTTGCCCATACGACTCCCACGCCACGAGATACCCCCCATCGGATAAGGACAAGAGCCGGGGAGAGGATTGATCATCGTCAGTGTAGGTGTTGACCTGCGTCTCGGTGCCCACGCGCGCGCCATCGGCTGCAAAACGCTGGCTGTAAATCCCCTCCCCCGAGCCGTCTTGCCCCTCCGACGTCCACGCCACGAGATACCCCCCATCGGATAAGGACAAGAGCTGGGCAGAGGATTGATCATCGTCAGTGTAGGTGTTGACCTGTGCCTCTGTGCCCACGCGCGCGCCATCGGCTGCAAAACGCTGGCTGTAAATCCCCCACCATGAGCCGTCTTGCCTATACGACTGCCACGCCACCAGATACCCCCCATCGGATAAGGACAAGAGCCGGGGAGAGGATTGATCATCGTCAGTGTAGGTGTTGACCTGCGTCTCGGTGCCCACGCGCGTGCCATCTGCTGCAAAACGCTGGGTGTAAATCCCCCATAACGAGTCGTCTTGCCCCTCCGACGTCCACGCCACGAGATACCCCCCATCGGATAAGGACAAAAGCTGGGCAGAGGTTTGATCACCGTCAGTGTACGTGTTGACCTGCGTCTCGTTGCCTACTCGCGTTCCATCAGCTGCAAAACGCTGGGTGTAAATCTCATCACCCGAGCCGTCTTGCCAATCCGACATCCACGCCACCAGATAGCCCCCATCGGATAAAGACAAGAGCTGGGGAGCGGTTTGATCAACGTCAGTGTACGTGTTGACCTGCGTCTCCTTGCCCACGCGCGCGCCATCAGCTGCAAAACGCTGGGTGTAAATCCCCTCCCCCGAGCCGTCTTGCCCCTCCGAACTCCACGCCACGAGATACCCCCCATCGGATAAGGACAAGAGCTGGGGAGAGTATTGCCAACTGTCAGTGTACGTGTTGACCCGTTCCTCACCACTGACAGGATCCATCGGTGGTGCAACATCCACCCACCCATTGCTCCCATCGTATAAAAACACGGCATGGGCGGTGATCACCCAAAAACCCCCATCCAATTGTGGCAATACTTTTACAATCGACGCACCAGCCATAACTGATTGCACCGCCCACGCGGCGTCTAACCCTAGGGTGGCGCGTCTTTCGCCGCGTCCATCAAACACAGAGCCCCAACCCTGCCCAGACCCACTATCAGAAAAATAAATGCCATACCCCCCATCGGATAAGGACAAGAGCTGGGGGGAGGTTTGATCATCGTCAGTGTACACGTTGACCTGCGTCTCCTTGCCCACGCGCGCGCCATCGGCTGCAAAACGCTGGGTGTAAATCCCCTCCCCCGAGCCGTCTTGCCCACCCGACTGCCACGCCACCAGATACCCCCCATCGGATAAGGACAACAGCTGGGGAGAGCTTTGATTAACTTGCGTGTAAGTGTTGACTCTCCTCTCTTCGTCAACGCGTGTACCATCGGCTGCAAAACGCTGGCTGTAAATCCCATAGTCCGAACCGTCTTGCCCATCAGACACCCACGCCACGAGATACCCCCCATCGGATAAGGACAACAGCTGGGGAGAGGATTGATGATCGTCAATGTACGTATTGACCTGCCTCTCTTTGCCAACCCGCGTGCCATCGGCTGCAAAACGCTGGCTGTAAATCCCCCACCATGAGCCGTCTTGCCTATACGACTGCCACGCCACCAGATACCCCCCATCGGATAAGGACAAGAGCCGGGGAAAGGATTGATCATCGTCAGTGTAGGTGTTGACCTGCGTCTCGGTACCAACGCGCGTGCCATCGGCTGCAAAACGCTGGCTATAAATCCCCCATAACGAGTCGTCTTGCCCCTCCGACGTCCACGCCACCAGATACCCCCCATCGGATAAGAACAAGAGCTGGGGAAAGGTTTGATAATCTTTCGTGTACGTGTTGACCTGCCTCTCTTTGCCCACGCGCGCGCCATCGGCTGCAAAACGCTGGCTGTAAATCCCATAACCCGAGCCGTCTTGCCCACCCGACTGCCACGCCACCAGATACCCCCCATCGGATAAGGACAAGAGCTGGGGAGAGTTTTGATTATAGTAAGTGTACGTGTTGACCTGCGTCTCTGTGCCAATGCGTGTACCGTCGGCTGCAAAACGTTGGGTATACACGCCTGTGCCATCCCCATCCTCAGCTTCCCCCACCACGATGAGGTCGCCGTTCTTTAGAACAACTGCATCGATTGGACTAAATCCGTCGCTAAGTAAAATTCCCGCATCACAGCCAATGGTGCAGTCGCTTGCCGTTTGAGCCCGAGTCGTCGTTGGCCAAGCTGCTAAGGCGCTCGCCGTCAAAAACCAGCTGACTCCCGCGTCAGGTCTTGCCAGCCAAGCGCCCAGGGCATGCCCCGTCACCCGGCTGACCAGGTTGTTGGCTGAAAAATGGGTGGGGTGGATCGAACCATCCGCGTTTGTTCCCCCATACCCGATGCCCATGCCCATGCTGCTGGCTACGGTTTGTGCGACAAACGCCAGCGTCAATCCGCTTAGTGCGGTGTAGGCGGTGGTGGACTCTTCTTTTACTCTCATGTCTTGTTCAAAGGGAATGGCCAAGAAACGATAAGGCGTCTTTGTTTGGCAAGAGCGCTTGGCCTTTGTTAGGGTACGTTTGCCTTTGTTGTAATTGACTTTGGTGAGTTGTGCTTGAGTATAAAGTTCTTTTAACTTTTTGCCCAAAGTATCAAAAACCGCCTGTAGGGTGGAAACCGGCAATACGCGCGAATAATCACTCACGGTATCCACCACCTCTTTCCAGTCGCAACCTCCTTTTTGCCATTGTGCATACGCATGATTTAGATCAGTTTGAAGCAGTTGAATGGTGTAGTGAGGATCTCTGAGCAGTTGGTCGCGCAGAAAAGCCCGGTGGTCTGTGATGATTTTTGCTGGGAGAATGGGGTCAGTTTCACGTTCCTGTGCACTGGGTTCCTGCTTGCCTGCAGGAATGACGGGGGTTAGGCAGGTATTTCCTTGCGCTTCATAATGCTGCTGCAAGTCTTTCAAACCACGATCGAGTACCCAGGGCGAAAGAGCGCCAGGCGTGACGCATTGTTGTAAGTCCATCAAATCCTGATGCAGCGTTGTTGCTGTCATAGCAGTAGACTCAACGATCTCTTCTAGTCGCACGGTACAATGCGCTGCCCAATAGTCAGGACCATCTCTCAGTGGGGCTTCCCAGGTTAAAGGCAGCGTGTTTTGCGCAGGAAGTGTATCGGCCAGATTCGATACATAATCCGCCGCCGCATCCAAAGCGCTGTGCGTGTAATGCGTCACAGTTGAGCGGACGGATTCAGGTACCCAGGAGGAAAGCCAGCTGATGCCAGAATGAATACCGTTTTGCAGGGGTTCTTCTAAGCTAAGTAAAAAAGATCGTTGGGAGTTGTTTTCTTGCATTGTGTTTTCTCCTGATTAAAAAAGTATTGTTTTTTTACCTCTCACCTTTGTGGGAGAGGTAAAAAAACAATACTTTTCTAGTTAAATTTTTAGCTCGTAATTCGCATTTAAGGGGACTGAGCTCGTTTTTGCCCGCCCCCATTGCGAGGAACGTAGTGTGTTACGAAGCAATCCATGTAAGTTAATTCATTAAAACCACTAGATTGTTTCGTCGTAAAAAACACTCCCTCGCAATGACGATGTTCTTCAAAAACGTTATTGCAACACTGGTTTGTTTTCGCTGTCAAACAGGGATTGGGTCGCAAACTCGTCTTGGTTAGACGCTGCGTTATCCTGTTTGGCTTTTTCTTTTTGTTGCTGATACAAGGCTGCAAAATGCATAGGCGCTAGCAAGAAAGCCGGCAAACCTGCCTGTAACATGCCATCGGCCACCGCTTGACGCGCAGCAGGAAACAATAAATCGGGTGCATGCGCTTGCAAGGCATATTCTTTTTGTTCGGGCGTGAGATTTGCAAGACGAAAAACACCGCTTTGCACCACTTCAAAGCTAATCGCCGTCATGCCTTGATTTTTTAAGGTAACATTCAGAGATAAGTGAACCACATACTGATCGGTTCCTTCCCACGGTTCTTGTTTGACTTGCATCTCGACTTCCGCCTTAGGTTCCCATGTTTTTTGCTGCCAGACTTCACGTAAGCGAGGCGCTTTAACATGTATTTCTCCTCGAAATAAACGTTCTTGCGTAAAAATAGGTTTATCAGGGGAATCTTGTTCTGTGTTTTGAGGTTGTGGTTCTATCATGGGATGAAGTCTCCTTTATAAAATTTATAGTCTTTAAGGGTTTTGCCTGTTGAAATTGCTTTGACAAAAAAATGAATTCGTATAAACTGCAACGACTTTTAATTTAACTAATATTTAATCTAACAAGAATAGTTTAAAAAAACAACTAAAAATTTTTATACGTTCAACCGTGAAATAAAAATTGATTCTCCCTCATCTTCTACGTAGGGAGAAGAAGTAAAAGGAAACTTGCTCCGCAAGTAGAAAACAACAAGAACCTACTTAGAATGAGATTTAGCTTATGTATACTTCATTTATTGAGGAATCCGATCCAATTGTCCTGCAACAGCAGTGGCTACGATTGTCGTTTCTAGAAAACAGCTTACTTCCCTTAGCCAAACAACTGATATCGTCCCCTGCCCCAACTATTTGGTTATGCCATGCCTGGCCAAGCACGTCGTTAGAGGAGCAACAGGGCGCTCTGGTGCGTTTTCTGTGGTTGACCCGTGCTTTAGAAGCGGCAGGCATTAACGTGCAGCATGAGCTACAGCTTTCTACCCTGCAGGCAGCTCGAGCCAATCTATCGGATACGCAAACAGTGGCCTCTACCCATCGTTGGTGGGAAAACTATGTCGCTGACACGCTTCGATCAACCCCTGTGGTTTGGCTATTGGGAGGCGACAGCTATTATGCAGCCACTGCACAAGCAGGACACCCGTTACACAAAGCGCATCAACGGATCATCGAACAGTCTATTAAAGCCGTTCCTTTAATGTGGGCAGGTGAAGGCAATTTTATGCAGTGTGTGCCTGAGCGCTATAAACAAGTCTTAATGGCGGATGTGCGTTCCCCGGAGAAGATACTGACTGAACTGCCCGTTTTACTGGAAAAACTGTTGCGCTTAGGCGACTCTTCCGCTTGGAAAAAAGCGATAAAGGATTATCGAGCGCTCACGGAAGCTAAATCGGCTTCGAATCAACTGACACCGGAGGCTTTAAAACAATTATGGCAAACGCATGTTCAGAGCTATTCAAACGAATTAGATAAACGATTAGATTATTGTCCTGTTGCCATTCGCGTAATCCTGGATGGGTTATGGCAACAGCAACGCCAACGCGTGATTCAGCATTGGCAAAAAACGATATTTACCCAGCCGCCTTTCACTACGAGTGAGGCCGCAGAACAACCCGAACTGACCATCCCGAGCACGGGAGAAGTCGTTGCTGTGATTGGCGCTCAACAGCAAGGAAAACGAGATTATTTGTTGGCATTAGCTAAAAAAGCCGCTAAAGCCATTGACCGCTTCTATGGTGAGGGCATGCCAAAGGCAGACCAGGAAGATGATCAATCTGCCCTATTGGGGCCATCCCTGCCTTTGTGGGTAGATTTAACCCAGTATGATTTAGATGATGAGGATTTGTTAGATACGGTTTTGCAACAACAGGGGATAAGCTCCAAAAGCACGCGAGATTTCATGAAGCGTTATCAACCGCTGCTTATACTGGCAGATCGCGCACAGGAAGCGCAGTTGTCTTACAATCTATACACACACCAGAATTGGCGAGATGCGCAGGTAGCATTGGCTATCCACTGTCATGCCCCGTATTTATCCTCCGATCATCCTGACATAGATTATTATTTCATGCCGGATGATGCGCAAGGATTGCCTGTGCGCGAACGTCTCCACTATGCCACCTATCCGACACGCCGGCTTTCGGCTGATGCGGTTGAAATGCGTAAGAGGCGCGAACGGCTCTTGTCTATACAGGCAGAAACCACCGATGCTGTCTTCGGAAAAAAGTCTACGTCTGTGATAAAACCGACTGCAACTGCCGCAGAAACGGCGTTTGATTTGGCCTTGGCACGACGATTCGTGCAGCGCGAACGCCATCGTCCTGCCTTGCAGCATTTAGCCCAACAATTGCAAGGACTTCAAGATGAATTACCCCGCAACGCATTCATCAGCTATGCTTGGCCGCGCGATAAAGAAAGCTGCAGCGCCTTGCAACAACGCCTGCAACAGTTAGTAGCCGATTCAGCGCTGATTGGTCTTAACGTATTATTGGATATTGAGCAATTGCAGTTAGGAACGGATATCAAAGCCTTTATGGAAGCGGGTATTGCTAAAAGCGATGTTGTTTTTTTAATTGGTACCCCTGATCTGGTAGATCGCGTTAAGTTTGATGAAAAAGACCAACCCGTCACCAATGCTGCGTTTGAGTTTGCAGAAATCCAGAAGAAAATTCAAGAAAAAGGACGCGTATTTCGCTTAACCCATCTGCCTCATGTGAAAGAAGGTCAAGCCGCGGCAGAGATGCCCTACCCCATTTATACCCAGGATTGGCCATCAAGCTCAAGCCCTGTGTTTGATTTGGTTGCGGTGAATGATTATTACGCTAGTCTGCCTACACTTTGGCTCTCTCTTTTAAATTTGACCGAGCATCCAACCGCACAGCAGTTCATCGCGGATTATCAACGCAGCTATCAAGTACGTGAAGCCGGTATTGGAGAAGCCGATATACAAGCATCTATCCAACAAGCGCGCGAAGCGGCTTTACAAGCCCAACAAGCGGCAGCGCTTGCCGCAGAACAGGCTGAGAGACAAAGAGCTGAATTTGAATCGGCCCTGCAGGCACAATTAGAACTCAGTCGCAAAGAGCGATTCTTGCGCATTGTTGACGGTTTGCGCCTGAATACGGAGGCGTTGCAACCCAATGGTTTCATTGCCAATACCCTCAAGCAATATATTCCGACCCAAGCTTCTACGGAAGCGGATCCTGAACGCGCCAAAGAAACGGCGGCCGACTTGAAAATAGAATTAGATCGATTGCGCCCACAGAGCGTTACCCTCGTGGTTGGAAATTCTGGCAGCGGTAAATCGTTGGCGTTGCACGCCCATGCAAAAGCCGCTTGGGCGCGTTATGATAAAGACCCTGACCATCAGCCCCTGCCTATCTTTTTGAATTTACCGCAGTATCGAGGCTCCGAGGATTGGTTAACACAAGCGTTAAGCGCAGCGGGTTGCGATTCGCCAGAAGAGCTGACGTTATTTCGCGAACAAAATCCGTCCCTGCAGGTCTACTGCGATGGTTTGGATGAATTACCCATCACCACTCTAACCTCACAGCGATTCGCACAAGTCTTTAGAGATTATACGACTACCCTGATTGTCAGTTGTCGCCAGGAACCCTTGGCGCAAATTGAGAAAGCGCTCCAAAAACCTCTTCTGCAATACGTGTTGGACGGTTGGGATCTGCAAGGTAGTTCGAGTCTTCAATATTACGTGACCCCTTTTACACGGCAACAGATTTCCAGTTATCTGCGCACCATTGTCACGCTACCTAATAATGCGTGTTACCAGCAAGATCCACAGATGTTAGAACAAAAAATACATGCCATGCCCAGCTTGATGCAATTGATCGAGAATCCGTTTGTACTCAATCTGGTTTGTCAAGCCCTTCCACGTTTGGAATCACTGCGTCTTACTCAAACGCAGCAGGGTGATTCGGCCTTAAAGCCCGTGAGTCGTGTCGAAGTATTTAATGCCTTCTTGCAAGAATGGTTCACGAAAGGACTATGGCGCCAACTTCGGCAAGAGGGCATTAGCCCTAACCCGTCGGCTACCTCACAATGGCAAGCCCAAGCACAAGCGTGGGCTATGCGGATGTTTGCAAACAAAACAACCCGCATGGATAGTAGGCAAGCCTATCAAGAAGCCGGCTGTGAGGATTCCACGCAAGGACTTAAAAAGGAAGCTGTATTGCGAAAAGCGCTGCCCATCCGAGAATATCAAGGGCAGCTGGCGTTTATTCATAAATCCGTTCAAGAATGCTTCATCGCACAAACCTATCTTCAGGCGTTGAATGCCTCTGATTTCAAAAAAACGTTGACGCATTGGAATCACTATCCACACCTGCTACAAGAAGAAGGCGTGTTGTTTTTTATCAAAGATGGGTTTAACGCCAACCAAGCAGCCGTTTTATGGAAAGTCATTGCTGCGTCTAAAGGGAACCCACGCGTTTGCGTGGCAGCCTCGCTGGCGATTACGGTGTTAAATTATGCCCGTGTTCCTTTTTCGGGCAAAGATTTATCTGGCGTCCATATCCCTGGTGCAGATATGAGCGGCGCTATTTGTGATGCAACCGATTTTTCAGGCGCTGATCTGAGCGGTGTGCGCTGGAAAGGCGCTTATCTACGCGATGCGCGTTTTGGTAAAAGCGATTGGACAGATAGCGATCTGGGAGAGGCGCCCTATTGGGCAGCCCATCGATCGGGTATAACCGGCTTGAGCGTTGCTCAAGAAACAGAACCCGCGGCGCTAGTATCAGCCAGCCAAGATGAAAGTTGGATTATCTGGCGCGCAGGCGCTATACAAGAACGCCATTATGCACACGCAGGCACGATATCACATATTGCCTTTCATCCACATGGAACTGAAGTCATTAGCGCAGGATTGGATGGCGCTGTCAAACATTGGGTGAATGGCTCCATGCGCTGTTATTGGCAAACACCTGAAGAAAACATAAAAGCCATGGCGGTTGATTTTACGCAACACTGCATTTTCTTAAGCAGTCCATTGCGTATATGGGCATTAGATTATGCTCAGGTTGACTCGAACGAAATGAGTTCACAGCCGCTTATAATGAAAACTCTCGCGTTTGCTCCTAAGTGGCAACGTCAGGATGAATCCGTGGCACATACCACCCAAACGTTGGCCGTAGATAGTGCTCAAAACATGGTATGGGCAGGGCAATCACAAGGGCAGTTGACGCTCTTGCACGGCGCAAGCGGCGAAATTATACAGACCTGGTCGTTGACACAAGAACCTATCGTGTCATTAGCGCTGGCTTCTCAGGGACCTTGGTTGGCGCTTGGCACACAACCGGGCACTATTATTCTGTGGGACATACAACAATCCGCCGTGTTGCACCAATTGACAGCCCATGCAGGTTCTGTGAACAGCTTAGCCTTTGAACCCCATGCAACCCGTTTATCCCTCTTAACACTGGCCAGCGCAGGTGCGGATGGAACCGTTTGTCTATGGTCTTGCAGCGAAGGCAACCGTTTGAAACAATGGACGGGCCATCGAGACGCCGTCACCTGTCTAGTTTTTATGCCTAACGGCGAACAGCTCATCTCCGGCAGTCTGGATCGAACGATTCGAACCTGGGCGCTGACTCAATCAACCGATCGGCATTTAGAATCGTCGTCTCAAATTCCCCTTGTGCAGCTTGTAAACTTTCCTCATCAACCCTTTGTATTGGCAATCGATCAAAAGGGCCATTGCGTGGTTTGGCATGCGGATAGCGGACAACGTTGGGGAGAATGGCCTGTGCAATTGCCCCCTGTAAGATATCTAGCCACTCGCCCATCCGATACGGGTTTACGCCTTGTTTCTTTAGATGCGATGCAAGCAACACTTGCAAAGGAGGGGGGGCAAGAAGCCCAAACGCCTTTATTCACACCCTCCTCTCACACCGCTGCTGTGTTTAGCCCCGAAGGAAACTGGTTGATTGCGGGTAATGCACAGGGCGATATCCAAATCCTGAGCAGTCAACCCCAAGCAAACACGTCTGCAGCCCAACAAGCGCCTATCCCTGCCCATACAACAACCGTCTTGTCGTTAGTATGGCAATCGCCTGAACGCTTGATCACGGCAGATGCAAGCGGCGCTATCATGGGGTGGGATTGGCATCCACATAGCGAACATCCACAATTGCGCTTACGCTGGACAACCAAGGCACAACTGACGGCCAGCGGCGCTGAATTTCATACCACGTTAAACTTGCGCCCTGAACAAATTGAATTATTAGGTCAACGTGGCGGTGTTAGCCCCGCTATGATTCAAATCGGTTTGCGGGCGGCTTTACTCACGCACGATGTGGCCGAAGTGCAACGTTGTCTTACCCGCTATCCTGATTTGATACAACAACCCTTGGAAGATCAAAAAACGCCTTGGCAAATTGCTTGTCAATACAGCCCTTTGCCTATCATTCTGGCTTGTATCCACACACCTGGCTTTGGGGTAGAAAAAGCACGTGCCACGATACTCGATCCATCCACCCAAGAATCCGATCATAATCCACTGTGGCTTGCTTTACAGGATAACGCATGGGCCGCTACATTCGGGTTGTGTCAAGCCCTCACTATTACATTGGATGAATTACGAGCATTAGCTTGGCAAGACAAAAAGCGCCACATTCCTGAACTGACAAGAACGCTGGCACAAGCCGCCACACGTTGGAATGGCACATCGGTTGTCGAACAGTTATTGCTGTTGGGCGTTGATCCTGAATTTCCAACACCCGATGGTCTGACACCGCTTATGCATGCGGCTAGAAGCGGATGCGAACCGGGCGTCCGTATACTATTGCAGTATGGCGCTGATCCACTGGCACAAGATCCTGCAGGAAATACAGCTCTCTTGCACGCAGCCAGTCATGGAAAAACACAACTAGTCAAACAGCTATTTATAAATCCAGCCTCCATCAACAAAGCCGGAGAAGATGCACTCGTCAGAGCCGCCCGTTTCGGACATGCTGATACCGTTCATTTTCTGCTCAGCCCAGACGCTCAGGGTTGTTATGATGCACATCGCGCTATTCGCACTGTACTAGAACAAGGTAAAGCCCATCAGCGCTATCGCCCGCAAACTATTTTAGCCATTCGCGTATTGGGAGCCACCCTATCTCACTTAAATCTACGCAGTAGCCGTTTGGAAAAAGAAGGTGCAGAACTCTTGGCACAAGGTTTAAGGGATAACGCGACGATCACTCATTTAGATTTACATAACAATCGCTTATGTGGCGCTGGAGGACATGAGATTGCCGCGATGCTTCCCACCTTAGCTAACCTACAACATCTCAACATTCGTTCGAATTTTCTGGGAGATGAAGGAGCAACAGCCCTGTGGGATGCGTTAGAGAAACGTACCGTTTCTTTTCAGCCAGCCTCAACCCTTATGCTGCGCTTAGATATGCGAGATAATCAAATCTCTGAACCGCTCTTGCTTCAATTCAGAGAAACAGCCGCTCGCGTCGGCGTCACCGAATACTACGATTTATACAATGATCCTGACGAGGATGCACCACTTATCTTCAGACCCAGAGTGCCTACTAGACAAAATGTAGGCGAACTCTTATCGCAATCCGGCATGTATCGCCCAAGGCCCACTTTAAGAGGACAACCTTCTGCCTTGCAAGCCAAAAATGAAGATAGATCTGGATGCCGCCCTACGTTTGGGGGTAAAGGATAGTCATAAAAGGGGAGCAACCAAAAATATGAAGCATCTCATTATCATTGCTTATTTTTAATGAACTGTTTTCAGAATGACGCTTTCCTATAGCAACGTAATTTTTCACTTTACTGATTGTCATGTCCCCTACTCTTTTTTTTTAGGTCTATCATAGGGCTAGGTCTATTGAGCGCTAAGAAACTCGCTAAAAAGCCTATCATTAGAATCATTTTTGAATTATGATCGGCACACTATCCTAACAACTAGACCTCTGTGATCGAAGGTGTTAAATCATTGCTGCAGTTGTCTTTGACAATTCTGCAGTAAAAATAGGTGTCATTTTTCAGAGAGGACTTCAGCAGAATTGTCAAAGAGGACTTCAGCCATGATTTATCACCATTTGTTTGTATATTCCTCGATAACATGCGCATCCGTAAAGTTAAGATAAATAGCCGTTGTTGTTAACCGATCATGCCCCAATATTTTTTGTACTGCTGCTAACGAGAT
>JACCDN010026900.1_pt1 | contig 20181 bp, 25 predicted proteins | sample 7441691 | NCBI WGS metagenome assembly JACCDN01 (sample SAMN15323439, study PRJNA562643) | freshwater metagenome | isolation source: river surface water | place: USA:Blue River Watershed | collected 2017-08-16 | reverse complement strand
ATTTGAACTTTATAAGTTGGATTACAGCTTTGTACTTTTAATTTATTGTATAAATAATCTTCAGACATTGCGTCTGTACAAACTTTGAATACATACATTAGAAATTATTAATTATTAATTGTTATATAGAATACTTTTCTAATAATTTATCAATTTTTTATATAATATTTTATTTTTTTGGTTTTACATACTCATACTCATTTATATACTCATAATTATATTCAAATTTATTTTTAGAACCAGTTCTTATTTTATTTTCAATAAAATCAATAAATTCAAGTAATTCACAACAAATATTCTCCAAAATTTTTTCTTGAACTCTATTTGACTCAATAGCTTTATAATAAATATCTAAATTATTATTAAAATATTCAATAGCATCAATTAATTTTTTCTTTGAACAATATTTAAAACAAGTAAAATATGGATTTGAACAATAAAAAGTAGAACCATTATTAGTTGTTTCAACATTAATTTCTCCTTCAACATCAAATTGAGCTAAAAATATATTATCATTTGTATTAGGATATTTTTTTAATGATTTAATGTCCACTGATATTGAAAAATAAAAACTATTATTAAAATCATCATGTTCTAAATAATCTGGACATTCAATATCGACCCCAATTATATATCTTTTTTGTTTATTTATTTTTTTATTTGTTATGATTTTTTTATTTGTTATGATTTTATTTGATTTAATATTAGAATTTTTAATCAAACTAACAATATTATTAATCATTTGAATTTTACTTAAATTTTTACAATTAATTGTATTTTTTGTATATTTTTTATTATACTTTTTTAACATATCTTTAATTTTTGTTTTCTTAAGAGTTTTAAGAACTGTACGTGGTCTTCTTAAAATTCCTAATACATTTGAAATTTCATCCAAACTCATTTTACTAAAAACATCATTGGCTACATAGGAATAAATAGATTTTTTCATTTTTATTATACAAGCTATTTTTATTAAGTAAATATATATTAAATTAAATTCAATTTTTTATTATAAATAAAAATAAATTATTTTTTATTAAAGATTATAAACCAAAATATGTTTCACAAATAACATCATTATTAAAATCTAAAAATTCCTTATAAATCTCAATTGAATATCCAAACCATTCATGTTTATAATAATATTCTTTGTCTTCTTCACAATATCCTCCATCATCAGGCCATTTGTAACTATTTGTAATTTTAAGATTATATTTATTTTTATCTAAATTATTTTGTGAAATTTTTGATAAATCATCTGAAGAAATATCTAATAAACCATTACTCAATTCACAATTTTCAAGTGGTAATCCATTGTTTTTAGCATGTTTTTGTGCTAACTCATATGCATATTTAATTGCTTTTGTTTTATCTAAAAATGATTTTGATTTACAACTAAAACTTTCAATTCTTGTACCAGTATGGAGTGTTCGAACTTGTACTTTGTAAACATTTATTTTTATATTTTTTAATGCATTTTGTAATGAAATATCGAGTTCAGAAAAATCTTTATTTAAAAGATTTTGTGTTTCTATTTTAGTTTTGGATTGATTAGACATTATTTTATTCTAATTTATATATTAGACTAATTACATATTTTACTAAAATCAATTTTTTTATAATAATATAAAAAAGTACTTAAAGAATAATAAATATTTAATAAGTAGAGAGATGACCTATAATCCAGAATTTATTGATTTTATTGATAGTGAGGAAAAACTATTCAAATATTACGGTTTAAAATCTAAAAATTTTAATTTATGGAATTTAAGGTCTAAATTATATGGGCATCCAAGTCTTGTATTTTTTGTTGAACATTATATTGAAAAAATTAATAAAAATGAAGTTGACTGGGACAGTTTAGCTTCAAATTCAGCTCTTACACATATATTAATTAAAAATATTAATAACATTGTTTTTTATGATGATGATGATGAACATTATATGGTATCAACACATTATCCTAAAAAATATTCTGTTAGGTCACAATCAATATGTGCAAATAGAAATCCATTAGTAATGGAAATAATTAAAAAAAAAATAAAGTTTTTTGGAAGAAATGGAATGCAAGTATTATCAGCAAATCCAAGTGCAATTAAAATATTAAAAAAAAATCTTGGAAAACTTGAAATACAAGGATTATGTCGTAATCCAAATGCTTATGATATTCTTGTTAAAGATCGTGATTTAGAAGGAACATTAAAATATTTTAGTTATGAATTATGTAGTAATAGAAATCCTAAAATATTTAAGTTATTTGCAGATAATTTTGAAAGATTTGATACAAAAAGAGTTTGGTCACGAATTGTTTATAATCCATTAGCAATCGATATTATTGAGAAAAATCTTGACAAACTTGATAAATGGGCTTGGACAGCTCTCGCACAAATGCCAGAGGCAATTGATATTATAGAAAAAAATATGGATAAAATTGATTTTAATTATCTTGCGCGAAATCCTGCTGCAAAACATATTATTGAAAAAAATATGGACAAAATAGATTTTAATTTTTTATCATATAATTCTACAGCACTTCCTATTCTTGAAAAAAATATTAATAAAATAAATTGGCATAATTTTATTTATTATAATACTAATCCAAAAAAAGTTTATTTAATTGAACAAAATATTGAAAAATGTTTAGAATGTTATTTATCAAATGATTATTATGATAAACCTTTATATTTTTCAACATTTTTTATAAAATATCAATATGAAAAAATTAAAAACCATTTTTACAATACATTTGGAAAAGAATTAGTTGAAAAAACTAAAATAATTAACTAAAATATAAAAAATATAAAAAAATAATTAAGTATTTTTACAAGTATAACGCAAATAAATATTATTATTTACATTATTACCATATAATTTATCATAATCATCTAACCAGTGAAATAGCGATGACCCGGACGAATATTCTTTACCAAATGGATTAGGTTCAATAAAATACGGCTCTAATATTTCATCTGAATTCTCAGACTTTATAATTGCAATATCATAACTATATGAGGTAGACCAAGTTATCTTGTTTTTAATATTTGAATTAAAATTTTCCACAATAATTTCAACGTATTGATTAAGGATATCATTTGTATTACCTTGAATTTCAGAAACCCATGTATTATATAATGCTTGTTGAGAAATTGCAGTAATTTTATTATTGTTAACAAAGACTCTAAATTCATTTGAATTTGATATTTTATTGCAAAAAGAAATTAAGTAAAATGTTATTTCAGTTGTAGTATTATCAATTGGTGAATGTCCATCACTTGAACTAACTACAGATTCTATTATTTGTTTTAAAGAATAATAAGGACCAGTACCATGTTCACCATATTTTAAACTAACATTTTCACATCGGACAAAATATCCAATATCTTTAGTTGTTATTAATTGAGAATTATTTTTAATAAATTCATCCAATTCATCTTGAAATAATTTTGAAAACTTTTTTGTTTGTCTAGATATTTGATGTGCTTGTTTCATCCAATTAATTGTATACGCATCATTAATGCTAAATGTTATATATTCATCTTTAAATTTTGATATCCAATTTTTTGTCCAGTTCATTTTGCTAATTGAATCATAATCGTCGGGCTTTACGTTGTTTATCCAATGATTTGATGTATTAAATTTATTAGGATTATTAAATACATCCTCAATATTAATTGGTTCAATTATTAAATTATAATTCATTTTCTATTTATAATTATTTAATATATTATTAAAAATTCAATTTTTATAAATTTTTATTTAATACATTTTATTTGCATCATACCAATCTTCTTCACGGTCATATTCATACGTTTCAGAATAAAAATGTGCATTTTTATTATCTCCAAATTTTCTACATTCATAACAATAATAATCACATCCATAACTAATGTAATGACAGTTTATACATACTTTTGAACCACAATCATAACAATCAAATACATCTCTTGTAAATATTTTACCTTTACAACAATAACATGTTTCAAATTTATTTTCTGTTAGATTTTTCATATAATTACAATATTGACAGAAACAATCGTCAAAATAATTTTTTCCTTTTAATTTTTGTTCTATTCCACCTACAAATTCATTAAAATCTATAATTAATTTTTCACTTGTAATATTATTAAATAATTTATAATGTTGATAATGAGTATTTTGTTTATGGTTGTAACATCATTATCATATATTGATAAATATAAATTATTTACGTTATCAAAAATAATATATTTTTCTCCCCAGCCATCTTCACATTTACCACCAAATATTCTTTTATAATCATGATGTGTTGCATTTTCACAAATACATTGCAATGTATCGTTTAGTACAAAACATGCTTTACCATCATTCTCAAATTTTCTCATACTTTATAATAAAAATAATATAAAGGTAATTTTATTAAATAAATAAATAATTATAAATGAATTATTCGCAATTTTTTAATTTTTCAAATGTGCAAAATAATAATTGTAATTATGATAAATTTGAAAAAATTTATAATAATACAAAATGTAAAGATATATTAGATTATAATTATTTTTGTACTATTTTTGATGATTTAGTTAAATATTTAGAAAATTATGATAATATTAATTATATTGAATTATTTTACAATCAAGATATAATTGAAGGATTGGATAAAATAATAAATAAAGAAAGTATTGGTAATATATTGTTATTAAATGATATTTTTAATTTTTTAATACTTGATAAGAATATTTATAGAAATTATATTTTATCCTTGATAGTATTTTTTAATTTTAATCAAGATGAATTAGAAAAAATAAAAAATACAGAATTTTATGATTATTCTAATGCCTTTTTTTGTTATGAATTATTACCAATTATTTATATTTATTCTAATTATTTTTTTACACAAGATAGTGATAAATATAATTTTACTAATAAAGATAGTTATATAAGAAGTTTATTACATGATGAATATACTGGTTGTAAATGTAATAATAATGAATTAAATAAAACATCTTTACTTAATTATAATGATTATAAATTAGTTAATAAAATATTTGGTAGATATAATACTTTTTGTGATTCTTGGTCTTCTATTTGGTATGGTTTTACAATGCGCAAACGTGAAGATGATCCTAATTTAAGTAAAGTAGAAAATTTAATAAACAAATGTAAAAGGTTAGATGATGATAATGATTATAATGATAATGAAAACAATTGTAAAAATAATGATAATGATAGCGATAGTGATTATAGTGATTATTATGATGGTGAACAAGTTAGTTATGATTTTAGTGTAGAAGAAATTAATTTGATGAATAATTTAGTAACCAAATATAAAATAAATAAATATTTCCAGAAAAAATATGCATATGATTGTGATTTTACATTAGATAATAATATAAGTTTGAGTAATTTAATGCCTGAAATTTTAATTGCATTAAATAGATTTAATCCAGAAAATAATTTGATATTTGACAAAAAAAATATTAATGAGGATAAAGTTATTGAATATCTAACAATAGCTGGATTATGTTATAATACTCAATTATTCAAAAAAATGGTTGAATATTATGATGTTAAAAATTTTAAATTTGAAAAATTAAGAGAATGTTATTGGTCAATACATAAAAGAGAATTACGAGAATATTTTTATAAAATAGTAAAAATAAATAATCCTAATTTTACTGAATCAGGAGGAGGAACAGGTGGTGGTATAAACCTATAATATAGTTTTCAATCACGTTTTTTATAAATATTTTTTAATTTCTTTATAATATTCAATTTTATCAGTAAAAACTTTCACATCATAAAATCTATAATGTCCATATGGTGTACCATACATTGTGCATGGACTGTTTCGAGGAAAAGGAAACATTGATTCTAAAAATGTTGTATTTGTTTCAATTTCTTTTTTTTCTTTAATGTCAAATAATAGTAAATGATTTTTTTGTACATAATGCATAGGTCGCATGCAATTATCATCCCAATATAATATATATTTTGGTGTCATTTATAATTTATTTTATATTATATTAAAAAATTATAAATATAACACATTATAAATGAATAAATTTTACTCACTAAAATTTGAATTAAAAGACCATCAATGGGAAGAAATCAGCAGAAATCCCAATGCTATATATCTACTTGAAGAAAATCCTGATAAAATATGCTGGTATAGACTATCAGAAAATTCAAATGCTATACATTTATTACAAGCAAATCCTGATAAAATTGATTGGTATAAATTGGGTAAAAATACTAATCCAATAGCAATTGAAATGTTAGATAAAAATATACATAAAAAAGAAATTTCTTGGCATTATATTTCATTAAATCCAAGTGCTGTTGTATTATTTGAAAAATATAAAGATAAACTTATTTTATTTAATGTTGCAAGAAATGATAATAAGAAATCAGTGGATTTTTTGAAAAAATACCCAGAATTAATAGAATGGGACAGTTTATGTCAATCAACAAATGATACTACAGAATTATTTAAAACTGAATTTTATGAAAAAAATAAACATAAAATTAATTGGGGTTGGCTTTTTATGTTTTCACCTAATCTTGAAATAATTAAAGAAAATATTCATAGACATGAATATATTGGTCATTTATCAAGAAATGAACATGAGCATGTTATTGAATGGTTATTTAAAGAATATCCTAATAAAATTTGTTGGTCAACACTATCAATGAATAGGTCAAAAGTTGCTATAAAATTAATTGAAGAAAATATTGATAAAATTTTTAATGAAGTATCTTGGCATTCATTATCAGAAAATCCAACTGCTATTAATTTAATTGAAAAATATATTGATAACAAAGAAATTGAAGCATTTTTATTAGAAAAATATGATAGATATTTATCTGAAATAGTATTTGAAGCATTATTAGAAAATTCAAATGCTATTGATATATTAAATAAAAATATTGATAAAGTTATTGAATTAAATTCTTGTGGTTATTGTGATTATGATATTTGCAACAATCCAAATTGTTTGTCTGTTATTATAAAATATCATTATGAAGATATTAAAAACTATTTTTACTCAAAATTTGGTAAAGAATTAAAAAAATTGATTAATGAAAAATATAATATTTAAAAATAAAATCATACATAAATAATAATATATTAAAATGTCATCTATAAATGATTTGGATTTAGATTATAAGATTGAAAAAGTTTGTACTAGATTATTAAGTTCACATATAAATAATTATCGTGAAGATATATTTAAAAATTTAAGAAATTATGTAAAATATGACCCAGAACTTAATGCCTTTAGAAATATTTCACTTGAACACTATAATGAAGTAGTTGATGGACATCAAGGAATAAGATTAGCTGAAACTGAAACTAAAATAAATGAAATTATTGATAAAAAAGTTAGATTACTCACAAATGAACAACCAATTAATATTATTGCTGATAGTGTTGAAAAAAGTATTGATAAAAAATATAATTCTACAATTTCCAATACAAAAATTATGTCAATGGTTGGTATTGGAATTGGTTTAGCAAATATTGCTGGATTGTTTTATTTGTTTAATAAGTAAATATAATATATTTTATATAATTAATTATGGATTGGAATTCTAATACATTATTATTTTTAGAAACTATAAGTGAAAAACCAAGTTATTGTTACCATTGTAGAGATAAAGATAAATGTACATGTGGTGTTGAATTAAATTATACATACAATAATGGAAAAAATATAAGAACTGAAAATTTTGAAACATTTTATGAATATATTGAAACATTTCCACCTGAATCCTGTTGTTCTTTTTACAAAACAATAACAAGTTTTCTAAAACATTATGCGGGTATTAATGATAAAGTTTGTTTTAAGCAATGTTGTTGTAAAATTTGTTTAACAGGAATGTTTTGTCGAAAAATTTTGGAGGATGTTTTTAATCAAACACTTGAAATAAATAAAAAGAAATGTAGTAAATGCAACAATAATATCAATACTTGTAAAGATTGTCGTGTTCCTGATACAGTTCAAATTTATGCAGTTTGGATTCCAGCTGTACCTGTTAAAGAAAAACCTGATAATGCAGTATATACAATAAGTTTGTTTGAAATGAAACAAAAAGAATATGATAATAATAATTTCGTATCAATGGATTTATTTGATAAATTAGATTGGTTATTAGAAAATTGGCCAATTAAAGCTCAGTTTTCTATATTTTCAACAATAAATATATATGATGAAATGATGAGAGAACAAATACATTTAACTAATAATTTATTGAGAAAAAGAACAAAAGTTGAAAAAAATTATTATGAATTAGAAAAAGTGTCTTTGTTAGAATCTAATCCATACTTTTCAGGAGTTAAATCAACAGAAAAATATTTGGATTACTTTGCTGAATTATTAATTTTGTATAGAAATAAAGATTCAATACAGTTACTAGAAGCTAAAAAAAATCCTCATGTGGACAGACCAAAAAAACCCAAAAAGAATCTATAAAATAATATTATAAAAATATTGATAATTTTATTTTAATATAAAAATATAATTACTTTTATATTATAACAAAAACTTAGTATAATTAGCTATGATAATGGATATTAACAAATATATTGCATCACAAATATATAATGCATCAAGGGTTATTAAAACTGATATTATTGACAAATCATTAATTAGATATGTTGGAGGTCTTGATATTAGTTTTGATAAAAATGATTCCAATTATGCTTGTGCTTATATTACAATTTATGATATTGTATCCAATAGTATTGTTTATGAAAATTATAATTTATGTAAAATGAAAACTCCTTATGTAAGTGGTTGTTTAGGTATGCGAGAAGTACCTGAATATATTAAATTATTAAACAAAATTAGTACCAAACCTTTTTATCCTCAACTTTTAATGGTTGATGGTTTTGGTATATTACATCCTAGAGAATATGGATCTGCATCAGAACTAGGTGATATAGTAAACTTACCTACAATTGGAGTAGCAAAAACACTTATGTGTATTGATGGATTGGACGAATTTAAAGTAAAAAAAGAATTTAAAGAAAAATGTACCAAAAAAGGTGATGTAATTATGTTAACTGGTAAAAGTGGTAAAACATATGGTGCTGCACTTAAGTCATCTTCCAATGCTGATAATCCTATATATGTGTCAATTGGATATGGATGTTCTTTAGAAACAAGTATTGAATTTGTTAATAAACTTAGCTTTTATAAAATACCCGAACCAATTAGAAATTCAGACATAAAGTCAAAATTGTATTTTAAGAAATAAATATACAAAATATATAAGAAAATTATATTTTTTATAAAACATAATTTTTTAAGTTAATTTTTTTTATCTGATTCATCAGTTTTAACTGGAGATGGATTTAATGCTAAAACAACAGCTGGTATTATATTTTCAGCTGTTGAAATTGGCCAGATAATAGAATTATATAATCGTTCAAAAGATTTGTGTTTTGCTCCATACTTTACCGCATCCCATTCTGATTTAATTTTATCTGTTCCATTTGATGTTGATGTGATTATTTCTCCTGCACGATATTTATTTAAAAAATGTTTTGCGTCATAATATGTTCCAATTACATTATAACAAAATACACAAGAGATATAAGCAATTGTTGACCAACGAATTGGTTGTGATAAATTCTTAAAAGTAACAAGTAGATTAGCCATTAATAATATATGTATAAATTATATGTTTAAGTTAATTTTTATATACTAATACAGTATAAAAATAATTAGATAAATTAGTATTGAAAGTTTTATTTAATAATCTAAGAATACGCACCACCTTGTAAAAAGCCCAATCTTTCTTTTAACTTTTCACTGCGACCTTCATATACATTTTTGGGCATTTGATAGTTCATAATTGTTTTATGTTTATGACCTATAATTCTTCTTGCAAAAGTAATTTGTAATGTTTCACGTGGTCTATCAGATTTATTTTCACATCCTCTGTGCCAAACATTAGAATTAATTAAAACAGCTGTTCCGGCTTTTCCACATGCAGGAATTGATTTGCGATTTGCTTCATCAAAACTTACAGTACGTCCAAATCTATGTGAGCTTGGCACCACATGAGTTGGACCATGATCAGGAGTATCACAATCAGATAGCCAAATCATATATGTACAAACTAATACAGGTAATCTAATATTAGGTGGTAAACTATAATTATTTGGAACAATAATTTGTTGTAGAGGATCATCAACATGCCAAGTTGGAGCTTGACCACGACCACCAGGAGGAACTATAAAAGCATTATTGTGAATAACGTGTGCGGTTAATGAATTGGATCCTTCGCGATTTCCTGGGACATCCCCAATTACATATTGTGCAAAATCAGTTAGTTTACTATCCTCAATAATATCAACAGTTGCAGGAGAATTCTCAAAAAAACATTTATAAACATCATGTCTTTTATTTTTTTCATCCTTCTTCTTATCTTTTTCTGATTTATTTGCTTGGTGTTCTAAATGAACTTTATATAAATCATTGCGTAATTTAGCAACAGTTTGAGGATCTAGAGCATTATCTAAAATTACATAACCATTAACATAAAAAAAATCTGCCATTTTAGCAAAATTATCCTTTTGTAAATCAAATCTATTCATTTTAATAAATTATATAATACATAAATTTTTAAATTAATTATTTTTAGCTTGTTAATCTATATTTTTAATATATAAAACTTAAATTAAAATAAATATAAAATTAATAATATTAATATGTCAAATTTATTAGAGAATGAAAAACCAAAAATTTTTACTTATTTAAATAAAATTATTGTAAAATTTAATGAAAATGAAGATAATGATATTTATTGTTATTTTTATAAATTTACTGGTATTTATTTTATTATTTGTAATTCAGATTATCATACTTCAATTAGATATTTTAATGATAAAAATATTTATGAACAATGTATTGATGAATTAAAAAAAATATTTATGTGTAAAGAAATAGAAATATTAGAATATGAAAAACATGATATTACAAGATCAGATAATGAATGTTATTTTTATTGCCCATTGTGTGATTATTATTTATATAAACGTTTTAATTTTTGGAATAAAATTGGTTGGAAACAATGTGAAGAAGAGGGCATTAATTTATATTTAGGTTCACAAATTAAAATGGATGATGAACAAGTATTTAATAATTTTAAATTTGATATTGATAATGAAGTTAATATTGATAGTTTTATTATTAAATCAATTGATGATTTTATTAACTTTATAGATGAAAATAATGAAGATAATGGTTCATTTTACTGTGATTATTGTGATAACAATAAGCAATCAAATTATATGTCTCATCAAATTTATTTTTGTAGAAAATGTGAAGAAAAAAATAATGAATATAAAAAAAATATTAAAGAAAATAAATTTTATGATGTTTTTAATTTATGTAAATTATGTTATAATGAAGATAATATAAAAAAACATCAAATAGATTTTCCTGATCATGACGATTTTTATATAAAAGAAAATAATACATCAAAATATAAAAAAATAATAAATAATAATGAATAAAAAATAATAAATATAATTTTTTATAAATGGATAACCAAGATAATATTATAAATTTTTGTATTGAAGGAAATATACAAGAAGTTAAAAATTTTTTTACAGCAAATAATGAACACAGTGCTATTTTATTAAAAAAATGTTTTAATGCAGGATTAACAAATAATCATACAAATATAGTTGAATGGTTACATACTTTTGATGAAATTAAAAAATATTTATTAAACTTAAATGAAACATATATTAACGATGAATTTAAAAATATTTGTAAAAAAGAACAATTCCAATTAGCCCAGTGGTATTATCTAACAATAACAAGTCTAAAAGGTCAAATAATTTATATACAGGCTTCATTTTATACTGGATGTGTAAAAGGTAATTTAGATATAACCCAATGGATTTATTCTTTGAAAAGTTCAACAAAATCAAATAAATATTTATTTATTAACAAAAAATATTTTGATGAATGTTTTCGAGAGGCTTGTTCACATGGAAACCTTAATATAGCAAAGTGGATGTTAACGATTTATCCCAATATAAATATGTATACATATTTTGAAGAAGCTTTTACATCTGCTTTAGATAATGGTTATTTAGAATTAACCGAGTGGTTTTTACAAATTAAACCTAATTTATCAAGATTAATTAGTATTAATGAAAAATTTGTTAAAGCTTGTTCAAAAGGTAATTTAGAAATTGCTCAATGGCTATCATCAAAAATAGATTTTAATAATTTAAATACTTATTTATCATTTGAAGAAGCTTGTTTTAATAATCAATTAGAAGTTGCCAAATGGTTGATATCTATTGAACCTGAAATAAAAAATAGAAATATTACTTTTAATGCTGTTTTTATACGTGTTTGTTATAAAAAACTTATTAATATTGCACAATGGTTATTTTCAATTAAACCAAATATAGATTTGTATACATTTAACAAAGCTTTTATAGAAACTTGTGTCAATAGAGAAATTAAATTAGCAAAGTGGTTGTTAAGTGTCAAACCTGATATTAATCTTAAATTAATTTCTGAAAATAATGAACAAATATTTATAAATTGTTGTGATAACAATGATTTTAATATGGCTCAATGGTTATTATCTATTAAACCAAATATTAATATTTGTGCACAGAATGATAAAGCTTTTAAATATGCTTGTGAAAATAATTTAAATTACAACTCTAATAATTTAGAATTAATACAATGGTTAACAAGTTTAAACCCTGATAAATATAAAGTTACAATTGAAAATAATAAAGTTACAAGGTATTTTATAAACAAAATAATACCTTTATCAAAAAAAGTTATTAAAATTAATCATATGTTTAAAGATGATTTGACATGCCCAATTTGCCTTGATGAATCAAATATAATTAATATACAAACCAATTGTGGGCATAAATTTTGTACTGGTTGTATTAGTAGAATTTATAATAAATCAATTAATGATAATAAGAATAATAATGATTATGATTACGATGATTACGATGATTACAATAATAATTATAAAGATGATGTCCAATGCACTTGTCCTTATTGTAGACAAGTTATAAAAAAATTTTATAAATTAGAAATACTTAATATTACTAATTAAAATTTAAAAACAAAATACAAAAATTTAATTTTGAATAATAATTTCTACAATTCTAGTTCTTTCAACATCTTCTAATACAATAATTGAAGCATATAAAACATTTGCTTTATAATATTCACCTGTTCCATAATCAAATGATAATTCAATAGGTTTATCAGATGGTAAAAATTGAGAATTATTATTTGGTGTATTTGTATTATAATTAAATGTTAAAGTTCCATTTGGTAATAAGAAAGTTTGTGAAAATGTTGAAAGAATTCTAGTTTGATTATCGAATGTAACATCATTTTCTACAACATTTGCTATTCCTATTTTAGTATTATCACAACTATTGTATAAGGGAAAAATATATTTAATATTAAAACTTTTTTCAATAGGATCACTACTTACATTAGGAATTTCTTGTTCAAAAGTTTGTTTGACAGTTGCTTTGTAAAATAAATTAAGTTTAGTTAAATTTGAAGACATTTAGTATATATATTTATATATTATAATTAATATTTTTTTATGGTAGATAAAAATTGAATTATACAAATAATATTATTATTTAACTTTTAAGTAAAAAATTGAAACTCATAATAAATATTAATTTAATAACTATAATACTATAAAATTATAAAATGGAACAACATAACGAATCTGATTGGACTGAAGTATCTTATAAAAAAAGTAAAGCTAATAAAGCAACACAAAATAATATAGATAATAAAAATAATAAAATTAATAAAAATAATAAAATTAATCAAGATAATAATATTAATCAAAATAAAAAAGAAAATATTAAGAAAAAGCTTTCAATTGATGATTATGAAATTATTGATGTTAGAAATAAATATTTTGAATCTGTACCTAGATCACAACCAAATTATACTAGTTTAGTTGCTATTAATTGTCCTTTTGTTGTAGTAAATGGACGCAAAGTTGAAGAAAAACCTTTATTAGTTAAACAATATGAAAATTATTCTACACCTTTAACTTTTGATTTAATGAAAGTAGGAAATTATTATATTGTTAGAGATAAACCTGAATATTGGGATTCAAGTTATGAAAATATTGTTATGCAATGTATTGGTAAAGAAGTTGATGTGGATGGAGTTCAGTGGGTAACTTACCAAATGATTTCAGATCAAGACGATTATTTAGAATGTAAATATATTGTAACTAGAACTCAGGAATTTAAACCAAGAAGATTTAGAAGATTACCACATGATTTTTGGATTAATTATGAAAAATATGAAAATCATATTAATAAAGAATTTTATATTGACCATGTTGCATTAACAGGAATTTATTAATTATCTTACTTTTTACATAAAAAAATTGATATTTATTTTATATAATATGAATTATATTACTAAAATCACAATTATATTTGATAAAAATGGAACCAAAAAAGTTATATAGAGACATATTATATGAACAAAAAGATTCAAAAAATAAACTTAATTCTAAAATAGAAGTTAAACCAAATGCAAAATCTGAATTTAAAAATGAAGTTAAACAAGATAATACAAATTCAAATAGTGAAGTTAAACAAGAATTAGAAGGATATCAAGTTATTGATATTCGAAATATTAAATTTGAATCAGTATATTATAAGAATTGTCCTTTTCATGTTGCAAAGTTAATTGATTTAATAAAATATTATGAAGAACCACTTGTTATTATACAAGATGAGGATTATACTCAACCATTAACTTTTGAATCAATGAAAATTGGTAATTATTATTATATTATTAAAGAAGAAAATGGTGATGATTATTATGGAAGACGCGAAAATATTGTTTGTCAATGCGCTGGAAAAGGTACACATTCTAATGGTGTTCAGTGGATTACTTATAAAATGTTTTCTAATCCTGATTTTGATTGTATTTATGAAGTTTATAAAAGTAAAAAATATTTACCATGGAAATTTAGACGTTTACCTAAAGATTTTTGGACTAATTATAAAAAATATGAAAACCAAATTCGTAAAGAATATTATATGGATCATGTAGCTGATTCAGGCATTTATTAATTGTTTTACTTTTTATATAAAAAATTGATTTTATAAATTAATATTATTAAAATTAATAACAACACATAAAAATAAAAATGGAAATAAATTATGAATTTTTGTTAGATTTAGATTATAAATTTAATTATTCTGTTAAAAATCTTAATATTAATAATAAAGGTATACAAGGAATATTAGATTTATCAAAATTTACGAGGTTAGTTAAATTAGATTGTTCATGGAATAAAATTACTCAAATTATAAATATTCCTAAATCATTAAAAAAACTAGAGTGTCATAGTAATTTGATAACTTTACTGGATAACTTACCATCAAATTTAGAACATTTATCTTGTTCATTTAATAATATAACATCTTTACACAATTTACCAACAAGTTTAAAATATTTAGAATGTAATTGTAAATTTATAGATTCACTTGATTATTTACCAAGTGGATTAATAAAATTAGAATGCTGCAATACTAAAATAAAAAATTTAAATTGTTTACCAAATTCATTGCTATCTATAAATATTCAAAATAATTTAGAATTAAAATCTATTATTTTACCACCGGGTTTAGAAACAATTATTATTGATTTTTGTAAATTAATTAATAGATTGGATAATATACCAAAAACATTAATATTTTTATGTTGTCCAAGTTATCAATTAGATAATTTGAATGAAATTAAAAAAAAAATTCCACATTTGAAAATAAAAAATAAAATCTATTAAATATTTCTATTTTAAGAACTTTTTTATATAAAAAAAATTGATTTTTATTTTTAATAATAATAATATTAAAAACACTATTATAACTTAAAAAATGAATAATAAATACAAATTTAAAACAAACTTTAATTCACTTGATGATAAAGAAATAGTTCCAGAAAAACAAATTATTAATTATGTCTTAAATAATAATTTAGATGAAGCAACAAAATTATTAAAAAAAATAAATATATCAACTCTATATACAAGTCATTTTGAAAGTTTATTTTATTGTGTTTGTGTAGATGGAAATTTATACGCACTAGAATGGTTATTTAATAATATTTTTAATACATCAAATCACTATAAAAATGCTTTTATGACTGCTTGTAAATTTGGTCAATTAGAAGTAGCTAAATGGTTATTAGAAAATAAACTGGATAAAAATAATAATGATATTTTTAAATATCCATTTACTAGTTATTATGGAAGGTATCCAAATATAATTTATTTGGTAAATAAAACAGCTTTCACTTTAGCTTGTGAAAATGGGCATTTGGATATTGCTCAATGGTTATTAAAAGAAAAACCCGATACAAATATTATTGGGGATAATGATTATTGTTTTAAAATTACCTGTGAAGAACAAAATTTAAATGTTGCTCACTGGTTACAAAGTTTATTTCCCGATAGATATAATTTAACTATTGAAAATGATAAAATTACAAATTATTATATCAAATGTTAATAATTTTAAATTTTAATTTTATTAAAATATTTACAAATATATTAAAAATAAATTTGAATGTATCCATCAACAAACTTATCAAGACAATCAATTTCTACAAGATTAGTATCAAATGATAAAAATAATAAATTTAAACAAAATCCAAATAATATTGAGTCAGAAATTAAACCTATACAAAAAAGATCTAAAATAGATGATTAAAATAAATCAAAACCACTAAATAATGTAATTGTGTTAGCTGACAATAAAAATTATTCGAGAGAATTTTTAAAATGTTTAGGAATGAGTGTTGGTTCACCATTTTTATGTACTGTGCATATTCCAACAAAAATGTTTACATTTCAAATATACGGGATAGAAGAATCTGACGAAAAGATATTTAATCATGTGAAAACAAATGCAGGATTAATTATAATCACAAGTTTTCAAGAATATGAAAAACTATTAAAGCCAATTAGTTTTTATTGTGAAAATATATCACATATACCAATTTTAATTGTATTGGAAATCAAAATAGTAAACCAATATTAAAAAATAAAATAAATAAATCAAATGTTAAATATGAATTTTTAGATAAAAAATTTAATCATTCAAGTTATTTACAAGGAAGTGTGAATTTTGAATCAGGATTACATAATTTAGAATGGTTTAATTTTTCTGTAGAATCATTTATACCTTTACCAACTAATTTGTTGAGTTTAGAAGAATTAGTAAAACAATTTGTTGATTGTGAATTAAGTATTGAAAATTGGAATCATTTTAATCGTTTAAGATTAGTATATTTTAGTTTGAAAAATTTTGGTTATGACAAAACAATTGACCAAAATGAATGGTTATGTGTAAAGTGGAACAAATATAAAAATACAATTGGTCATTCTCATTTATGGAATTATACTTTAACCAAATTTTGGATTGGACAAATTTTTTCTTTAATGTTAAATAATCCAAAAATGGATTTTGCTCAACTTTATTCTAATTTTCCCCATTTATCTGATGGTAATCTTCACAAAAAATATTATTCTAATGAATTATTATTTTCTGATAAAGCAAAAAAGGAATATGTTAGTCCTGATTTAGTTTAATTAATTTAATTTATATAAAATTATAATAAAAAAATACTTTTTTATTGTTCATAATGTTTTTTTAACTCTTCAATCTTCTTATTTATGTATTCAAGAGTCTTGGGAGCGCGGGTTGGTAATTCAGCTAGTCCTGTTCCAAAACCATCTTTTGGTAGCACAATACCTTTATAATTTTTTGCTTTTTCTAGCACTTTTTCAAATGCTGTATTAATTTTAACAATATTTTCTTCATATTCTTCATCATAATAAAAAGAATCATCTCGATAACTGGGATATTTCTTTGTTGGGATTCCAATTGTATTGGGTTCATCTCTAATTACTGCTTGTCCACCTTTTCCTCTTTGGATATCATTGTCTCCAAATAAAAATAAGTAGTCTTGCATCTCCTGTACATCATCCTCGTCCCAAAAGCCTTCAAATATAATTATCTCCATTTGTTATGATATATTAGTTATATTAGTAAAAATGATATATTATTAAATAATCAATTTTTATACTTTTAATATTTCATTTGATTTATAACATAATTAATTAAATCTTTACCAATATTATTTAGTTCTTTGTGATTATCATAATCATTATCATCTATATAACATGTTGTTTTATTAAAAGTTCCAATTCTATATTCACTACCTTTTATATTACGACATCCTTCTCCTTTAACATTACTTTTTATTGATTCAAAATATATATTAATTTCACTATTTTCATCATCTTCATATATATTATAAGACGTTACAACAAAATTATATTTAATTTTTTCTAAATTATCATCAGTATATTTATATTCACGAAATAATTGTGTACAATATTTATTTATACAATAATTATGTAAAGATTTATTAATATTTCGATATTTATCTATAATATATTTTAATACTTCTATTTTTTTATAAATATTTTGTAATTTTAAATTCTTAAAATCTTCGTGTAACATGTATTTATATTTTTCTAAATATTCTTTTTTAAATTTTTCAAATAAAATTGATTCAAAACATTCATCTTTATATTCTTCTTTTTCTATTAAATCTTTTATTTCTTTTAAATATTTCTTTTTATAATTTCCTGTTTTAGAATGTATATATTTATTTAATCCTTCTTCTACTTTTTCATATATTAATGGTTTATCTATTATAATTTCTAATTCATCATCGTCATAATCTATATCAAAATTAATATCAAATTGATTATTTATTTCTTTATAAATTTTCTCATAATTTTCTAAACTAATTTCTTTATTTAGAAAATTAATTGATTTATTTTCTTGATTAAAAATTATATCCACATGTATTTTTTCAATTTTTTCTTTTTTTTCCTCTATTAAAATAATTAAAACATTTGATTTTATATTTTCATTAAAATTATCTTTATATATTAGGTTAAACCATTTTTCAATATAGTTATCAAATGTTGATTCTTTATTAAAGTAATTGTAAATACTATAATTTAATATATTTAATATAAATTTTCCTAAATAATAAGTGTCATTAACTTTTATTTGAAATAAAATATAATTATAAATCATTTAATTTTATTAAATATATAGTTTTATTTGTATAAATCAATTTTTAATAAATATTCAACTATTTCTAATTTATTTTTGTTACAAATAAGAATTTTTATTTTATGCGTATAGTTACATCTATTACTTAAAACAAAAAGACATAAGTGTTAATTCATATATTTAATTTAACTATATGTAAAGGACTAAAAGTATTTTTTTTGGTAATATATATTATTTATAATGTTTATAATTGAAAAATTGATTTTATAATAATATATTAACATTATCATATATATAATGAAACGTTAAAAGTATAATATAATGAATACACATACAGCTAATATATTAAATACATTTTCTAATACAGTTAAAGATATTAATATTAACAAAAAAAATATTACAGGAATATTAGATTTAAAAAAATTTAATAAGCTACAAAAATTAGATTGTAGTTTTAATTCAATTACTAATTTAATTAATTTACCAGAAAGTTTAGAGTCTTTACAATGTTCAAGAAATTTAATAACTAATTTAGATAATTTACCTAATAATTTAATTGAATTATATTGTCAATTTAATCAAATTAATAATTTAGATAATTTACCAAATAGTCTTAAAGAATTGTACTGTGATGCTAATTTAATTACATCACTTGATTATTTACCTTCATCGTTAGAAATATTATATTGCTCAGAAAATAAAATTGTATTGATGGATAACTTGCCTAAAAAATTAATTCATTTAGATTGTAACCGCAATCAAATAACTCATTTAGATAATTTACCAAATAGTATTAATGCATTGGAATGTTCAAATAATTTAATTATATCGCTCGATAATTTGCCACATAGTTTAAAATATTTATATTGTTCTGAAAATAATATTTTATTATTAGATAATTTACCACCTAATTTAGAATATTTATGTTGTACAAAAAGTAATATTGAATCATTAAATAATTTACCAAATAAATTAGAAAAATTGATGTGTTCATGCAATAATATTGAATTATTAGATAATTTACCAAATAGTCTTAAAGAATT
>JACCDN010692686.1_pt1 | contig 20191 bp, 24 predicted proteins | sample 7441691 | NCBI WGS metagenome assembly JACCDN01 (sample SAMN15323439, study PRJNA562643) | freshwater metagenome | isolation source: river surface water | place: USA:Blue River Watershed | collected 2017-08-16 | reverse complement strand
GTGGCGCCGCGCTGCCGTCAGTCCCACTCCAGCTTCGGATACAGCATCGTTGCATTGCGTCGGTTGGCGGAATCAAACAGCGTCCACTGACTACGCTCCGAACTCGCGGCTGTCTCTATCGCCGCCTGCATGGATTTTCCCTCTGCGATACTTTGCTTCAAATCTTTCAACAAGGTCTGCAGATACTGCCGCTGCTTCGCCAGCGCGGCGTTCTTGTCAGTGACGATAGGGCCATGACCGGGAATGACGCGAGCTGCCGGCGTGGCGGACAATGCATCAATCACACTCAGCCAGCCAGATACATCCCCATCAATCGATGGCGTGCGATCCACGAACAGCAAATCACCCAGCCACCAACTGCGGGTGCGCTCATCCATAACACTCAGATCATGATCGGTATGCGCGATCGGCCATGCCTTGAGCAAGAGCCGACGATTACCCAGATCGATCACGCGCTCGGCAGCAACGGTGTGCGTTGATACGACGATGCGACTGCCTGTCGCCGCCGCATCACCCAACATGGTTTTGAGATTGCTTTCGTAGGCCTCTGCGCGCGAACGCATAGCGCGCGGCAACTGTACATGCCCAATGAATTCCGGGTTATCCTGTTCAAACGCTGCATTACCGAAGATATGATCGGAATGTACGTGCGTATTGATCACATAACGGATGGGCTTGTGCGTGTGCGCACGCACAGCTTCGCGCAGTGCCATCCCTACCAGGTAACTGCCGCCACTATCGACAATAGCCACTGCTTCATCACCGATGATGAAGCCGATATTGGCGATATCCCCATGATAGTGGTCACCGAATTCTTCATGCACGCCCTGATGTACAAACACACCGGGGGCGATTTCTTCCATAGGCAACGGCGATGATCCCGCCCGGCTGAACTGGAATGAACAACACAGAAAAATCAGCAGAACCCGGAAGCGCATCACTCAGGACTCCGCAATAATTTGCCGCAATGCCTGTTCGAACGCTTCCGGTGGCTGACCTCCCTGCACCAGATAACGATCATTGATGATCACTGCCGGTACGGAATTAATGCCCTGAGACAGATAGAACTGCTGCTGTTGGCGCACTTCATCACGCCACTTGTCAGAATTGAGTATCTCGGTCGCATGCGCCACATTCAGTCCTGATTGTTCAACAGCCAACAGTAGTACCGCGTGACTCGAAGGATCGGCACCTTCCGAGAAATACGCGGACAACAAGCGCCATTTCAATCGACGCTGCGCGTCCGCATCTCCCTCTTCAGCAGCCCAGTGCAGCAGCCTGTGTGCATCGAAGGTGTTGTAGGTGCGCTTGCGGCCTTCCATGTTAAAGCTAAAGCCCACCGCCGCCCCTCGCTCGCGAATATGCTCATGATTCTGTGCCACCTGCTCTTCGGTGATCTGATATTTGCGCATCAGATGTTCAAGGATATCCTCGCCTTCGGGCGGCATATTCGGATTGAGCTCGAACGGCTGAAAATTCAGCGAAACGCTGACTTCATCACCGAAGCGCTTAATGGCCTGCTCCAGTGAAGCCAGCCCCACTGCACACCATGGGCAGGCAATATCGGAGACGAAATCAATTTTTATGGGTGTCATGGATTGCAAATAGGGTGAAGTGAGGCAGCGCCACTGCCGGTACCAAAGATGCTAACACGGGGTGAAGACCCTATACTTCGGTGCTTGGACCCGATGCAAATTGAGAACAGCCCATGCTACGCGCGACTTTGATACTGATACTGTCTGTGAATTGGTCCGTGCTGGCAATCGCCGCCGATCCGGCACCTGCGCAGGCAGATTTTGAACCCAAACTCTTGCGGCCACCGGAAGTACACTTGGCTCCTGACACCACGCCCATGCGCGGCCCGGAGGATTTTGCCCTGCCAGCCTCGAAGCCGGCGCCCCGAACAGGCAAGGACACGGGTGCGCAAGAACGAGCAGCCAGTCCCCAACCCGCGAGCAATGCGCCAGTTCTGGAAGGCTTCTGAAGCAGTATCGCGGCCTCGCGGTCCATGGTGTTCATCTCAACAGTTGCCGGCAAGCGGCACGACTGTTAGTCTGCGGAATACCCACGGGCAGAATTGTTTTCATAAATGAAATCCTCATCACATCGCAAGGCCATGCAGAGCATAGGTTCGGTGCTTGGTAACGCCACACGCCTTGAAGGTACGCTTCATGTCGACGAGAGCGTACGCATCGATGGCAAACTTGAGGGAAATCTGGAGCAGCCCGATGGCAAGGCGCGTTGGATCCTGATCGGACCGACCGGTGAAGTGCATGGCGACATTCGTGCGCAAAATATTTCGATCGCCGGCAAGGTGATCGGCAACATCATCGCCAGCGAAAGCATCGAGCTCATCGATGGATGTGAAGTCCGCGGCAATATCACCCACAAATCCATTACCGTCGAACCCGGCGCCAGTGTGCATGGACAGCTGATCGCCCGCGACGAGACTGACAGCGAGGCGGCTGCCAAGCAGGTCATTGAGGCCGCGCGCAGTAACAGCTGAACCTCGCGTCACCGTAGACTGCATTATTGGTCCAATGCCCCTGCACGTACAAACCACCATCTTCATGATTTGCATGGCCTACCTGGTCTTGCATGGCGCGATCTGGTTTGCGCTTTCGGAACAACGCAATGCGCAAGTCAGGCTTTGGTGTATTTCGGGGCTGGTCAGCGGCGTCTCCGTTGTGTTGCTGTCTTTGCGCGGGACGATCAGTGAATTTGCTTTTGTCTACATCGCACAATTCCTGATGATGATCGGTAATATGGGACGTACTATTGCACTTCGGCTTTATCTTCCTGTGCGCATACGCCCTGCCATCGTCTTTCATGCAATTATCGGATTAACTTACTACGTGTGGATGGTGTCTGCGTACGAAGCAGGCACCGATACGTTAACGCTATCGATATTTTTCTTCGGGTTTTATGCGATTGTGTGCGTTGACTACGTTCTGGTCGGACTCTTTCTCAACCGTCACTCGCAGACGCTCGGACCTAGAGTGCTGGCAATTGGTGGGCTGATACTGTCTGGTTCTCTGGCTTTCAAAGCAAGCGCAAGCATCATGGGGTGGGGTGCAGATGATATCTATGCTCCCGGTATCGACCAGTATGTGATGATCGCCGGTCAGTTCATCGCAATCACACTGGTTAACATCGGATTTCTTCGCATATTTCTCGATCTACGCCAACAAAAAAATCTCACGACAGAACGCAACCTCGCGGACGCGAAAGAACACGCCGCGCTACTCTCTCGGCATAAGAATGAACTACAGAAGCTGCTCACGGAGCGTGAAGAAATCATTCGACAGCTCACTTTGTCGAATAAAACTGCCGGTATGGGTGTGTTGGTAGCCAGCCTCGCACATGAGCTGAACCAACCCCTATGTGCTATCCGGCTCAATGCGCAACTCGTCGAACGCAAGCTCAATGCCAGCGATACCGATGTCGAAGGCGCAAGAAAATTTCTGGACTCGGTCATCAACGACAATCGTCGCGCGGCCGATATCATTACCCGGCTTCGTGCCATGTTCGAACATCAGGACAAAGGGGAAATAACACTGGACGTGCACTCGCTGCTGCGTGATACCGTGACCTTGGTACAGATGCGCGCCAATGAAGAAGGGGTGTCGATTATCACTGAATTCTCAGATCAACCCGCTATGCTTCAAGGCGATCAAGCCCAGCTGCAACAAGTGATTTTGAACCTGCTCAACAATGCCATGGATGCGCTTGCCGGGGTAGAACGGGATAAAAAGTTCATCTATCTGAAGACGACCATAGCCAACGGGCAGTTGATTCTTCACGTTGACGATAACGGCTGCGGGATACCAGACCATTTACGCCACTCCGTCTTCGAACTCTTCAAGACCAGCAAGGCTCAGGGCATGGGCGTTGGACTCTGGCTATCCAAAACCGTCATCAACGGTCATTGCGGGGACATCCAATTCACCAGCCAGCCGGGTGAGGGAACCCGGTTTGAGGTCGTCTTGCCTGTGAATTGAATAATCCCTCGGCTCTGAGCCAGAAAATGACCGAGAGGAACGTTTATAATGGGGAACATTCTTCCGAGCGGCATGACCGCCTAATCCGGCAATGCAGGTTCTGAACCGAAACCTTTGCAATGGCATCATCGCCCTGCTGGCCAGCACGCTGGTTGCGGTGCCTTCGTACGCGGCCACTTTCACCTGCGTGACGACCGCTTTACGGGGAAACAAATGGATTTGCCAGGATAACGTTGCGCTCTGTACCTTCGTCTTCCTCGTCAATGAAAGTGAAAAGTCCATGGTGCGAAGGGTCGATGACGATAATCCCAAAGTGCCGGTGGTGGTCGACAAATGGGAAACCGAGAAAATCATCGCGCATGAAGACCAGACCCGATTGGACAGAGGTCTCATCGAGCAGTACTACTACCGAATCGAGCGCGATAGTGGAAAGTTCATCATAGCCAATGAGTATCGGACCAACAGCGGCCGCTACCTCACTCAGGACGATATCAACGCGACCGACAAGAAGCGTTTTTCTTATTATCGTCCACGCCTTTTTTCCGAAACAGGTCGCTGCAAGTTCAGCTCAGGAAAATAGCGCTCATCCGCCAGCACTACCGTTGGTGTGCAGTCCCTGTGAACCAACTCAATCAGCGCACCTTGACTCGCTGGCTCGTGAATTGTTTGGCTCCTGCTTCCAGCGCGCGATCGAGATAGGCGGAATAGAAACCGTTGTTGTCTCCGCCGATAATCGGATCGGCCAGTAATTCGCCCTCGGCATTCACCACAATGACAGTTGGCGCAATCTGCACGCCATAGCGCGTCGCCAGTGCAGATTGCGTGGTGGATTTCCCATCAAATCCCGTCAGAGAATCACGACTGGTGATCTGGACTTCACGAATCACCGGCCTGTCCGCCGGCGACGCATCCCGCAGGAGCGGCACCAGGTAATTTCGGCGCACCACTTTGCAATAGCCACAGCCTGGCAATGAGAACATCAACAGGAAAGTCTTGCGGTCTGCATGCGCTTGCGCTGCCTCGCGCTGCAGATTTTGCGGAGCAGGCAACATTTCATCTTGCGATTGCGCGTGCGCAGGCAAAATGAAGAGCCAGCCTGCAAATAGGATAGCGGCAATGCGAATGACCATAGTTGCCTCGCGACGATTCATGGAGAGGGGCTCACTGAGAAGCGGCTGCAAGCCAGCAGTCCCTGAATCTCAATCAGAGTACCTGAGCGCGCATTGAATTCTTTGCCGGCGACGCTCAGCGTCTGATTGCTGTGGTTCAGGGTGAAATCCAGACTGACTTCCGTGCCGTCCGCCCGGAAGCCGAGACTGCGACACATAATTTTCTCGGTGCTCGGCGGCTCGCAGGCACAAACTTCGGTGCGCCCTGCAAAACAACCGGCAGCCAGCGCAGGATCACGCTTGACATAGCCGGCACTGATATTTGCGGTGATTTTAAAGCGCCGAGCCTCAGAACTCACGCCGTCAGCCTCAAATACCTTATCGGTGCGAAGCTCACCTTGGCAAAGATAGTCGACAACCTGCGCTTCGGAGACAGCACAGACCATGCCGATAACCACAAAGACGATGCAGCGCACTTCCAGTGAAACCAGCGGAAAGGTCGCCCGTTGCATTGCGACGGACGACCTCAAAGGTTTAATGCAAACGGTCCAGCGCGCTGGACAAATGCCCGAAGGTACGGTCAATGTTCAGCAGCTTTTCCAGACCAAAAAGGCCGATACGGAAAGTGCGGAAATCATCACGCTCGCCAACCTGCAATGGGACACCGGCCGCTGTCTGCATGCCGAGTGCCATGAATTTTTTGCCGTTCTGGATATCCGGGTCCTTGGTGTAGCTGACCACGACACAAGGCGCCTGAAAACCGGGCGCTGCCACGCTCTTGAAACCTTTGGCTTCGAGCAGTGCGCGCACCTTGAGACCGAGATCTTCCTGATTTTTCTTCAGGTTGGCAAAACCCGCTGCCTGAGTTTCCTTCATCACATCGCGCAGCACCCGCAGCGAATCTGTCGGCATGGTGGTGTGATAGATGTGAGCGCCTTTTTCGTAAGTCTCCATGATCTGCAGCCATTTTTTAAGATCGCAAGAATAGCTGGTGCTCTGGGTCGCATCGATTTTCTGCCGTGCACGCTCGCTCATGGCGATCAGTGCGCAGCAAGGTGAGCTGCTCCAGCCTTTTTGTGGCGCGCTGATGAGCACATCCACTTTGGAAGCCACCATGTCGACCCACATCGCACCGGAAGCGATACAGTCGAGCACGAACAGACCATCAACGGATTCAACGGCCTCGCCCACAGCGCGCAGATATTCGGGTGGGAGAATCAATCCTGCCGAGGTTTCAACGTGCGGTGCAAACACCACGGCTGGTTTTTCTTTGAGAATCCACGCCACGACCTCATCAATCGGCGGCGGCGCATAGGAACCTTCGAATTCATTGGCCAGCTGGCGCCCCTGAATCACGTGCAGATCATTCGAAATGCCGCCCATTTCAAAAATCTGTGTCCAACGATAGCTGAACCACCCATTGCGAATCACCGCGCATTTGCGGCCAGTGGCGAACTGACGCGCAGCGGCTTCCATACCGTAAGTACCACTGCCCGGAACCACCAGCGCGGATTTCGCGTTGTAGACCTCTTTCAGGATTTTCGATATGTCGGTGATCACGCCCTTGAAGGCTTCCGACATGTGATTGAGAGAGCGGTCGGTGTAGACGACGGAGAATTCGAGCAATCCATCGGGATCAACGTGGGGAAGCAAACCGGGCATGACGAGTCCTGTACTGATAAATGAGCTGAGTTGTGCCTGACAAATGCAGACAAAACTGTAGCAGGGCTTACAAGTTTAACAGAGGTCTTGCATCACCTTAACCTGCTCAGCAGCATGGCTTTTCTGACAATAACGCAGAGGATTTCCAGCCGCTATAGAATTGCCCCTTTCCTTAAAACACCAGACTTGCGGGAGCCCCATGGAAAGCGATATCGAAATTGCACAAAAAGCAAAAATGAACAAAGTGGTCGACGTCGCCTCGACCTTGGGTATTCCGGAAGATTCGATCGAACCCTATGGCCATTACAAGGGCAAGATTGCACTGTCTTACCTTGAGACGCTGAAGAAAAAGCCTGACGGCAAATTGATTTTGGTCACAGCGATCAGTCCGACACCAGCGGGAGAAGGCAAAACGACCACCACCGTGGGACTGGGCGATGCGCTCAATCGTATCGGTAAAAAAACCGTCATCTGCCTGCGCGAACCATCGCTGGGTCCGGTGTTTGGCGTTAAGGGCGGTGCTGCTGGCGGTGGCCATGCGCAGATCGTACCGATGGAAGACATCAACCTGCATTTCACCGGCGACTTCTCGGCGATCGCGCTGGCGAACAATTTGCTGGCCGCGATGATCGACAACCATATCAATCACGGCAATACGCTCGATATTGATCCGCGTCGCATTACCTGGAAGCGCGTGGTGGACATGAATGATCGCGCGTTGCGTGACATCGTGGTCGGTAATGGTGGCACAGCGAATGGCTTTGTGCGTCAGGATGGTTTTGATATCGTTGTCGCCTCTGAAGTGATGGCGATCTTCTGCCTCGCCACCTCGGTGCAGGATCTGAAAAAACGCTTGGGTGATATCGTGATCGGCTACAGCCGTGATCTCAAGCCTGTCCATGCGCGCGACCTGAATGTGCACGGTGCGATGACTGTGCTTCTGAAGGACGCTCTGCAGCCGAATCTGGTGCAGACACTGGAAAACAACCCGGCATTCGTTCATGGCGGCCCATTTGCCAACATCGCACATGGCTGCAATTCCGTTATCGCCACCCAAAGCGCATTGAAACTCGGCGAGTACGTCGTCACTGAAGCGGGTTTCGGTGCTGATCTCGGCGCGGAAAAATTCATCGACATCAAGTGCCGAAAAACAGGCCTCAAACCCGCTGCCTGCGTATTGGTCGCGACGATACGCGCGCTAAAGTACCACGGTGGCAAGGATGTCAAAGCACTCAACACCGAAGATCTGGATGCACTGCAAAAAGGTCTGGTCAATCTGGAAAGACACGTCGAGAACGTCAAGACCCACTACGGCTTGCCCTGCGTTGTGTCGATCAACCGCTTCACTTTTGATACTGACGCAGAAATCCGACTCGTGACTGAACGTATGAAAGCGCTCGATGTCAACGTGGTACTGGCAGAGCACTGGGCCAAAGGCGGCGCGGGTGCCGAGGCACTTGCGCATGAAGTTGTTCGTCTGGCCGACCGCGGTGACGCTGTGAAATTCGTCTATGACGACCAGGACTCGCTGTGGGACAAAATGAAAAAAGTGGCTACCAAAATTTATGGTGCTGCCGACATCAGCGCGCCAGCGAAAATCAAGCAACAGCTCAAGGCCTGGGAAGAAGCGGGTTATGGTCACTACCCAATCTGCGTGGCAAAAACACAGTCCTCATTCAGCTCGGATGCCACGATGCGCGGCGCACCCAGCGGCCATATGGTCAACATCCGTGAAGTACGGCTGGCAGCTGGCGCACAGTTCATTGTGATGATTTGCGGTGACATCATGACCATGCCCGGCCTTCCCAAAGTACCGAGTGCCGAAAAAATCGATATCGATGAAAACGGCAAGGTCGTTGGTCTTTTCTGACAAACCCAACCCACACGCAATATTTAAGTCATCCATAGGCATCCCATGAGCACCGGAGCATCCATGCGCGCAGCGATCTACACCAGCAAAGGCCCCGCAGCCGAAGTGCTGCGCATTGTCGACAAACCTGTACCGGAACCCGGTGCCGGTGAAGTGCGCGTTCGTATTGCTTTTTCTGGCGTGAATCCCTCGGATGTGAAATCACGCGCCGGTATAGCATCGCGCGCGGGCGGTTTTCCTGAAGTGACGCCACACAGCGATGGTGCCGGCAGCGTCGACAAAATCGGCGCCGATGTCGATGCTGCGCTCATGGGTCGTCGCGTGTGGCTATTCAATGGTCAGTGGGAGCGCCCCTATGGCACGGCAGCGGAGTACATTGTGCTGCCGGTGTCGCAGGTCGTGCCTCTGCCAGATGACATCAGCTTTGAAGTCGGTGCATCGATTGCAATTCCGCTGATGACCGCCATGCACGCAGTACAGGCCTGCGGCTCCCTGCTCGGCAAGACCGTGCTGGTGCCCGGTGCTGCTGGCAGCGTGGGTTTCTACATCACGCAACTCCTCAGTGCTGCGGGTGCGCGCGTGATTGGTATTGTTAGTAACGATGACAAAGCAAAACTAGCCAAGAGTATTGGTGCGACAGATATCGTCAATTACAAAACCGAGTCACTGGTCGATCGTGTGCAGGTGCTCACGAATGGTGTCGGTGCCGATGCCATCATTGACGTCGATGCGGCCACGCATGCGCCTCACTACGGCAGTTTGCTGCGCTTTGGTGGACAAGCCGTGGTGTATGGCACTAACCAACCCCCAGTCACCATGCCCTTTGGCCCCATGATTCTGGGTTTCATTCGTGTGTATTTTTTCATCGTCTACAAGTTGCCGCCGCATTTGATGCGTGAGGTACTGGATGGCGTCAACGCAGTGCTGTCGCGCCCTGGCTTCCGGCATCCGGAGACAGCCATTTATCCGCTCGAGAAAATCGCTGCTGCGCATGAGCAGGTCGAACGCGGTGCGAATGCGAAGGTACTGCTGCAGCTGTAGTCATGAACGGGAAATTCAACGACCACTTTGGCAAGGTCGCTGAACAGTATGCGGACTTTCGTCCCCATTATCCTGCAGCGTTGTTCAGCTGGTTGGCATCGCAATGCAAAGCGCACGAATGTGTCTGGGACTGTGGTGCAGGCAATGGCCAGGCCTCGGTACCGCTGGCAGATTTTTTTTCGTATGTGCACGCCACCGATGCCAGTGCATCACAGATAGCGCAAGCACTACCGCATCCCCGAATCCACTATCGTGTTGCAAATGCCAATGCTAGCGGTCTCGACTCGCACTGTGTCGATTTGATTACTGTGGCTCAGGCGCTGCATTGGTTCGATCTCGATCGCTTTTATGCCGAAGCCCGTCGCGTACTGAAATCTGATGGCGTAATCGCTGCATGGAGCTACGGCATGATCCGCGTCGAAGGTGCTGACGTGGACACGGCAATTCAGCATTTTTATCGGCATACCATAGGACCTTACTGGCCACCCGAACGACGTCATGTAGAAAACGGCTACCGCGATCTGGACTTCCCCTTCCAGCTAATCGATACGCCCCCGCTATCAATGAGCGTCCGCTGGACGCTGGATCAACTACTGGGATATCTGCGAAGCTGGTCCGCATCGGCGAGATATTTTTCTGCGACAGGCAAGGATCCTGCAATCAGTCTCGCAGCAGAGCTGCTGCCCATATGGGGCGGGCCGGGAGATCGCCGACAGATCGAGTGGCCGCTTTCGATACTGGCTGGTCGAACTTAAGCAGCGATACCGATAATCACATTCGACGGCTCAATCAGGGCAATCACGGCTGATCCGACCTGCAAGTGCATCGCATCGATTTCGGATCGACCCACGGTAGCGACAAGTAACAGGCCGCTTTCCAGCAAGACCGTCAACTCCGAATGATGTTCGCTCTGCGCGATCGCGTGCACCGTACCGAGGAAAGCATTTTTTTCTTGAGCTACGTAATTTTCATGCGGTGCCTGCAAGATCACTGATGACGCCTTGATCAACGCGAATACCTTGGCGCCCACGGCCAGCCGAAGTTCGCGACAACTTTCATGCGTGATGGATGCAATCAGCGTTTGACTAGCATTGACCATGATGCCCAGCTCGTCATTCACTTTCCCCGGCGTGATGGACACCAGAATGCCCGCAAACTGGTTACGCGCGCTGGTTCGCATGGCGATTTCATTTTCCATCGCATAGTCATTCGACAGCCCATTCGCCAACGCATCCAGGCGCGCGATGAAACGCGCGTGCTCGGCCTGTATCAGCGAAAAATTGCGCAGCACTTGCTGACCGCGCTCGGTGAGATGCGTGCTGCCGCCTCCCTTGCCGCCGGCGTGACGCTCGATCAGGGTGCCGCCGGACAGCCGTGCCATGTCATCAATCGCGTCCCAGGCGCCCTTGTAGCTGTAGCCGACCTGCTTTGCCGCCTGCGTCAGATTGCCAAGCTCATCTATCTTTCTCAGCAAATCCATGCGTTTTGCATTAGCGAACAGCTCTCCACCGGCCCGCAGTGTCAACTCCGCAAACAGCTCAAACTTGTCTTTTTGCATATAAGCCTGTTCCATAAACTCATAAACAGTATCACCATTGACAAGCTAAATAAACACCAGTACATTTTGCATCAAAATGTATTTAGGTATATTTTAAAAGAGCTGCATGAAATCAGATGGTTACAAGCTTCTTCGCCCATCGAAATATACTCAAGCACATTTTCAATCATAATAAAAGGGGAAATAATTGTGAAAAAGCGCTCACCCAAGGTAACCTTTATAAAAATAGCAATATTGATTGGGCTCGGTGCTTCAAATGTGGGCGCCCAGGCAGGTGAGGACGTCAAAGCCTTGCTCGAAGTGCTGCTGGAAAAAGGCGTCATTACTCAAGAGGAATACAACGCTAAGATCAAAAAAGCGCAGGACGACGAAGAGCGTAGACAATTCAACGAGGCGCAGGATATTCGGCGGACAACGCTGGCGATTGAGACTAAAGCAGAAGAAGAGAAAAAATTCAAAACCCGGTTTTACGGGCTGGTTTCTGCCGGATACTACAGCGCTTCCAACATGAAAAACAGTGCGATCGATGCCTCAGGCATGAGCGATCAACCCAAAGGCAATAATCGCGTTGGCCTCAAAGTGTCGCGAGAGCTCGATGCAGATACCACGGCTGCAGTGACTCTCGAATCAAACTTCTCATCTCGAACGGGTGCTGTGGGCAAAGATGCGGGTGCCAGCGGCACAGGAACCAACCCTATCTTCGACAGAGAAGCCAATTTTCGACTGATATCAAAACCGTATGGCACATTGATTTTAGGCAGAGGACCAAACCTGCAAACCGATCTAAGCGGCGCTTTCGATGCAAGACAAAACTGGAACTTTGGAGGACTCAAGGCGATTGGCCGATATGCGGGCTTCCACAGCGCGAGCGGCATCAATCGAGCAGATAAATTAATAAGGTACATCTCACCCATTGTCGAAGGCTTCAATTTTGACGGCGCAGTTTCTCTGGGTGGCGTGCCCGGGGATGATGAATATGGAAAAAATTATTACATCGGCGGGCGCTACAAGAATGAAAACTTTGAAATAGGATACAACCATATCGAGGCCAAACTGAGCAGCAATGAAACCAACAACCGGGTTGATTTCATTGCTGCAAAATACAAATTACAAAACATCACCCTGAATGTCGGCTACGTCATCACCCGCAATCCTTCGAATAGTGCAGCCACCCTTAGCTCGAGCACACCAGGCGGCAAGGCCGATGTCGATACATTATTCGCGGGCATGGTTTATCGATTGACTTCCAACCTGAGCGCAAATCTCGGCTGGTACAACGTTCAAGACAAAACCTCTACCAATGGAATAAATGATGTCAGCATGGCGGCAACCGGGTTGACGTGGTCACCTTACAAAGAATGGGATTTTTTCATCGACTATGCTCGAGCCTCACGCAGAGAAAATGCAACTGCTGCATTTTCCATCTACGATGCCTGGCGTCCAGATACTAATAACAGCAGCAATCTCGCAGCAGGAACGAAATCACAATCTGGAATCAGTATCGGTGCACTATTCAAGTTCTGAAAAGGAAAATTACAAATGAAATTCAATTCAATTAAAACCCTCATTTTCGGATCAATAATATTTTCATCAATTTCAACACAAGCCGCGGAATTGAAAGTCGCTGTTGCTGCAAATTTTATTCAAACAATGAAGGAAATTTCTACCGAATTCGAAAAAGATACAAAGCATAAAATCAATCTAACCCAAGGTGCGACAGGCAAGTTTTATGCGCAAATTTCAAATGGCGCCCCATTCGAAATCCTGATATCAGCAGACGATGAAACACCCGCCAAACTCATAAAAGAAGGGAAAGCTATAGCCGGCACTCAATTCTCTTATGCTACAGGTCGACTCGTACTCTGGTCTCCTGATGACGCCTTGATTCAAAACGACGGTACCGTGTTAAGTACGGATAAATTCAAATTCATGGCGATTGCAAACGCTAAAGTGGCACCTTATGGAAAAGCTGCCGTACAGACAATGCAGAAAATGGGCCTGCTGATGAAATTAGAACCCCGCGTGGTGCAGGGAGAAAGCATTGCCCAGACCTACCAATTTATTAGCAGCGGCAACGCACAACTAGGCTTCGTTGCTCTGTCTCAGGTATGGGATAACGGAAAGATTAAATCCGGATCAGCATGGATAGTTCCGGACAACATGCATGAACCGTTAAAGCAAGATGCCGTATTACTCAACCCCGGCAAAGACTCGGCGGCCGCAATAGCCTTGCTCGAATACCTGAAAACCGACAAAGCCAAAAGTATTATCCAGCGTCATGGCTATAGATTACCCTAAACACTTTTAAATCTCCTCGATCCGTTTAACTGTGGTGACGGATGAGTTTGGGGCTTTCGGACGCGAAGCCCCATTTTTTTATTAATTTCAAGCCGACATTGCTGACATCTTCTCGGTTATTCTGGATTAAAATTCCGCTAAATCACCTTACCCGCCTTTTTTCCACTGCGCCGCTCTCATTCAAACTGAAAATAAACCAATCAATGAATGTCATGGTTGATCCTTCGCTCTGGCAAGCGCTCCTGCTGACAATTAAATTGTCGGCGGTAGTCACCCTGATTCTTTTGTTGATTGGAACACCGCTGGCGTGGTGGCTATCAAGAACCCAAAGCATATTGAAAGCACCGGTAGCAGCAATCATCGCCCTCCCCTTGGTCTTGCCGCCAACTGTTCTGGGTTTCTACCTTTTGCTGTCAATGGGACCCGAAGGATTTATTGGCCAGTTCACAAAATGGACTGGCATCGGAACTCTTCCTTTTACTTTTTGGGGGCTAGTCATCGCATCAGTGGTTTACTCACTGCCTTTCATGGTGCAGCCTTTGCAGAATGCCTTTGAATCAATCACGCATCGCCCGATGGAGGTGGCCGCCACCCTTGGCGCATCACCAATCGACGCATTTTTTACGATCGCCATTCCAATGGCGTTTCCAGGCTTTCTGACAGCCTCCGTAATGACCTTCGCACACACAGTAGGTGAGTTTGGCGTTGTGTTGATGATTGGCGGGAATCTTCCAGGAGAAACTCGACTTGCTTCGATACAAATTTACGACTACGTTGAGGCAATGGAGTACGCGCAAGCGCACGCATTGGCAGGCATCATGGTGGCCTTCTCTTTCATCGTCTTGCTGCTGCTGCAGATCTGGCGACCCGTTACACGCAAGGGAGTCTGAGTTGAACAGCATTCAGGCACGCTTCAAACTCGACTGGCCGGGGTTTTCACTGGATGTCGACCTTGCACTCCCGGGTCGAGGCGTGACCGCCTTATTCGGTCCTTCAGGTTGCGGCAAGACCACCCTGCTACGCAGTATCGCCGGGCTTGAGCGCCCACCCAAAGGCTTCCTGCAAGTGAATGGTGATCTCTGGCAGGACGACAGTATTTGGTTACCGACGCATCTTCGGCCACTAGCTTATGTATTTCAGGAATCCAGTCTGTTCCCCCACCTGAGCGTGATGGGAAATCTGCAGTACGGCAGACAACGTACATCGCAAGCAGCGTCCTTCAATCTCTCCCAGGTGATCGAGCTACTCGGTATTGAAACCCTGCTATCGCGCAAACCGGATGCGCTCTCCGGTGGCGAAAGGCAGCGAGTAGCCATCGCACGCGCACTAGCAGTAAATCCACGACTGCTACTGATGGATGAGCCACTCGCGGCACTAGATATGCAACGCAAGCACGAAATCCTGCCCTATCTGGAGCGCATGCAGAAGACGCTCGACATACCGATCATCTACGTGACGCATGCTCCAGACGAAGTGGCACGACTTGCGCAGCACATCGTGATGCTCGAACATGGAAAGGTCACAGCCAGCGGCTCGCTTTACGACACCTTATCGCGCGTGGATCTGCCCTTGCGTCTAGGGGATGACCGGGGGGTGATCATTGATGCGCGTGTCAGTGAGATCGATAAACGATGGCATCTAGCGCGGCTCGATTTTGCCGATGGCACCTTTTGGACGCGTGATCAGGGTTTGGCTTTGCAGGATACGGCGCGTCTTCACATTCTGGCGCGCGACGTCAGTATCGCGCGCGAAAAACCGCTTCAGAGCAGCATTCAGAATATACTTGCGGGACGCATCGACCGCTGTGTCGATGATGACGCTCCGGGTAGTGTGATTGTTCGTGTGCTGATCGGAGAAACGCCCCTGCTGGCGCGCATTACTGCCCGCGCCGTCACCGAGCTCGCTTTGAAGCCGGGTGACATAGTCTGGGTACAGGTCAAGTCTGTTGCATTGGCGAGATAAACCATGGTGAGATTTTTTGTGATTCGCTGGACGATGATCGCTGCGCTGTTCTTGGGCATGTCGACGGCAATGGCCGCGCCTGGCACAGACACTCTGCGTTTTGCTTGCAGGGGCTGGATGCCCATCTATCTGGGTAGTTGGGTGCCAATCAACCCGGATCCGAGCGATTTCGACTCACTGACGGTTGAGGTAAACGAAGCCACGCGCATGACCAGCTTCGTTCTGACGATGATAGGTCGCGCTAATTTTGCGACAAAGATCAACGAGTCCCACATCAAAGGTGCGATCCCTTTCAAACAGATGATGGTCGATGATTTCATTGAGCATATCGACTTCATGCTCAACCGCGGCACAGGTGAAATTATTATCACCGCGCTGGAGAAAGGCCGACGCGGACATACGCTTTATCGTGGCAAGTGTGCTTCAGTAAAAAGTAGTTTCTGATCACGCTTCACCGAAGGAAGAGTTTGCGCATCAACGCGACGTCGACAACAGCGTAAGCAAATCTGCCCGAACATCAAAACAAACTCGCTGGCGTAAAACGCAGGCCGAAAGAAAACCAGCGATTACCCTCGCTGGTACCGGTTTGTCGTCCAACGGTCGCATCCACCTGAAATAGATTCGGAATGATGGCGTAGCGTACACCGGTCTGCCAATAAGGATTGTCGCGGTTATCTCCAAAGCTTTCTGCCACCAGTGTCAGGCGGTGGGTGGCATTGATCTCACTGCCGATACCCCAGGTAAGCCGCTCGCGTGAAAGTGACTTGTCGTGCAGCCATCCGGTATTCAAGTGCATGACCACCTGGTCATCTGCAAATGACACCGAAAGCGGGAAATAAATGTAGGTGTTGCCGTGCAGGTTGGGGCCGGGCTTGATCTCCGGATGACGAACCGTACCGACCGCTGCACCCCAGCCCCAGCTATTGGTTTCGAGTGCTCGGAAAAGAGTTTTCGCCTGAAAAACATAATCCTCTGAGGTGGACAGAGAAGTGTCCTGATAGCGCGCTTGCCCGCCCCCCACAGTCAATTCTAGATTCCCGGTGGGGTTGCAGGCCGGCAGAGCCCAGACCTCAGTGCTATCGGCATAAAAGCGTGTCCAGCTCTCAAGCTGGCAGCTACCCGCCGTGGTGAGACGCGCATCATCGGTGACGAAAGGTCGCGCCGCTTCGGCCGGCACATGGATCAGCGCGGACAAGAAAACCACCCAAAGAAACGAGCGCATTGGCGAGCCTGGACCCATTAAATTTCCGAGATCATACCAGCGCGAGATCAATATATTCGCTTAGAACCGCAGTCCAGCGGCGCATTTGCGCCTGATCGAGCAGGGCCACGGACTCATGGTCGCAACTGTTCAACATGGCAGCGGCATCTTCCCGGCTGCCCAGCTCTTCCAGCAGATAGAGCTTGCCGTCCCACTCGAAATGCGTGAACCAACACAACCCCGGTAAAGCCTCCAGCGCAGCGAACATCTGCAACCGGCGCAGTAGCATGCGAGCCGTGGGATAGTCGACCAAAAACCGCAATGACAGACTTTGAGTCTGCGCGGCGTCCTCTGCAGCGTCGACGCCCGCGTGGGTTCCGAGCCATATCAGCTCACCGGCATCATCAATACCAAAATACGCTAGGTGCGAAGACATGGAAAGTTATCGAATGAAAAACAAGCGGGTTTAATGCCTTGAAACTTGATTCTAATCATTAAAATTGACAGCAACATTTCATAAATTCAAGCTTTCGGGAGACTCAAGGTCATCACTGAGACAGCTAATGAACGAACCCGACAATTTCCGCCAGCTTTCAGCCGCACAAAACTCAGGCCTTGCCATGCGCACAGTGCTTTTTCTCATTTCTCTGGCCGCACTTCCCACTCAAGCCGGCGAGGCACCCAGTGCTGCGCGAAGCATCGACGCGAATGCCGTCTATATGCAAGCCATGCCGGGACTGAATGAAGCGCAGCTCAAGCAGTTTCGCGCCGGGGAGAAGCTCTTTCGTACTTCGTGGATTCTATTCCCGTCGCTCCCCATACCGAACTGGGAATACGTACGTCCACCTTCGATGATTGCCTGGGGTCTTGGCCCCACCTTCATCGCCAATTCGTGCATGGCCTGCCATGTTCAGGCGGGTCATGGCAAAACACCCGATCGAGTCGGCAGCCCAATATCACAACAGCTAGTTCGCATTTCACTACCGGGCACCGGCAAGCATGGCGAACCCATGCCTCATCCCAATTACGGGCATCAGCTGCAACCCTTCGATGTGATCACGCCAGATAAACATCACACGAAGGAAGGTGAAGCGGATGTCTTCGTGGACTGGGTACCCAAAGAGGTTACCCTGCCCGATGGCACGAGCGTTGAATTAAGAGCGCCGAATATCCGGATTGAAAATCCAGCCTTCGGACCGCTCGGCGACAACCTGCTGACATCACTACGCAATGCACGCGCAGTATTTGGTCTGGGCTTTCTGGAAGCCGTATCCGAAGAAGATATTCTGGCCGTTGCAAAACTTCAGGCCACGCAAGGACTCAACGGTCGTCCGAATTATGTACGCGACGATGTCAACGATAAAATTTCGCTTGGACGTTTCGGCTGGAAAGCCAACCAGCCCAGCGTGCGACAGCAAATTGCAGCGGCTTTTCACGGTGACATGGGCGTTACCAGTCCGCTCTATATCCACCAAGACTGTCCACCCGTACAGAAACATTGTCAGGCTATGCCGCCTGGCGACAAGGCCGAGTTGAGAGCACATGAACTCGACGATATAAATTTTTGGACCCTGGCTCTGGATGCACCGCCTTCACGCGATCAGAAACAAGAACACGTACGTCGTGGCGAAGAGTTATTCATCAAAGCGCGATGCGCACAATGCCACCTGCCTGAACTGAAAACCGGAAACTTTGCTGCACTACCCGCACTGTCAAACCGCCGCTTCAATGCCTACACCGACTTGCTGTTGCATGACATGGGTGACGGTCTCGCAGACGGTCGACCTGATTTTCGCGCGGGCCCGCGCGACTGGCGCACTTCGCCGCTCTGGGGAATAGGCCTTTCGAAACAAGTCAATGGCAGCACCAACCTGCTGCACGACGGGCGCGCACGCAATGTACTAGAAGCGATACTCTGGCACGGCGGCGAGGCGCAGATGTCACGCGACTTGTTTGCCGGGATGAACAAGGAGCAGCGCGAGGATCTGGTGGCGTTTGTGAATGCTTTGTAGCGAATTCCGCAGGGTCAAACGGAAGCCGGTTTGGTAGCAGTGTTAGTCAACGAGCAACAAAAAAGCTTCATTGGGCTCCCTCCCCTTGCGTTTGAGCGACATGGCGTAATGCCGCCAGTAATGCTTCACGACCGCCATCTTGATTGGCCTCTTCCATCGCTGCAGCAAAATATTCATATGCAAATGACGGGTCTTCACGCAGCAACTCAATCACTGCTTCATCGTGTAAACGGCTTGCATTATTCATGATGATTTCTCCGCTTCCAATATCTTTGATAAGCGACGGCGGTCTCAATATCGACCTGTTGCTTTCGCTTGTTACCACCGGCAATCAACAAACTGATTTTCGTCAAAGTACAGCTTGCCGCTTATGCGGTCGAAAAACATATCTAAAAAATAATTTTTGAGCCGCCAAAGAACTGGGATATACTTCCGCCATATACTCCTTTGAAGAAAGGTCATCCGATGCCCATTTCCACTGTTTTCATTAACAACCGCACTCAGGCGGTCCGGCTCCCGGCAGAAGTTCGCTTGCCCGAAGGCGTGAAACGAGTCACCGTCAGGGCTATAGGCAACGAGCGAATCATCGCGCCGGTCGAAAACACCTGGGACAGCTTTTTCATGAATGGTTTGGAAGTCAGCAACGATTTCATGATCGAACGTGCCAGCCAGCAGCAGAACGAGCGGGAAGCGCTTGAATGATCCGCTATCTGCTTGATACGAATATCGTGATCTATGTGATTAAAAAACGTCCGATAGAAGTGCTGCAGGCGTTCAACAAAAATGGCGGAAGGATGGCGATCTCGAGCATCACACTTGCAGAGCTTTTTCATGGTGCAGAAAAAAGCGCCCGCTGCGCGGAAAATCTGACGGTGATAGATGACTTCACTAGCCGCCTTGAAGTGCTGCCCTACACACCCAAAGCGGCTCAACATTACGGTTCGATCCGTGCCGCTCTCGAAAGAAGTGGAGATACTATCGGCATCAACGACCTGCACATCGCAGCTCATGCACGAAGTGAGGGACTTGTTCTGGTGACAAACAAACTAAGAGAGTTCGAGCGCGTCCCTGCACTGGAAACAGAAAACTGGATCAGCGTAGCAAGTTGATCGAGCGACACAACAGATACCCACAAAGAAAAAGCGGCTGAGGAAACCTCAGCCGCTCATTTTGCCGTTTTCCGACCTTTTCCTGAAATATCAGGGGGAAAGGCGGGGAATTTTGGCGTCCCCACGGGGATTCGAACCCCGGTACTCACCGTGAAAGGGTGATGTCCTAGGCCTCTAGACGATGGGGACAAAAACTGTCCGTACTGCCGACCTATGAATTACCGCTGCTGCACATTTGATTCCGACTCAGTGGTGGAGGTAAGCGGGATCGAACCGCTGACCTCTTGCATGCCATGCAAGCGCTCTCCCAGCTGAGCTATACCCCCATGTGCAGCAGAAGCGGGATTATAGCCGAATCTTTTACCCCC
>JACCDN010603139.1_pt1 | contig 20193 bp, 20 predicted proteins | sample 7441691 | NCBI WGS metagenome assembly JACCDN01 (sample SAMN15323439, study PRJNA562643) | freshwater metagenome | isolation source: river surface water | place: USA:Blue River Watershed | collected 2017-08-16 | reverse complement strand
TGTGGTTTGCATCGAGTTGAAGTTGCGATTCGTCCCGAGAACGAGCCAAGTAACAAGTTGGTTCAACGGCTCGGTTTTAAATTCGAAGGCACCCGAGCCAAGTTTTTACATATCAATAATGATTGGCGCGACCACAACATCTATGTCATGTTTGCCGAAGACCTACAAGATAGTTTGTTCGCTCGACTCAAAAAGTAAGACACGGCTTTAGATCCAAAAGTTTTTGGGGTCAAGCGCATATTGTTTATAAGCATGACCGGTTTGCTTTATTTCATTGTGATTGGAATGTGGGCCTCCGTTCTTATTCCGATTGCATTAAAAAATCACGACCGTCGTAATTTAGAAAAATCTCTTTTACCTGAAGGTCAGTCAATTCCTCGTTGGCATTGGCAGACTCGTGAAAAACTTTCACCACGCCAACTTGCATTTATTCGACGCCGTCGAGTTGCAATGACTTTGTTAACAGCACTTGTTGGAAGTGCTGTGATGAGTGCAGCCGGACAAATCTCAGTTGCATGGGTTGCGCTACCAAGCGCGATGTTGTTTGGTTTTGGTTATGCTGCAGCTAAACGTCCGGCGCCAAAGCGAGTTATGCGTCCAGTTGTTAATCAGTCTGCACAGCAGCAAACCCAAATAATTCCGACTTCAAAAATTGTGGTGGAAAAAGTTGTTGAAGAAAAAGTTGAAGTGCAAAAGCGCACTTGGCTTCCGGCTGATCCAGTTAAGCAAGTTGTCGCCCCGGCTGCAGAGCGTAGATGGACTAGCCAAGAGATGATTGACGCGGCAATTGCGTTACGCCAACAGCGAGAAGAAAAACTTCGTGAAGCACATGCTCGGCTTGAAGAAGCTCGCGCTGTGGCAATGGAAAATGCCCGCCGCGCAGCGATGGCAGCAAATCAAAATAACGGTAATCCAGTGATACCGTTTCGCCGCGCTGCTAATCAGTAGTTATAGTTAACTTATGAACACAACTATCACAGTTAGTGGCATGACCTGCGGTCACTGCGTTAATTCAGTAACTGAAGAATTGAAAAAGATTGCTGGCGTAAGCGATGTTCAAGTTGATCTTGAATCTGGCAAAGTTGAAATTACATCAGCAGGTGAACTAGCTTTGGCTGCAATTAGTGAAGCAATCACTGAAGCTGGATACGAACTTAAGTAAGTGAATGGGCGATGAGCCAACAAATTGAACTCAGTGTTGGTGGGATGACCTGTGCCTCGTGCCAACGTCGAGTAGAAAAAGCGCTTACCAAAATTGATGGGGTTTCAGCCACAGTTAATTACGCAACTGGAATGGCAGTTGTTGAATCGGACCAACCATTAGATAGCGCGCAACTTATTCAAGCGATTGAAAATGTTGGCTATAGTGCGTCACTCACGGAAAAAGCGGTAGAAAAATATGGAGTTGCCGAATTTCGCCGGCGCTTAATTTTCTCGAGTATTTTTACGGTGCCGCTAATGCTTTTAGCCATGGTGCCCAGTCTGCAGTTTGATTACTGGCAGTGGGTTTGTGCACTGTTGGCAACACCAGTTGCTAGTTGGGCTGCTTGGCCATTTCATCGGGCTTCATTTTTAAATTTGCGTCACCGCAGCGTGACCATGGACACGTTGGTGAGTATGGGGGTAAGTGCTTCTTACCTCTGGTCTCTATACGCAATTTTCTTTACGCATGCTGGGGATCCAAAAATGCGTATGTCAATGACACTTTTAAATACTGCCGGAGGTCATGAAGTTGGTATTTATTTTGAAGTTGCTGCGGCAGTAACCACACTGGTTATTTTGGGCAAGTTTTTGGAACATCGAGCTCGCAATCAATCAATTCAAGCACTTGAAAATCTAGCGACCTTAAATCCGAAAGCTGCGATTCTGATTCAAGACGGTAAGCAAATAAGTGTGCCAATTGAGCAAGTGAAAGTTGGCGATGAACTTTATGTGCAAACTGGCGCGCAAATTCCAGTTGACAGTGTAGTTATCGCCGGAACAGGACATATTGATAAATCTTTAGTGACTGGTGAATCTATGCCAGTTGAAGTTGCTGTTGGTGACAGCGTTATCGGGGCAACAGTTTTACTCGATGGCGTGCTCACTGTTCGCGCTCGTGCAGTTGGTAAAGATACAGTGCTTTCTGGAATTTCTCGGCTTGTGCATCAAGCACAAACGGGTAAAGCAGAAGTAACTCGATTAGTTGATCGAGTTTCCGAAATTTTTGTCCCAGTTGTAATCGGACTTTCTATATTGACCGGACTCTTTTGGTTACTGATTCGAGATAATTCAAATTTGGCGTTAACTGCAGCGATTGCTGTGTTAGTTATCGCTTGTCCTTGCGCGCTTGGTTTGGCTACGCCAACGGCACTTTTAGTTGGAACTGGGCGAGGCGCTGCACTTGGCCTATTAATTCGTGGACCGCGCGCAATTGAATCAAGTAGCCGAATTGATCGCATTTTTATTGATAAGACGGGAACGCTCACTGACGGGCAAATGAGTGTTTCGGATGTGGTTAGCCAGATTCCAGATAGTGAACTTTGGCCAATTGTCGATGCGCTTGAAGCGACGTCAATGCATCCGGTGGCAACAAGTTTGCGCAAACATGCGCATAAATTGGGTTTCACGCATGAGCCAGCAACAAATGTGCAAAGCGTGAGTGGCTCTGGCGTTCAAGGCTTAGTAGAAGGCAAACCTTGTGCACTTGGATCAGTTGCCTGGCTTAGTGTTCCTGATGGTGAACTGAAAGTTGCAGCCGAAAAATTTGCTAGTCAAGGCGATGGCGTAGTTGTCGTTTATCGGGATGCTTACGCAGTTGCGGTTATCGCGTTATCAGATCAAATTGCGCCACATACCCAGCAAGCAATTGCGAATTTAGCCAAAATGCAAATTGAACCGACTGTTATTTCTGGCGATCATGAGCTGGCCGTTAAAAAAGTTTGTGAGCAGCTTGGAATAAAGAATTATCATGCCAACAGTTCGCCGGAATTCAAACTTGAGCAAGTCACGTTATTGCAAAATCAGGGCCATCACGTTGCCATGGTTGGTGATGGAGTTAATGATGCAGCGGCACTGGCAAAAGCACACTTAAGTTTGGCTATGGGCGCTGGAACTGATGTGGCCGCAAGTAGTTCGGACATTGTTTTAATGCGCTCGTCTATGGCCGCTGCAGTAGATGCAATTGCCTTATCTAGAGCAACTATGCGAACGATCAAATCAAATTTGTTTTGGGCATTTGCATATAACGTGGCCGCAATACCACTTGCTATGGCTGGACTACTTAATCCAATTATCGCCGCCGGAGCCATGGCATTTTCAAGTGTCTTTGTAGTGACAAATAGTTTGCGGCTGCGAAAGTTTAAGGCAATTAGTTAACTCAAGATTAATTAGATCCACGTTGGAAACCACATGCGCAGTTTCCACATTTCATAAGTCAGCGATTGCCCGACAAGTATTGGGTAAAAGAAAATAGTTAGGGCGACGACCGCAACCATAAATACAAGTGCTGGCCAGCGTTGGTAAATCCGTTTATTCGGCTGCACACGTAGGTTCGCAAAATACAAAAGTACCGCAACTGCCATAACGGTATAAGGGATGAAAACTACTGAGTAGAAATGAAAAATAGTTCGTTGGGTAAAAAATAACCAAGGTGCCCACCCGGCTAAGAATGCAATCACTATAGGTAGCGCGGCGGAGAACCTTCGATTAATCGCAAAAGCCAGTAACAAAATTAAAGCCGCAACTCCAGTCCACCAAATTAATGGATTACCCAGAGGGATAACTTCCTGGGAACAACTTGGTCCACCACAAGTATTCGCCGTTTCATAAAAGAAACTTGTTGGCCGATACATAATTGGCCAACCCCAGGGGTTTGCTTCGTAATTATGTTCAGTTGTTAAGTTGGTGTGAAAGCTAAACATATCTTTGTGATACTGAAAAAGGCTAACCAAACTATCTGGCAAGAATGAATTATTTTTACCTTCTGCCCAATTTCGCGCCCAACCATCTGGCGATAAGAACCAACCAACCCAACTGGCTAAGTAAATTCCAAGTGCGACAAATGGCATAAGTATTGCTGGGAGTACATCTTTTATGAGCCACTGAGAAACTTTTTTTCGGCGGTTTAAATCCCAAATCAGCATCAATAAACCAAAAGCTGCAGCGAAATAAAGGCCACTCCATTTAGTGGCGATAGCCAACCCTAAAAATACGATCATGATCCATCGCCAGTATCTGAATGAATCATTGGAGTTTCGATCGCGGTCAAGAATTAGTGCGCCGAATGCACAGAGCACAAAAAAACTTAATGGCGTATCAAGAAGAGCGGTGCGACTCATGGCAATGTGTAGGCCATCAAGAGCAAGTAAAAATCCAGCTAAGGTGCCGATGAAGTTTGAATTGGTAAGGCGCCGAGCAATCCGAGCGGTAAGTAAAACGCTAAGAATTCCAAGCAAGGCGACGGCAATTCGCCAACCAAATGGTGTTGCCCCAAAAATTGATTCGCCACTTGCGATTATCCATTTACCAACTGGTGGATGAACAACATAAGCCGGTTGATTAACAAAAATATCTAAATAATTGTGACCATCTGAAGAGAGTAGTTTTTCGTTAGCGCCTTCAATGAATTTCTTTTCAACGCCAAAGTTGAGCAGGCTTAAGGCATCTTTGGCGTAATACGTTTCGTCAAAAACTAATGTGTGTGGTGTACCGAGATTTGGCAGTCGCAATGCTGCAGCAACTGCAGTTGCGGCTAGTGGTCCGATCCAACCGCGTAACCCGCCGACCATTGGTTTCTTGATGTCTAAATCAAAGTCGGTTAACAGTTTTGGTGTTTCCAATTCGACAGAACTCACCATCTAAAGTTATCGCTTATTTGTTTGACCTACCCAGATCAGGGAAGATGGACGGGTGAGTAGGCAATTAATTCTGGCAGCAACGCCGATCGGCAACGTTGCTGATGCTTCACCGCGATTAAAAGAAGCACTCGAAACTGCCGACATTATTGCGGCTGAAGATTCCCGCAGGGCAAAACGCTTATTACAAGATTTAGCAATTAATACGAATGCTCAAATTTGGTCTTTTTATGATGCGGTTGAAGAAAGTAAATCGCAAGAATTGGTTGAGCGAGTTTTAGCTGGGAACAAAGTTGTTGTAATTTCAGATGCAGGTATGCCAACAGTTAGTGATCCTGGCTATCGAGTTGTGCAAGAGGCAATCGAAAAGGGAATTAAAGTTTCAGTTATTCCTGGACCGTCGGCTGTTTTAGCTGCGCTTGCAGTTAGTGGTTTACCTGTTGATCGATTTACTTTTGAAGGTTTTTTGCCGCGTAAAGCCGGTGAACGAGAAAAGTTTCTAACTCAGTTATTAAACGAGCAAAGAACTATGGTGTTTTTTGAAGCCCCACATCGACTTGTTGAAACGTTGCAAGAATTTGCCAAAATCTTTGGGGCCGAGCGACAAGCAGTTGTTTGCCGTGAAATTACCAAGACTTACGAAGAAGTAGTTCGTGGAACGTTTGCCGAATTACTTGAGTGGGCAAATAAAGAGATACTTGGCGAAATAACTTTGGTTGTTGCTGGGAGTAAACCAGTTTCAGTTACTGATCCAGCGCAATGGGTAGAGCTGGTGCAAACTCGGGTATCGCTTGGGGTTTCGCAGCGTGATGCGATTGCAGATGTAGCAAAGGAACTTTCCGTGCCAAAGCGTGAAGTTTATGATGCCGTGTTGGCGAGTAAGAGTAAATAATTGGTCGGCAGCCAACACCACATCCGCAAAATGCGCTCACTGAGCACATAAATTATCGCTCAGTTCGCTCTTTAGATATTTTGCTTGATGTGTGTTGACTGCCTTCGTGTGTTCCCTAATCGACACAGATTCTTTTCACGAGGCTCGGAACTGCTATTTAAGTCAGCACATGTTATTTGCCCATACAAACTCCAATAGAATTTCGGGTATGACTTCAGCAGGTAATAAGGCGTTTTATTTAACGACGCCGATTTACTATGTCAATGACGCTCCGCATATTGGGCATGCATACACGACAGTTGCTGGAGACGTGCTGACTCGTTGGCATCGATTAGCTGGCGAAAAGGTTTGGTTTCTCACTGGCACTGATGAACATGGCCAGAAAGTATTACGTTCGGCACAGGCCAATGATGTGGCCCCACAAACTTGGGCAGATAACTTAGTTACAAATTCGTGGTTGCCAGTGCTAGACGTAATTGATGCGGCTAATGATGATTTCATTCGCACAACCCAAGAACGACACACTTTGCGAGTTCAGGCTTATCTAACCAAATTAAAAAACTTAGGTTTTATCTACGAAGGATCTTACGAAGGTCCATACTGCGTAGGTTGTGAAGAGTTTAAACTTCCTGGTGATTTGTTGGAAGAAAATGGCCAGCAACTCTGCCCAATTCATTCAAAGCCAGTTGAAACAGTTAGCGAAACAAACTGGTTTTTCAAACTATCTGCCTTTACTGAAAAGTTAATTGCACATTACGAAAAAAATCCAAAAGCGATTCAGCCAGAATCTGCCTATAACGAAGTTATGTCGTTCCTGCGCTCAGGTTTGCAAGATTTATCAATCTCGCGCTCCACATTTGATTGGGGTATCAAAGTCCCGTGGGATGAATCACAAGTTGTTTATGTTTGGTTTGATGCACTACTTAATTACGCAACTGCTGTTGGGTTAGGGGATGATCCAACATCAGCAGGTGGACAAAAGTTCGCTAATACTTGGCCAGCCGATGTGCACCTGGTTGGCAAAGACATATTGCGCTTTCATGCGGTGATTTGGCCAGCAATGTTAATGGCTGGCAACCTACCGTTACCAGGTTGTGTTTTTGCGCATGGTTGGTTACTTGTGGGCGGCGAAAAAATGAGTAAATCAAAACTCACTGGTATTTCGCCGCAAAGTATTGTCGATTTAGTTGGTAGCGATGCATTCCGTTACTACTTCATGCGCGCAATTATTTTTGGTCAAGACGGTAACTTCTCTTGGGAAGATTTAGCTGCTCGCTACACATCTGAATTAGCAAATGGCTTAGGTAACTTAGCTAGTCGTGCGCAAGCGATGATTGAAAAATATTTCGATGGTAAGTTACCCGCAAGTGGTTCGCTTTCCGCACCTGATCAAGCAATTGCCGATCAGTTAAAAGAAACTGCAGCAATTGTTGATAATGCGATTAGAAATTTTAATTTCCAAGGCGGAATCCTTAGCGTCAAAGAATTTATTGATGCGGTAAATCTTTATGTCACTGAGCAAGAGCCTTGGGTTGTGGCAAAAGATGAAAGCCAACGGGAACGGTTAGCCACAATTCTTTACACAATTTGCGAATCGCTACGAGCAATAGCAATTTGGTATCAGCCGATTATGCCTAAGGCTATGACTCAACTTTGGTCAGACATTGGCGCAGTTGAATCTGGTTTGGAATTAGCACTGGCAAATGTGGCAACTTGGGGTCAATTAAAGCCAGGTGTGAAAGTTACTAAGGGGCAAACTATGTTCCCAAGAATTGAAGAACCAGAATCTATTTAAGGCGCGGTCAAAGTTGCTTGAATTAGTTCGGCAAGTGCTCGACCACCGCTTTTAGTTAAGTGCACACCATCTGGGGCAAAGTATTTACGTTTGCCATCAGCGGCTGCAGCCCAATCAGCTAAGCGCACATTGGGATAAAGCGGAACAAGTTCATTGATCATTTCATTACTTTGCTTCATCCATTTGCGGGGAACTTTCACATTCACCAACACAACGCGACGCTGCTCACTTAAATCTTGCAAAATTGGCTCTAAATCTTTACGGGCAATAGGACCGTTAGTACCCATATGAATTACAACATCGTTGCCAAGTCGCTGCTCAGCTCGTCTAATTTCGATTCGCTGCGCAATTTCGGCTGGTTGGCGACCAATCTCAGCATCAATAGCAATATCACCAAGAGTTTCAGTTAACGGAGTTAGAGCGGAAAGAACTACCGAATCACCAAAGATGACTAGTGGGTAAGTGGCTAGATTAATTTCACTTGCTGTTGGTGCCGGAGCATCTGCATCAGGTGGGATGGAAATAGTGGCTTCTGGTGTTGGTGATGGGCTCGGTGCAACTGGTGCCCCAGTTGGGTCTTGATCAACTGCCGTAATCCCACCAAGTCCAATAATGTTTTGTGCGTTTGCTGTCGGAGCACGGTACATGCCTACTGTTGAAGTAATTACTAAAGTCAGCACCGCAACCAAACTGGCTAACTGAATGAACTTTGGTCGCGGTACGCCATTTTCTCGCCACCGAGCTAGCGCGTTACCGATTGCACCTTTTCGAATTGGTAGCTCAACAAATCGGTATGACAAATCTGCAACTATTAGCACCAGTGAGAAACGAATAACTGTATTTATATTTTCTGACCAACTCACGTCGATACCAGGCCGTAGCAACATGAATATTGGCCAATGCCAGATGTAAAGTCCGTAGGAACGTTCGCCCAACCAAACTAGTGGCTTATTGCTTAAATACTGACCAAGTTTTAAACCCGGATGTGTAGCCAAAAAAACCACAATGGAAGTTGTGATGGCAACTAAAGCAAAGCCAAAAATGTAAAGATTCTTGCTTAATTCACTAACAAAAAATAGGAAGTAAAGAACGCCAGCAAAACTAGTTAAAGCAAGAACATTAAGTACATTTTTTCGATCATGAGTTAAGTTGGCTTTTAACTTAGTTGGTGACCAAAGTGCAGCAGCAGCGCAACCAATTAGCAAGCCCATACTGTGTGTATCTGTGCCGAAGTAAACTCGACTTGGATCGTTCGGAGTTGGGTATCCATTTTTGATAGATAGGTAAGCCATCCATACTGTTGCGGCAATTGCACCGAGAGATGCAGTCGAGAAAATAACAGTTCGCAGGGTTCGCTCAGAAAACTTAAATTTAGCCAGAAGTATTAACGCAACAGGCCAAATCACATAAAACTGCTCTTCAATTGAAAGCGACCATAAATGTTGCAGTAGCGGTGGCCGAGAAAGATTTACGAAATAGGACTCATCAAAAAATAAATATGACCAGTTCAAAACAAACGTTAGGGCCCAGGGCAAATCACGCCGAACTGGGTAAGCAGCATCGTCAACCCAAAGACCTACAATTACTACTACAAAAAGCAGCATTAAAAATAGTGCTGGCATAAGTCTGCGGATCCGACGCAAATAAAAGTTTGCTCGGTCAATTCGGCCAGTTTGATTTATTTCTTGAATCAAAATCGAGGTAATTAAAAAACCAGATAAAACAAAAAATATATCTACGCCAAGAAAGCCACCAGGTAAGAAACCTAATTCGGCGTGATAAATAATCACAGCTAAAACAGCGAGACCACGTAGACCGTCGAGTCCACTCATCCGTTTTAACAATTAAGACACCTGCGAAAGTTTGGTTTTCTAATTCAAGGTTAGTCGACGAAACCAGTAGCGTTGACTTGTGACTAAATCGTTTGACGTACCACCACTTGCTCATCCTGTTGTCGACACTCATTGTCATATGGATGTTTCTTACGATGACGAGCAAATTTTGCCGGACGTCGGGCAAGCCCTAGCCAACGCTGCAAGTGTTGGCGTTAATAAAGTCATTCAAGTTGGTTGCGATGTGGCAAGTTCTAAGTGGGCAGCCGAAACAGCGAGTAAGTTTGATGATGTTTTTGCCACAGTCGCACTTCATCCAAATGCAGCAGCACATGACCCAGATTTAGAGAACTCACTTGCGCAAATTGATCAGTTAGCGGCGCTGCCTGAAGTTAGGGGTCTTGGTGAAACTGGTTTGGACTATTACCGAACAGACAAAGAAAAAGCGCAGGCACAACATATTTCATTTCGAGCACACATTGACATGGCAATCAAACACAATAAGGCAGTGATCATTCATGATCGCGAGGCCCATGATGATGTAATCGACACTTTACTTAATTACAAATGCCCAGAGACTGTTGTGTTTCATTGCTACTCAGGCGATGAGGTGATGGCAAAAATTTGCGCCAAACATGGTTGGTACATGTCATTTGCTGGAACAGTTACTTTCAAAAATGCGACTAATTTGCATGCAGCTGTAAAAGTTGTTCCTGATGAGTTGTTATTAGTTGAAACTGATTCACCATTTTTAACCCCAACTCCATATCGCGGGCAGCCAAATACTTCAGCGCATGTTGCGCTTACAGTTCGCGAAATATCACGTCTTCGTGGGCAATCTGAAGAAGATATTTGTAAATTAGTTTTTTCAAATGCTGCAAGGGTTTTCGGCCCATTTTGACAAAATTGAATTTGCCTTAACCTATGGGGTTCGGGATAACTTATAAGAACAGTTATTCGAACTAAATGTGCAAGAGGTGTAGGTAAATGGCAAAACGTGGTCGCCATCGCGCACCTGGTCGTCATGCCCGGCCGAAGAATCATTTTGCGCCGTTAACTGCACTTTCTATCTCTGGGTTATTAGTTTTTGGTATCGCTTTTAGCGAGAATGTTTATTCAGTTGAACTTGATCCAAACAAAGTAAATGTTGATGCCAGCGCATTGGCTGCAGATGAAAATTCATTTATTGACATCAAAGATTTAGCCCCAGCGGTTAAGACTGTTTCAACCGAAGAAGTAATTCCATACGAGGTTTCCGAAACTCCAGATCCAACAATCGCTCAAGGTACTCGCATTGTTAAACAAGAGGGTCAAGAAGGTACTGGAGTCATCACATATTTAGTTCGAGAACTAAATGGCACCGAACTAGTTCGAAGCGAAGTTTCCCGTTCGGTAAATCGTCAGCCGATTCCTGAAGTTGTTGTAGTTGGTACCGGTGATCCGGTTGCACTTCGCAATGCTGAGATTGCACAAGGTATCAATATTGAGACCATTGCAGACGCGAAAAAATTTACCGAACTTTATATCGCAGCAACTTATGGTTGGGATACCGAACAATATGTTTGTATCGAAAACCTATGGGAAAAAGAGAGTAATTGGCGGGTAACTGCTGACAATCCAACTTCAAGTGCTTATGGAATTCCGCAAGCGCTTCCTGGATCTCGCATGGCAGAAATTGCTGATGACTGGAGAACTAACCCAGTAACTCAAATTAAATGGGGCGCACAATATATTGAAAAGCGTTACGGCACTCCATGCGTTGCTTACAACAAAGCATTAAACGTCGGCTGGTATTAAGCCGCGTACTGCATGAGCGAATCAGTTCTGCTAGGTGCAGCGCAAATACGTGAGTTGGCTGCACAACTTGATATCAAGCCAACAAAAAAACTTGGACAAAACTTTGTCATTGATCCAAATACAGTTTCGCGGATTGCAAACGAAGCTAAGTTAAATTCGCAAGATGTAGTTCTAGAGGTTGGCCCAGGTTTGGGTTCATTAACTTTGGCCATGTTGCCTAAGGTTAAAAAAGTTTTAGCCGTTGAAGTTGATTCAAGATTAGCTGACCAATTACCTGCCACCGTAGAAAAGTTTGCACCTAGTTTTGTAGATCGACTTGTCGTGCTAAACGAAGATGCGATGAAATTGACTTCACTTCCAGAACAGCCAACTAAATTAGTGGCAAATCTGCCATACAACATCTCAGTTCCCGTTGTTTTGCACTTGTTAGAAACTTTTGAATCGATCACCGAAGTATTAGTGATGGTTCAACTTGAAGTAGCGCAGCGGATGGCGGCAACTCCAGGTAGCAAAATTTATGGTGTGCCAAGCGTGAAGATTGCCTGGTTCGGTAAAGCACAATTGGCTGGAAATGTTGGGCGAAATGTATTTTGGCCCGCGCCAAACGTGGATTCTGGATTAGTTCGAATTATTAGGGTGCCAGAACGTGGGAGTATTGGCTTACGCGAAAAGTTATTTCAAGTTGTAGATGCAGCATTTGGTCAACGTCGAAAAACATTAAGGTCTTCACTTTCTTCAGTTTTCGGCAGTTCGGCAAATGTTGATCAGGTACTTGCAAAAGCTCAAGTGGAAAGTTCACTTCGAGGCGAGCAACTCGAACTAGCTGACTTTCTGCGGATTGCAAGAGTGGCAGGTGAAGCAAATGTCTAGTGCATCAGCGCTTTTGCCTGCTGAAGTTATTGTGCGGGTGCCAGGAAAAGTTAATTTGTATTTAGGTGTTGGTCCGCGCGAATTCACTGGCTATCACGAATTAGCCACAGTCTTTCAAGCCGTCAGTATCTTTGATGAAATCACCGTTACGCCAAGTGATTCACTGAAAATAACTGGATCAGGAAAGTTCGGGCGTTTAGTGCCGACTGACGAAAGTAATTTGGCTTGGAAAGCGGCGCAATTAGTGGCTAGAGCTTGTGGCGAAGAGCCAAATTTGGCGATCAATATTGATAAATCAATTCCGGTAGCTGCCGGAATGGCGGGTGGAAGTGCGGATGCAGCTGGCACGCTGCTTGCTTGTGATGCTTATTTTGGTGCGGGTATTTCACGCGATGAACTTGATGCAATGGCTGCAATGCTGGGCTCGGATGTGCCATTTATTTTGCATGGCGGTTGTGCGCTGGGTAGTGGGCGCGGGGATGTGCTTTCCCCAGTAATTACCCGTGGCACTTTTCATTGGGTTTTTGCGACATTTAGCGAAGGTTTATCAACGGCGATGATTTATGAGCGCACTGATGAAATTCGCGGAATGGAATTTAATAAAGCACCAGACGTACCCAATGAATTATTAGCCGCGCTGGCACAAGGGAATCCAACTGAATTAGGTAAATATCTACATAACGACTTACAAGAAGCAGCGATTGCAAGCCGATCGGGCTTGAAAGATGTTTTGGAATATGGCCGCGACTTAGGTGCATTGGGCGAATTGGTTTCAGGTTCTGGTCCAACTTGTGCGTTCTTGGCTCGAGATGAAGCAAGTGCTATCGATTTAGTTGTTGGCTTAAAGAGCAGTGGGTTAGTCGATGATGCGGTGCACGCGCATGGCCCGGTCCATGGGGCGAGAATAGTTAGATAGATAGTTCGCTCGTAGTGAATTAAGTTGCTTGAAATTTCAACTATCTATAAACTCACTGTTATTCATCAATTAAGGAAAAACCGTGAGCGCAGTTATCGATACTTCTGTACAGCAAGTTAATTCAATAAACGATGCAGCACTTGAGCAGCTGTTTACAAAAGCACATACTGCCTATGACTTTGATGCAACTCCAGTAACAGATGAGAAGTTAAAACAAATTTATGAATTAACCAAAATGGCTCCGTCTTCAATGAACGCCCAGCCGCTTCGGGTCACTTACATTAAATCGGCTGAAGCCAAAGCGCGGTTACTTCCATTAATTCCAGAAAGTAATCGTAAAAAATCGGAGTCTGCCCCAGTTGTAGCCATTCTTTCTGCCGATATTGATTTCCACGAGAATTTCGATATTTTGCAACCACATAATCCAAACGCAAAAAATAATTTCCCAGACCCAGCAAGGCGCGAACAGTTCGCCCGATTTAATGCTTCAATTCAAGCTGGCTATTTCATTTTGGCTGTGCGTGCAGTTGGCTTAGATGTTGGCCCAATGGCTGGGGTGAACATCGATGGAATTACAGCCGAATTTTTAGCCGGCACAAATCAAAAAGCTTTATTCATTGTCAACATAGGTAAGGCAAGCCAAGCCGGCAATTTCCCACGTAGTGGGCGACTAAGTTACGAACAAGCTGTAAGCGTTCTTTAATCGACGCTGCTGTTCCTAACAAACCGTAAGATTACTTCGTGCCACAGTCTGATGAAGTAGATGCCTTAGTTTCGGCTTGGCAGCGTGAGCGGCCCGACCTTGATGTCGCACCTATGCATGTGCTTAGTCGCGTGACTCGACTGGCTCGACATCTAGATATTGCTAGGCGAGAAGCTTTCGCCGCACATGATTTAGAAGCTGGCGAATTTGACGTGTTGGCGGCATTGCGTCGCTCTGGCAAACCATATGAGTTATCGCCTTCACAATTAATCGCTTCGAATTTGGTAACAAGTGGCACGATGACTAATCGAATAGATCGGCTGGAACAAAAAAATCTAGTTACCCGTAAACCTGACCCCAATGATGGCCGCGGAGTTTTAGTTAAGTTAACTACCGCCGGTCAGAATGCCGTTGATGCTGCGCTTACTGACTTATTAGAACGTGAGCGTATTTTGCTTGCTGGTATTTCAAAAACCGAGCGTAATCAGTTGGCTGATGTTTTGCGCCAGATAGTTCTGCCGTTAGACCAAGAAGAATTTAGCGGCGAGTAATTAAGCGCGGGTTAGTTTCTAAACCGCGAGCGCCATTCCACACCAAATTAATCATGTGTGCAATTACTTCATCTTTTTTAGTGCGTGGAGCATCAAGCCACCATTGACCAGTTAGGGCAACCATGCCCACAAACATATGGGCATACATCGGCGCCATGTCTTTAGAAAAGCCTCGGCTAGCAAACTCAGTTACAAGTAATTCTTCAACTCGAGCGGCAACGTCTGAAAGCAAACTGGCAAAGGAACCTGAGGCAGTTGCTACTGGACTATCGCGCAGCAGAATCTGGAAGCCATCAGTATTTGATTCGATGTAATCAAATAGAGCGCAGGCAGCCTGTTCAAGTAAAAGTCTTGGGTGCCGAGCGGTTAGCGCCTTGGTAATAGAGCTAAGTAAATAATTCATTTCGCGGTCGACAACGACTGCATACAAGCCATCTTTAGAACCAAAGTGTTCATAAACCACTGGTTTAGATACGTTTGCAGTAGCAGCAATTTCTTCAATAGTTACTGCTTCAAATCCTTTTTCGGCAAAAAGTGCACGACCAACTTCAACAAGTTGCGCCCGACGTTCGTGTCCCGTCATACGTACGCGGTCTGCGTCGTGACCACGTGGGCGCGACGAAGTTTCGAGATCGTCGTTATGGGTGATTGCCACGAACTTCCTTTGACTTACTTAAACGCAAATGAGCGTTCTCTATTTATAAAGGCTACTGCAACATTTTTTGGGTCAGTATTTTGGGAAATCGCCTTATTCCGCCTAGGATTTAGCAGGCGCGAAAAACTTCGATTAAGTTTTACGTGCAGGTATTCCCGGATCGTCTAATGGCAGGACAGCACCCTTTGGAGGTGCTTATCGTGGTTCGAGTCCACGTCCGGGAGCCCAAACCTTGCGAATTTCAAAAGTTGATTTCATTAAAATCCGATTCGCTTAATCTAGTTTTGTGAAAACTAAACCATTCTTAATTCTTATTCTTGCCCTTGTGGCGATAGCTGTGTATTTAGGATTTCGTGGTGAAAGCACGTCACAAGCCAAAGTATTTAATTGCGCAGAATACGTTTCGCAACCTAATGAGCTAGTTCTGTATTGTGCAGATGCCGGGCAAATACTGCAGGATATCAAATGGAGTAGTTGGACTGACGAAAAAGCCGTTGGTAGCGCCACGGTTACTACGAATCTTTGTGAACCAACCTGTGCTGATGGAAACACAGAAACAACAAATGTTGAAGTTGAACTTCTAGAGCCAATTGATGCAGAAGGTGTGCTTACATTCAGTAAAGTTCAGTTGACTTATGAAAAAGTCCCAGGTACAAGACCCAATCCTGAAATAATCGAGATTGCAACTACGCCATTGCGTTAATTGCATGGTTGGAATTTAAGATTTGACGAGGTTTTAGCGCATTACCCGGCCTTAAGTAGGTGAATCGAGAATTTGTCCTTAGCCACTTTCGCTAGACTTTAGGCGTGGCTGCAAATTCAAGTGCTAATTCCAAGCCGGCAGCCGTAATAATTTTGGCTGCGGGTCAAGGCACCCGAATGAAATCAGTAAAACCAAAAGTGCTCCATGAAGTTTTAGGGATGCCACTTGTCGGCCATGTTTTACGGGCAACAACAGACTTAAATCCAGATAACACTGTGGTTGTTGTTGGTCATGGTCGTACTGAAGTTAGTGAATACCTAAACAAGAACTTCGCCAAAGCAAAAACAGTTACCCAAGAGCAGCAACTTGGCACAGGTCACGCGGTAAGCGTTGCACTAGACGCACTACCTGAACTTAAATCTGGTCCAGTTTTAATTCTGTCCGGTGATACGCCACTTTTAACCAGTGCAGATTTAACAAAACTTATTCAGGCGGCAACCGGAGTTGGTGGGGCTGTACTAACGGCAAACTTGGCTGACCCAACAGGCTACGGCCGAATTATTCGCCAAGATTCAAACGAAGTTTCAGCGATAGTTGAGCAACGTGATGCCACTGACTCTCAGAGGGCGATAAACGAAGTTAATTCGGGTGTCTATGTTTTTGATGCTGCGCTACTTCGCGAAGCTTTACAAAAAGTTGATTCAAATAATGACCAAGGTGAACAGTATTTAACTGATGTAGTTGGAATACTTAAAGCAGCTGGCAAATCAATAAAGGCAGTTGTGACCGAAGAAGAAAATATTCTTGGCGTGAATGATCGTCGCCAGCTAGCCCAAACCGGACTTATTTTGCAGCGTCGGATTAATGATGAATTTATGCTGGCTGGGGTAACTATGGTTGACCCAGCTTCAGTTTGGATTGATCGCACTGTACAGATCGAGCCGGACGTAACTTTGCTGCAAAATGTGCAACTAACTGGAACTACCTCGATCAAATCTGGATCCGTGATTGGCCCAGACTGCACTTTGCATAACACTGTGGTCGATAACGATGCATCGATAATTCGTTCAACAACGACCGACGCACATGTCGGCATGGCTGCAACTGTTGGCCCATTTACTTACTTGCGACCCGGAACAAAACTTGGACCAAAAGCCAAGGCTGGTGGATTTGTCGAAATTAAGAACGCAACACTTGGCGAAAACTCCAAAGTGCCACACCTTTCATATGTGGGCGATGCCACTATCGGCGAAGGCTCAAACATAGGCGCGGCAACAGTATTTGTGAACTATGACGGTGTTGAAAAACATGAAACTGTCATTGGCAAACATGTGCGCATTGGTAGTGACACTATGTTGGTTGCACCAGTAACTATCGGAGATGGTGCTTACACGGCCGCGGGCTCAGTAATCACTGAAGATGTTCCAGCGGGTGCAATGGGAGTTGGCCGAGCACGCCAGCGTAATATTCTGGATTGGGTGCTAAGGCGACGACCTGGTAGCGACTCGGCGAAAGCGGCAGTGGCAGACTCTTCCTCAACAACTTCCCAAACGAAAAATTCTGGCAATTCCAGCGAAGGGTAATTAGATGACCGGGATCACGCAAAGCAATGCAAAGCGCATGGTGTTACTTGCCGGTAGATCCCACCCCGAGTTAGCAAACGCAGTAGCAAAGTCACTTGAAGTTGATCTAGTGCCAATGACTGCGTATAACTTTGCAAACGGCGAATTATTTGTTCGTTTCGATGAATCAGTTCGTGGTTGCGACGCATTCGTATTACAAACTCACACTGCTCCAGTTAATGAATGGATTATGGAGCACCTAATTATGGTTGATGCACTAAAGCGGGCATCGGCTAAACGAATTACAGTCGTGGCTCCGTTTTATGGATACGCTCGGCAAGATAAAAAACACGCGGGTCGCGAACCAATTTCAGCTCGATTAATGGCAGATTTATTCACAGCTGCTGGTGCAGATCGCATAATGAGCGTTGATTTACACACCGCTCAGATACAAGGTTTCTTCAATGGTCCAGTGGATCACTTGTTCGCATTACCAATTTTGGCCGCACACATTGGTCGCACAGTCGATCGAGAAAAGATCACCGTTGTTTCTCCGGATGCTGGCCGAGTACGAGTTGCCGAACGTTGGACTGACATCCTTGGTTCACCGCTTGCCATCATTCACAAACGCCGTGATCCACGAGTGCCTAACGAAGCAAAAGTACTTGAAGTCGTGGGTGAGGTTAAAGATCGTATTTGTGTGGTTGTTGACGACATGATTGATACCGGTGGCACGATTGTTAAGGCTGCTGAAGCTTTATTTGAAAATGGTGCAGCCGACGTAATTGTCACTGCAACACACGGTGTTCTTTCTGAGCCAGCAGCTGCTCGATTACAAGATTCGCGCATTAAAGAAGTTGTTGTCACTGACACATTGCCAATCGCTGCAGATAAGCATTTCCCAGGTTTAACTGTGCTGCCAATCGCGCCACTTATTGCCCGCGCAATACGTGAAGTATTTGATGAAGGTTCAGTAACTAGCCTGTTCGATCACGTCGGCGTATAAGTTTCAACGGAAACTTCAAACTTTTTTGCCTTATTTCGAGGCTATCGATAATCTATAAAGGCTCCTCGGCGAGGGCGAAGTGATTGTAGAAACTACAAGAACAAAGCCGTAATCGACGAAGGTCTGCTGTGGAGCGTTCCGCACGACCCCGAGGAGAAAAATGTCAAAACTTATCGCCGAAGCGCGTAATGATTTCGGTAAAGGTGCTGCCCGTCGACTACGTCGCGATGGCAAAGTTCCAGCTGTTGTTTACGGTCACGGTTCAAAGCCAGTTCACGTCGCATTTGATGCACACGAACTTCAACTAGTGCTGCGCAAACACCAAGCGTCAATCGATGTAACTATCGATGGCAAAAATGAAACAGTTGCTCCGCGCGACATTCAAATTGATCCAGTAACGCGCAAACTAGAACATCTTGATTTAGTTGTAGTTACTGCTGCAGAAGCTGCGAAGTTAGCTCGCGAAGCTGCTGAAGCACACGCTAAGGCCGAAGCGGCTGCTATCGCTGCTGCAGAAAATGCTGCTGCTAAAGCTGCGGCTCGCGCTGAGCGTGAAGAGGCTGAAGGCGCTGCTGCAGGTGCTGCTGAAGCAAGTGCACCTGCTGGTGAATCAGCTGAGTAATTAGTGTCAGCAACTGACGCATGGCTTGTAGTGGGGCTAGGTAATCCTGGCCCCGCTTATGCCCGCACGCGTCATAACATCGGCGCAATTGTCATCGATGAACTAGCACAAAGATTTAATAGCCCACTAAAACGACATAAGCGTGCACTGGCTGAAGTAGCCGAAATAAAAATTGGCGAACATAAAGTAGTTATCGCAAAACCACTTTCTTATATGAATGAATCTGGTGGCCCCGTTAAAGCCTTAGTAACTTTTTATAAAGTTCCGCTAGAGCAAATAGTAATTTTGCACGATGAGTTAGACATTGCGCTTGGCACTATTCGACTAAAACTTGGTGGCGGTGACAACGGACATAATGGCCTTAAATCAATTCGTAGCGCATTCAACAGTGGTGAATGGCATCGAGTTCGATTAGGAATTGGTCGGCCACCCGGTAACCAAGATCCAAGTGATTTTGTTTTGAAACCATTTAGCGCAAGTGAAAGTGCAGAAGTTTCCGTATTGCGCGAAAACGGTGCGGAAGCTACCCAAAAATTAATAACCGATGGATTACTCGCTGCCCAAAGCACATTTAATTCATGAACGATCACGAATTAGCTCACTTCTTAGCAGTTGAAACTGGAAAAGTTTTAATTGGTGTCCAGCAGACAAAAACCAAAAACTTAAGACCAGATGAACTTGGCGATGCAGGTGATCTAGCCGGTCATGAATTTTTGGTACATGAATTGGCAAAACATCGACCGCTTGATCACATTCTGAGTGAAGAAGGCGAGGATAACGTTGGTCGACTTGCCGCCAATCGGGTCTGGATTATTGATCCGCTTGATGGAACTTCGCATTATTCAAAAAATGATGGGCAGTTTGCTGTGCATGTGGCACTTTGGGAGCGAGACTCTGCATCCCCTTCTCAATTAGCTGCAGCAGCAATTTCGGTGCCAGCAAGAGGAACAGCAATCGGAACCGCTACAACCAAATTGGTTTCAGAATCAACAGAATCAATTCGAATTTTAGTTTCGGCTACTAGACCACCAGATGAAATTGAATCTGTTTGCGCAGGATTAAAAACTGAATTTGCACAATTAAGCGAACCAAAGTTAATTCCAATGGGTTCAGTTGGGGCGAAGCTAGCCAGCATTATTAATGGCGAAGCTGATCTGTATCTAAATACAGGTGGATTTTATGAGTGGGATATTGCAGCTCCCGCGGCAGTAGCAAAAGCACACGGATTAACGGTTTGCGACATTAACGGTAACCCACTTGAATTCAATAAACCAGACACTTTTGTGCCAAACGCAATCATTGGCAAAGCACAATTTGTTGAAGTCGTAATTAAGTCTTTAGCGTAGAACTATGAGTCTGAATTTAATCACCACTGCGCTTTTAGCAGATGAAAAAGTTCAGACTGCACTTGAATTAGTTAAAAAAAATCAATCGGTTGAATTTGGTATTCCGCA
>JACCDN010685710.1_pt1 | contig 20194 bp, 1 predicted proteins | sample 7441691 | NCBI WGS metagenome assembly JACCDN01 (sample SAMN15323439, study PRJNA562643) | freshwater metagenome | isolation source: river surface water | place: USA:Blue River Watershed | collected 2017-08-16 | reverse complement strand
GTGAGTTCGAACCTTACAAATAACGAAAAAGAGCTTACTGATTACTATAAAGAAAGGTCAGATTATGTAAATAATCTCTGGGAAAATATTGTCCGGAAAAAAATTCATATGACCGATAGCCATACGGATTTTTTTATGGATCTTTATTGCTCAGGCCTTTACATGCAATTAAAGCTAAGAGATAAAGTCTGTAAAGATAAAAATTTAATAGAAAAGTTGTATAACTTTTTAAATGTTTTATTAAAACCTGAAATTATAAATCCATTCTCAGACAAACTTTATAATGAATCTCAACTATTAGAAGTTGAAAGAAATTTTGAAATAGAACATTCTGATATAAAGAATCATAAAGAAAGAATAATTGTATGGTTATACGCTGTTGCTTCCCCTGTTTCACAAAATCAAGGATTAAAAAAATTAATCTTTGCTAAAAAACAAGAATCTGTAAGCAATGAGACGATTGAAACCATTAAACAAAATTGCGAATATATTATAGCCGTTATTATATGTACTGAATTGTTGGATGAAATAAACAGATACAGGGGGGGGAAGTTAATATCTTCTTTTCTACAAAAACTAGTAAATAGTAATACTTTAAACAATGATTTATTAGAATCTATCAGTCACTCTCTTAAGCAATATTCTGAATTCCGTCAGGTATTCAAGCATAATTTTGGTAATGAATTGGATAAAAAGATATGCAAGAAATGTTTCGTAATCATTGATAAATTGTTGAAGAAGCTTCTTCAAAAATCTTGTTTGGAACAGAGCAATGAGAACAATATTAATACTTCTAATCCAATATTCTTAAAACAATTGCATGAGTTGACTGAATTCTTAAATCAACTAAAAAGCTGTGATCTGTCCTGGTATGTGAAAGAAGAAAACAAAACTTGTGTTAAAAAAACTATTGAAGAAAGAAAAAGAATTGTTGAGCAAATGGGACAGGGACAGAATGTTGAAGAACATTGGGGGCTCAAGACAATACATGATCTACTAGTTATTATTGATACATTTTTAAAAGTATATGAGCTCAAAAAGAAAGAAAATGCATTGCTGATTGCTTTGTCGCTTTCTCAGGTTATAGGGAAATCGTTGAGTGCATTTGCAATGCAGCCTCAGTATACATCACTACAAGAGTTTTACAATGATTCTTTAAGATTATTTAAAGGGTTAGAAAGGTATTTAGATTTCGAGAATCCTCATCAAGAAATTGAATCTTATTTAGAACAGGTTAGTCGACACCTTGAAACGACTCGACAAGCCATTACAATGGATATTAATCAAGCGCTTCGTTCTTTTGGTGAAAAACAATTAAGTTATCAGGGTATAAAAATCACACAGAAGCGAAAACAGAATTTAAAACGCTTATATCAGATATACAGAAAACAGTTAGACGGATATTTTCAGCGTTTTATTGTATTTAGTGATAAAGAAGAAGAAAGAGAGAAAGTAAAAAAAACTATTGTCAGTGAAACAATAGCTGAGGCAAGACAGATAGGAGATTATTACGACTATTACTGCTATAAATTCGCAATGTCACAAAATATCTCAAAAGATGATATTCGAAAAAAACTAATAAGCATAAAAGATAAGTTTTCCAAGAGTGAAAGCCCTATAGTTTTTGTTAAAGTTAAGAAAAAACTTAAATACTATATTGTTGGAATAAATACAGATGACACGGGAGAACTTACTATAAAGAAAATAGGAGAGACATACCATGATAAGTGTAATCAACTTTTTAATTTTTATGAGTCTAAAAAAAAACGACTTAATGAAATTTGTAGTGTTTCCTCTAAAAGTATTGCTAGAACTTTAATTAATAACCTGTCAGAAAATAAAGATCGCAAAGTAGTAGAGTATTTAATGGAAATACTAGCTGCTCTTGCGTTTATATTGACTACTAACGTATCGGAAAAGCTAATTCAACAGTTAAAAAATACTCCGTCTCAACAAAAAAATTTGAATTTCCCACAACCTCATATTATCCAGATTCTGGGGATTATGATGTGCTTAGATGTAGGACATGAGGATAAGCAATTTAAAATAAGCGAGTGTGAAGGAGTTCCATTTGAGCGATTCATGCAAGGCACTCCTAATAGTTTATCTGAAATTCTAACTGGTCAGGGTAAATCCTGGGCGATTACCTTATTAAGCGGAATTTTCTTGTTAATGCGGTATCAAGTCACCGTGAGTTGTTATAGTAGTTACTTAACTGACAGGGATGAATGCGATTTTAAGTCTTTCATGAAACAATTTAATTTTAACGAAAATGCTATTCATTATAAAACTCTGGATGCTATTTGTGAAGAAAAATTAGCATTTAATATTAAAGAAGGAGAAAAAGATTGCAAGCTATCAGTAAGAGAATTAGTAAAAGAAATTGTGGAGGGATGTCCTCCTCCCAGAGAGCATAGAAGTATTCCAGATCAAATTCAGAAAAAAAATATTTTAATCAATGATGAAGTGGATGTATTGCTCTCTGACAAATTACAAGAGATGTACCATGGATGTGCCACTGCTTTTGTTGATCATTTGAAACCTGTGCAAAATAAAATATGGGAGCGTGTAAAAGAAAATGATTTCAATCAGCTCAATAAATCTTTAGTAGATAAAGTTAATGAGTTTTTAAAAGGAGCTTTGCCAAACGAAATAAATAAGATTAAAAGTTCTTTAGGAGAGGCATTTTTTCAGGAACATCTGAAAGATATGATTTCTGCAGCGTTTTATGTTAAGACAGCTAAAAAAGAAGAATACGATAAATATTTATTAGATTTAGAGAAAGATAAAATTTATTTAAGAGATGAAAATGGTAAATTTAGAGAAGATATTATCAACGGTTATCTTAATAGTTTTTTCTATCTACAAAAATTAGAACAATCAAAGCGTTCCATTAACTTTGATGAACCGAATAAAAACTTTGGTTATTTTTATGTCGATTCAGGGCGAATATCATATGCTATGCTGCCAGAAGTAAAAAAAAATAACCCAACAAATGAAGAAGACCACAATGCTCAATTGATTCAACCCTATGCGCATTTATTTGGTTTTACAGGCAGTTTGTATTTAACGGATAGTGAAAAAAGTATTTTGAAAGAGAGCTATAATCTAGAAGCAAAAAATTTTAATTATTTTTGTTCATTTTATGGAGAACGTAATTTACGTTTTGAGGAAAAAAAAGACTGTATGGTATGTGAAAATGAAAAAGAATGGTTTCGACAAATTTTTGAACATACCCATCAGGTGATTAGCAAGGAACAACGTTGCGTCTTAATTTTTTTCGAAGCAGAAAATAAATTAATGGGATTTAAAGACTATATTTGCAACAGCTTTGAAATGGGAAAATTGCATTTTGTAACGGAGAATGTAATGTCAAATGTTCATGATGGTGAGAAAAAACAGGTTCTCTATAATGATGCTGATTTTAATCGATTAATTGAGTCAGATTATTCAGGGCGAGAGGGTCATGTCACTCTATTAACTGCTTCATTTGGAAGAGGTGTAGACTTTAAGGTCAGTCATGCAGTATTAACTAAAGGTGGAACCCATGCGATACAATCATTTTTTTCGCTGGATTTGAAAGAACAATTACAAATACAGGGTCGAGCAGCAAGAAAATATCATCCCGGCAGCTATGAAATTATCTTAAATTTCGACGCTTTAAAGAAAGAGCCTTTTAAACTTCCTGAGCAACCAAAGAATGAAGAAGCCTACGCTCAATTGCAGGAAAAGCGGAAAGTACTTATGAATGACAGATTTTCAGGAGCTGAGGAGATACTCAAAAAAAATCGAACAACCTCCCTAAAAGCACTTGGTTTTTTTAGGACACATCTCAATAGTGGTAACGAGCTCACCTCGCGTACGGATTGCTGCATCCCAGCGCTTAAAGAGTTGCGTCCTTCAAAAACACAAGCTACTTTTTTTTCGAAAAAAACACTACAAGAATCACGTACTGTGATTTTAATTGATGGAACAGGCTCTATGGGTGGTACATTAAACGGGGTAAAAAACTGCGTTGAAAAGATGTTTTCTGGCATACGCGCCGCGCTGCTTAGCGAAGATTCAACTTGTAAGGATAGAGTGGATTCTTTTTACGTACAAATTGTGATTTATCGAAATTACAATAGCACTCTTGACAATAGTGATGGGAAATACAAAAGAAATGAACAAGGATTGTATGAAAAAGATATCGATCAACCTATGGTTTTGAATGTATCTGCTTGGACAAATTCAGCACAAAGTTTGCAACAGTTTATGAGTAGCAAACGAGCAGAAACCTCTGGTGGCGCAGGACCGGAGGCTATTGAAGTTGGGATTTGGCATGTGAATGACATCCTAAGACGTGGAATAAACGTTTCACAGCTTATCCTGATAGGAGATATCCACGCTCATCACAAAAATGCTGATATTTTTATAAATGCTGAGGACTTTAGAAAAAACACGCTTCCTATTGATAAACAGTATCCAGTACAAGATTTTGATACTGAAATAGCGATATTAAAAGACCAGAAAAATTCTCCGCCCATCCATACGTTTTATGTTGAAACTAAAAATAACAAGAAACATGCTGAGGACACAAAGAAAAAATTTGAAGGAATTAAAGAAAAAACAAATGGAACAAGGGGCTCTCTTGAGATAAGTGACAATTCGTCAAAAGAAGATCAGGAGAAAAACGCAAAACTTTTACAAGATACAATTTCAGAAAGAATATTGCGTGATATCGGTGGTAAGGAACACGCGGAGGAGCTTGTGGAGATCTATAAAAAACAACAAAATCATTATGCACATATATAAATTGTGCTTTGAAACACACGCACGTTTAGGGTCTGTTGACAATTCTACTATACCTGCCATAAATCCCCGATTTTATGCGCTACGTTTCTCACATATTAACAACATATGCTGCGATACGGTGCTCAAAAATCGTCGATTTCTGTTTGGTCTAGCGAATTGTCAACAGACCCTAGTATACAAAAGAAATTCTTGGTTTTGAAAAAAATCTAAAAAAAAGGAATCATTATGACATTTGAAAAAAAGGAAACGTCGAATTTATCAATTCCCAAAAACAACAGCAATACCCGAAAAAGGAATTTTTCTGATTTATCTTTTAATGAGAATCATTCCAATAAGTCCACGAAAAAAAGTCGTAAAACAGATATCCAACGTAGTGCTGTTGTTTTACAGCATGTAAACCAGCAATCTACGATAGAAATGGAAATTGAGACAACTCATTCCTCCAAACGAGATCGTTCTTTTCTTCTTCCAGATGATGAAGATTTAAATAAACCAAACCATAAACGCTCTAAAACCGCTAATGCAGTTGATTGCTCAACTTTTTCTTCATCCGCTCAAAAAAATTTTGAGAAAGCTAACAATGATGTGAGTTTAACTGATACATCTTCTTATATGGCTCAAAAGAGAGTTGCGCAAATTCAAGCAGCATCTATAGCGTTAGCTGAACGGATTCATAAAAAATATAGTGAAATCCGTAAGATTTTTTTGTCTAAACGTGTGCAAAGACAAACTCTCTTCGCTTTATACAGAGATCTTGCTGCTTATTTATATGAGTTTTATTGTAAGGAAAAGATCGGTATTTTCGATGTGAGAAGCACTTTATTAAAAGCAGTAAGCCAACAATACCAGGTTATTTATACAAAAGATTTTTCTAATCCAGAGCAATTTTCTAAAACTTTAGGTTATGTTCTTGTTTTAACCAATGATAATACTGTTTTTTTTTTAAGAAATGGTCAAGCCGTTAAGAATAAGGAAAACGGAAACTATCAAAGTGTTAGCTTAATGCACCGCTATGAAATACCTAGCTTCTCAGGAACTCAAACAGATTTTTTGTATGCAAAAGATATTCAGAAAATAAACGCCTTGATAGAAGAAGCTTTAGAAAAAAGACGTTATGATGAAGAACTGGTGCTTGACAGATCTTTACCCGATATAAGCTTAGAATTGCAAAAAATGCAATCTACTGCTCAACAAATACTATTAGATTTAAATAGCACTATCTTGACGCCCATGGATAGCACTGAGAATTTACTTCGAAAAGTCACTAAAAAATATTATTACTTAAAACAAACCATACAGAAACAAAAAGCTAAGGTAAATGCCAGAGTTTGGATAGACAGAGATGATTTAGAAGGTCTAATAGAATTGGCTTTAGAAGCAGGTGATTTAAAGCTTGTTCTTCACTATGTAAAGCAATATAACGTCATTGATACTAATCTACTAGAAAAATTGGCTTATTATCAAAAAAAATTTTTAGTTGTTGAAGGAATAAGAAAAATACTTTCTTTACAAGATAGTTTTTTATATATGCCAGGAGACGAAATCGATTATGTGGATATACAACATGCGAACACGAAAGAAGAGCTCAATCAATTTGTTCAAACTTGGCGATCAGAGCGTAATACAACAGCTAATAATAGCTTATTATTTGTAGCTACTCCCGGTGACTTAGAGAATTCGCTTCATTGGATACTCTTTTTATGGGAAGGAAATCATCTAGGTGGCGTAGGGTTAGAACAGCAATATGCGATTCATTCTCATTCTTTACTTTCACAGTTGCTTGACAGAAGTAAAAGAGGGATTGTCGCTAAGGATGTTTATCGCAATATACTGGATTTACTTTCTATACCTAATACTCTGTCGTTCTTAGAAAAGAACGGGAGTAAAGGACAAACCATTCAATTATCCATAACCAGTAAACGTAGTAGACTCATTTCTATTTGTGATCAACTCAGTCTTGAGTATCAACAATTAGGGCATTCACCTTTAAGCCGTCATTATAAAAGAACGGCTAAATACTATAAGAAACTGAGACAATCTTTTGAGGAGTCTTTAAAAAATAATTTTCAACCATTGCACACAGATAGGCAGAATCAGTTAGAATCAGAGAAAATACAGAAACCTCTTAAAGAAACAACCCCTTTTCTTACCTCTTTATTTCCGCTTACCCATGAATTTGGATTACGTGCTCTCAATGACTCCATTGATATGAATGAGTTATTTGGTGACGTTATTCCTAACTTGTCTCATATCTCTGGTCTTGAACAAGCTATACATCCGGTGCATGATATTGTTTGGCTGATGGCGGCTGACGATAGCGAAAGGGCTAAAAAAATAAAAAGCTGGCAATCTAAACAGCAAAGCGAAAATGAGTATGAACCCAAATACGTTTTATGCTTTGTTAAAAATGATTGTGATTATTATCTAACATGTTTTTCTTTAACGGAGCAAGATAAGCAGCGTGTAAAAATAGGAAAAACTATTTTCTTTCAAAAACACAATTATCTTTTAGATTGCAACCTGTGTTATATGTCGGAACTGCCAAGTCCGCATCACAAAAAAAAAGTAGTCAACGGAAGTGCTATTTTATTATTTCGACTGCAAAATAATCATAAAACTTGCTATGAAATTGGTTTTCGACAAGCAGATGATACTTATGCGCAGGTTGCTATTGATCATCCTGATCTTGTCTCTATTTTGGAGAAATGTGTTGCATTTACAGGCGAAGAATTCAATGCTGTAGATGGTAAGTTGCGAGCAGTAATCCAGGATTTTTTGCTTTCAAAAGGAGGAGCCATCCATACATGGTACATTCATTTTCGGTATGATAATCAATATCGACAAGAAAGAATTTCTGAGTTGAATCTAACGGCATGGTTAAGTTGGGATCACTCAGAAACCAAGCTCGCGACTATCGATGAAAAGCAACAGCTTACTCCAATTGCCCGATCTTGTATGGGTGAGTATTTTCCTAAAGCGCGTTGGTATTTTCAGGGTAAGACCGTATCTGGGCAAATACTGGATGACTATGTAGATAAAATTCCGAGATTAAAATCAGTTAACCCTTATCTTAAATTCAATGAAGCTGATCGAGATAAGCTTTGCAATAATAGGATTGATGAAACATTAGCTGCTAATATAACTGCTCTCTTTGGATGTCTTGATGAACTTTTGCAAGGAAAAGGACAGAAAAGTTATCCTAGCGTTTTTGAAAAATTACTAAATAACCCGCAACAAATTGCTTATGAACAGGCGGCATGCTATGACACAACCAATAGCCAAGAAGCGATTCGTTTGCGTGACGCATTAAGTCAAAATCAAAAACTTTATTTGAAAAATGGACAATATAATGAGCCGTTTGTTGGAATCGTGCGCGTTGCAAAACAGCATTATATTGCCATATTGGTATCTCCTCCTATTTTTTCTGGACACAAGGATATTGCTGTTAGAAACCTTTACTGGATGGACTCTCATTTTGATAAAGAGGTTGCCGTTAAAGAATTGGCTTGGTTATCGGGCATAATCGAGGGTTGTGTATACCACATTAACTCTATTTCCTGCGCACAGCAAAAACCCGCCTCTGAAGACAGCTTGCTGCATGCGTTTTTTAATGCAAAAGCAGCCGAATGGGCGTGGAAGAACAATATATGGGACTTTTTTACCAAATATCTTTTTCGTCAAACAATCTCCAGCCCACACAATATCGAGAAAATTAAGTATTGGTTATTGAATCCCTCTTATCAAAAAGACACCATTCAGGATGATGATAATTTAGTGTTAAATCAGGAAATAGACAATATCATTGCGCCTTTTATGACTGCTTTTGAGGCTTTTGTCAGTCAATCGTTATATCAAAAAACACCGCAACAAATAAAATCGAGCGTTGAAGACTGGCCACGCAAACTGAATCAAGTGAGTACACCACAGGATTTAAGTTCTTATATGCATTGGCTTGTGAGTCAACAAAATGAGCAGATCATAGAAACCAATGAAAAAAAATTATTGGAATCATTGGCATGTATTTTGAAAGAGCCTATTTCTCTCTCTATCGATGACTTATTAGATGAAATGCAGGCTACGTTTAAACGAGTTGCATTGGAGTTGCTATCTTATCAGGAAAATTTATCAAAAGATTTTGAGGCATTCGAAGCTAAGTTACACCACGCTTTATTAGTCCTGATGACTGTACAAAACACTACCAGTTATGCTGACTGGATGTATCAGGCTAAACAGCAATTAGAACAGCTTGAGAATGTAACAGATTCCACAAGACAGTGCTATCTAACCTTATTGCTGGGGTTACCTGAAATGCTAACAAAAGGGCAACAATACCCTGAAGTGGTGGCGCTGCAAGCAGCTTATGAGAGAATCCAAGTTATCCTTGCGGGAGATGGTAAGCCCGAATCGAGACAAATCGTTATCGATCAAATGGCCCAGCGTAGTTTAGAAGAGCTCAAAAATTTTCTACCTCGATTTATCATTATCGATCAGTATTGTAAACAATTTTACCCTTTGCTACGACAGCTGTTAGCTACTATTTGTGAGCCATTACCGTTACCAGAGATTGACCAATTGATTGATGAAACAACTAACCGATATATTGTCTCTCATGGAAAAGATTTTAACGATATTAGACATTATATTAATAGCTTGCTTCAATACCCTGGTTTAATTTCTTCCGGCGTATGGACACAAGAGACTACTCAAGTATTGATGCAAGGCCTGGATGCATTGGATCAATGTATTTCACAAGGGGATGAATTAGCAGCCCATTATTTAGGAGCGAGCCTTAGGCAATCGATTCGTGGTCAAGTCAAAGCTTACCTAGAAAGCCTGGCAGCTTTCCGCCGTCGGGCTATCGAAGCGTTCAAAGCATTTGAAACTCCTTTACATCATTATTTTCTCAAAGATCTTGAAAAGCGTATTCAGAAAGGACAAAAGGGTGATCTAGTGACTGAATGCTTATCAAACATACCGCCGGTTGATAATAAAAATGAATTTAGCCTAAGGTTTGCCTATCGTAGTATTGCGAAACATGCGCAACAAAGAAATTATGTACACCATCCCTTAGCAGTAAATGTAATGCATTGTTTAGCCGATGAAAGCCATAGTCATCAGGCTTATTTGTCGGACAAATTAAAAGAATTACAGTTAATGTTAAATCGTTTCTCTAAGATAGAGAAACAGGTTCTTAATTCATTTCATGTAGAATCACAAAGTAATCGCTCTGCTTTTCAAGCTTTATTAAGAGAGTGTTGTGAGTCTAAACAGGAGGAGAAAATACACCAGTTAATTTCTGAGCATATTGACAAGGTTATCTCTAAGCAATCTCAAAGTTTTGATGACATTAATCGAGCGATCACTTCATTGATGAATGAAGCCAAATGGCCAAGTGATAAAAAAAGCGAATTTGAATTCGCTTTTGCTGCTTTAAAGCAATGCAAAACGGATCAAGATGAACGCGCTGTGCATTGTTTTGGGTCTGCCTTACGACTTTCTATTCGCGCACAAGTGATGGATTATATAGATTCTTTAATGAATTTTCGGTTTGAGACGCTCAAAGCGGTTGAATCCTTTAAAAAAAACCTGCATCAAAAACTGACACTCCATATTAATCAAACATGTCTTATTACTCGCAAAAAATCGAATTTTATTCAAAATGGTTTGAGCACACTGAATAAACCACGTTCAACTGCCCAGAAAATAAACAGCAAAATAAACAGTTATCTTGCTTTATTGTCTTACTTAAGTACACAAAAAGCTGTAGCGAGTGAATGTCTGCAAACCTTAGAAAAATGGTTTAAGGACACGAGGCATCAACATGTGGCTTATGCGGATGAGATTTACAATGAACTGTTGGGTATGCTGACACGTTTCGCTGAGTTAGAGAAAGAGATACCAAGATTCTCACCTTTATTCCAGCGATGGTTAGCTAATCGCTATGATACTTTGCCAGAAGCAGAATTATTGGGTGAAAGTGGCAGATTATATCGAGAGACCCTAGAAAAGCTAAAAAATCAGATTCGATTTGACGACATTAAAAGTATTTTTGCAGGAAATAACACTTCAAAAGAATTACTGGACGTTATTAAACGCTGTGATGGGTTTGCAAATCAGAAAGATGAAAAAGCAAGTGCTGAGATTAGCGACTGCTTACGTCATTGTATTAATCAGCTAGTCGAACAGTATGTTGCCGATTTAGTTGCTAAACGACATACTGCCTTATCTGCTTTTCTAGCCTTTGAACGGCACATCTTAGATGCTTTATCCTCTTACAAAAATTTGTCAAACAAAAGTTTGCGAAATAACTTACAAAGTCAGCTTACCAAATTAAATACTAAATGTGGGAATTTGAGTTTATATTGTTCTGTTCTTCATGATTTAAAAGATTCTGCGGATCAGTCAATTTTGAAGTCTCTAAAAGATGCCATAGTTAACGCAGGAAGAGTGCTTACTCCTTACTATGAAAAGAAATTGATTGAGTTAAAAAAAATATTGTCATTTTATGTGAATTGGTGTGTCAAAGGACCTAAGAATGGCGGTATGGTTGAAAAAGTTAACGCTAATATAGGCCATTATTCTATTATTCAAGTTGAAATCACTTCGGGTATCCTAAGCGTTGTTTTACAAGAAATAGAACCTAAGTATTTTCATCCGAATAATGAAATTCGCATTATGGCTGCACATAGTTTACATGTGGACGTCGATCTTAATGCCGACAAATATTCGGGAGTCAATATTGTATTATCAAGTCCCAACATGCCGTTAGCTAAGCATGATCTCTGTAAAATTAAATTGTCGGGGAGACATGGTAAAAATAAATTTTGTCAACATGGGGATACGAAACAGTGCGAATGTCAACCCCAAAAACCAAAAGCCCAAGGTCACAATGGAAAAGATGGCAAATCAGGCGAGCCAGGAAATGATGGTGTACCAGGTAAAAGTGCGGGTCATTTGTTGGCGATTTCTAACCGGCTTCCTGAGATGCGGGTGGATGCTAAGGGAGGATATGGTGCTGCTGGTGAAAAAGGAGGGGATGGGAATGATGGAAAAGCGGGCGATAAAGGACGGGATGCTGTTGCTCCTACACCTAGTAGTGGGACTGGTCATTACTCATTCCATAGATGTAGCCGTAAATGGGGAACAGGAATGGATGGAACTCCAGGAGGGTTCGGTGGTGATGCAGGTACAACGGGATTTGGAGGCTCTTCTGGCTATGATGGTTCTATCAAAAAATATTCCTTAAAAGAATCAGCCGAAGAGAAACAGGATACCAAACTCGATAAGAAACGACAAGGTAAAGACGGTGATTATAATTCCGTTAAACCAGGACAAGCTGGAATTTATGGAGGGGATGGAAAGGATTATTCCTGGACGGATAGTTGTTATATTTATCCTGCTTATTGGAAACATTCTTATCATACAAAATGGGGTACATTTACTGATTCTGATAAGCCAAGAGGATCTTCTGGGTCTGACCGTTCTTACGACTCTGGTTATTATGTCTTTTATGCGTACATAGAATATTCCCACTATTCTATTGAGGACTATAAACCCAATAGAAGAAATATAGATACCAATAAAGAGGCAACACTTAAAAATAAGCAAAAACAATCGGAATTAAGACATCATAATCAACAGCAAGCCATCCAAATTCATGCTATTGATGCTCAGCATGTGTATGCAGAAAATGTAAAACTGTTCAATCCTTTCATCAATCCACAAGATACACATCATTATCTGCATGCACTAGCTCCTGGTATGCAAACTTATTTAACCGATATGGCGAATGTGTTGGGGTTACCAGCAGCACCTCTCCATGATCTGCCAGATGTTACGAAACCATTGAGAGAATTATTGAGATTAGGAGATGTCTTTAAAGAAGCTGTTAGTAATAAGCAAGCTGGTCTCCGCCGTGAAAAAATCAATACAATTCACCTGGGCATGGGGTTCAACTTTCGTGCAGATGATTTACGAAGGAATCATCAACTATTCCACACTCAATTTGAATCGCATACTGATCAGTTGAAACAGCAGATTGCGAGTATCAATGAGAACCAGTTTTCCAATGGATTGTTACTATCTGAGCAGTTACTACGCGAGCTAGAGCAACACGTTGCATTCATGGAGCGCTACGATGCCCTTTCGCAAAAACTAGACGCTGAAATTGCAGCGGTAGATGTGAGTCAGCTAGCAACAGGTTTAGCTATCCGCAGTCAGGAGATTGCTAACCTCAGGCGACAAGTTAATCGCATTTTAAATGAACAACGCTTCTTGCGTCAAACAATGGCGACAGAAGAACGGCTGCATGCATTGCAAGATATACCTAAAGTAAATTTATCCGATTTGCTTTTAAAGAAACAAAACATTGTATTGGATAGAAAAGCACAGCTTCCCAAAAAACCATGGAAGAAATTTGGTGTATCCACTGTTAAAAATGATCTTTTAACCGAGTGCCTGGGTCATTTTGATAATAACCCTACAGAGGAAACTTTAATTCTGGTATCTAACAGTCTTAAAGCTTTACTAGGAAGCAGAAGAAACCCCATTTCTTCCGAAAAAAGTAAGAATAAAGAAGAAGGGTTTATTTTAAGCACATATCTCTACAATTTAAGACAAGCGGATTTTAACACGGAGCAATTTAAAACTTTCTCAAAAATTGTTCTTGAGATAAACGAAATGGATTTTTATCAATCCACTCTAAAAGAAGGGCTAAATGACTTTGTCGACAATCTAAATTTTGAAATTTATCGTCAAGAGTGCTTATTCTGGATTAAAAAAAGCCAATCCTTAGCACTGACTAATGGCAACACTAAATTTTTTAGCCATTGTGATAGAGTTAAAGAAATCTATAATCAGCTTAGTGAATATGTGCGAAGTATGACAGCCAGTCAATCTATACAACTTTTTCATCTCATGGAATCTTCGCAAGAATTGATACAAACTCTTTACGAGTGGAGCAGTTTAACCGAAGAAAAAACAGAGTCAGTCACTATTCTAAATGCCTCAATTCAACAATTTAACGCAGAGCCGACTGCTGAAAACTACTTAGATATCCTAGGAAAGTTTTGCGATTTTTCCAACGAGAGTAAAAATATTATTTTTCTGGAAACAAATAAAGGAAGTGAGATTTTAGAAAACATGATTGATGGTTTAAAACATAATTTATGCTTAATTCATCCCAGCTGCTATGGAAAAATCAAAGAAAAATTAGAACAACTCAAGCCTAATCTAGATAAATTACCTTATTCGAATTTGCATGAGGTTTTTTATCCATTTATTGCTCTATTTAATTATCTAAATGATAACTCAGAAAAAACAGGTGATCAACTCGCTTCAGCTTCTCTGCGTCATCAAAAGATTGCAGTAAATAGCAATACCATAAATCAGCATATCTCCAATTATATTGAAGAAAAGAAAAATAAATGTGCTGAGAGCAGTCATTTTTTATCAATGTGTTTATTATCGTTCAACACACTGCCATATTTTGATGATCAGGAGGCATGTCGTTTGTTTCAGTTGTTATGTTGTACTAAGAGACTATTATCTATTCCTATACTCTCTGTAAGGAATTTTCTGTTTAGTCTTATATCTCATTTAGAAGAAATGTCAGACGAGCAGATCAATAAAATATTTTCTTTTAGCCGCGATGAATATAAAAATGACGAGGGTATCAAAAACGATATTCAATTTATTGGATTAATTGCCAAATATTATTTAGAAAAGCGGCGTATTCTTAAGAATGAAGAAGAATATACGACTACTAATTGGGATCAGGAGAGACGAGAGAATTTTCTGAATTCCCTAAGCAATATGCAACAATTATTAGAAAGTTGGGAACAACCTGAGAAAAAAAATTCATTGTTTTTTGAATTGCCTGAAAATCTTGGAGTATTGCCAGAAAATTTGGCGGAATTTAAAGTATCTCCATCAACACCCCTTCAATACCTTGAGGATTTAGAAGAAAAAGTCAAACAGATAGTAAATTTATTAGAAAATAAAAAAGCCTCAATATGCCAAAAATTAAATCATTATTTTAGTACAATCCTTAGGAATCAGCTCGATAGTGAAACACGCAATGAAATTGAGAAAAAAAAGAAGAATATAGAGTCTGATATAGAAAAAGCTATCGAGTCTGGTAAGACTTTCAAACAACGGTTAGACAGCCAGAAAAAACATATTCAAGAGAAGAAAATGTTGATTAGGCTTGGTTTGTTGCTGGATGAGCCAAGCCAATATAATGATCAAGATAGAAAAAAGCTGTTGGATTTATTAGAAAGCGCGATTTATACGAATTCTTCATTCTTTGAGAATGAAAAAATCAAAAAAGCAAGCGAAAATGTGTTTGTACATTCTGCGGAATTTGCGTTGAATCAATTGCTTGATTCTGAAGTTTATCCATTGTTAGATGAACAAGAAAAGAAAAATTTGATTTCCTCCTTTTCCATTTCACAGGAAGCGCTGCTGAATTTACTACAAATACAATTTACTTCCGGGATAGACATTCATTTTGGTAATGAAGTTGAAGAATCCTCTCTATCTAACGAAAAAATTGAACGACCCCAACTTTACCTTTATCGGCAAGAAAATGATCCAGCACATCTGGAATACATGTTATCGATACTCGATAATGACAACAGCATTATTCAAGAGTTTTCTGGAGTACTCAATAAGCATCACCTCAAAGAAATCATCGGTATAGGATATGAGGATAAGAATTTTACAGTCAAAGATCCAAATAAAGTGAAGGAATTACTGCTAGAGATGCCTAGCGTAATATCTCAATACTTTATTGATCATCAATTAAGATCTTTTGCTGATGTGATCAATTATTTTATTATAGGATTACCTTCTTCTATTCAAGGTCACCAACGTAGTAAACTTGTTTCTGAAATAGTCAAAGAGATTATTGACATTCAAAAAAACGCTTCTCTATCTTCTAAAGACAAGGAAATAACCGCTAGAAAAAAAGCACTATTAAAATTAATCGATTGTTATCCTCAACAAACAGAAGATAAGTCAGGAAAAAAGAAAGTTAATTCATTTCCAAAGATACTTGAAGAAAATTTACCATGGCAGATAGAGCACTATGAAATACTGCTGGATTTTCTAATTCAAGAAGCATCGCTAAAAGATAACAAAACACAATTCGTTAATACATTAAAAAATATCTATCAAAAATTCAATCCCCTGTTACAAACACATTTTTTAGACAAACCTAAGCTTGCTTGCGATTTGATGGAGTGCATTACTGATCTTCATGAAATTATAGAAACGAATCCAGAAGGTGAGACGCTTTTACCTTCTGTCATTTTATTAAAACAGATTTTACTATTGCAATCTCCACAAGACTATTTGCCATTAACAACGTCTATTTTCCGCGGTCTTTATCCAGATAATCTTGAGGAATGCCAAAATAATATTAATACCGTCATGGCACTTAAAGAGGAGTGGTTGAAATTAAAATTATCCTCCCAGAATTTACAAGACTCAAATCTTAAAGAGTTAGAAATTGCAATTTATGAACTAAAAAATATTGAATCTACTTTAAAAAGACACTTTATAGAAAATTATCTAGATCATCTCTTAGATTCTGATTTATCTCAACAGACAGATCAAGCACAGAAAAATGTTAATGAGGTTAATCGCAATCTGGCCAGCAATTCATTAATATTAATACGTGAGCTTTCCTTGTCGCAAGAAAATATTTCATCTATTTATGAAATCATTAACCTAAATAGACAAAAGATTAAACAAACAGAATTGTTAGCTCTTATTGCCAATGAAGTTTATAACCATGCTTATTTGTCACAGCAGCAGCTTCTGGATGGATTATTCGGCTTTTTCCAACAGAAAGATAAAATTGGAAGTAAGACTGAAAAAGAATTAATCCAAAACTTTAAATCTATGGATGGCTATTTAAAGGAAAATAAAATCGACAATCAAAATCTTAATGCGTTCGGTGGTCGCGATATTATTCATTTTCAAGACTTACTTTCTGTACTGATTCATAAAATTTCTAATGATGGAGGATTACTTATCTCCACAGAAGATTTTTTTAAAATCCAAAATATACTCGCTTGTTTTGAAGACATCGAGAGTGTTACGGATATTATTGCAGAAAAAGAACAGTATCAATGGCTATCTTGTGCCATTAGTGAAAATATAATAGAGAAATATTTTCTATTATACCGAGATGAAGAAAAACTTGAAAATTTATCAATTTCTTTATCCAATGTGAATCAGAGATTGCTTTTGCTGTTTAACAATCTTTTAGTAGATCAATACTCTAGCGAATACTATCAGGAAAAATCAGTGGATGGTTCCAAGAAACGCGAAGCTTGGCAATATTTATCCCAAGATCGTTTTCATCGCATTCTTTATTTTATGAATAGTCTTGTTGTAAATCAGAACATTATGGATCAACTGTCAGAAGCTTCTTTATCTGTCTGGGATACTATATTGTATGAAATTCAATTCTCTCAATTATTTAGTCAAAAATTAGCGAATGTATCATTGAAATATTCTCAAGATAAAAATGATAAAGTTGAAAAATGTCTCCTTTTTATAAATCGATTCCGCCTGGATATAGGCGTAATTGCTCATCAACAGTTTTATGATATTTTTAATGAGATTTTTACAAAACTTTCTGAAACAAGGAGCCCATCTATTGATACATTATATAAAGTCATGGAGTCATTACATACTAAAAAAATTACGCAAGAGCAGCTTCGACATATTGTGTTCGATTTTCCTTACTCAAAATGGGAATCGCAACTTACCGAAGTAGTAAAGAAAGAGTATGAAAAGAAAAAAGAATCAGCGAAAGATAAATCGATTGATGAGATTATCGATTTAATCTTGTCCGATACAAACTATCAAACAATATCTGGCTTATGTCCTAGGGCATTAGAAACTATCAGAGCACAGGCAAACTCTTATCGTACACTCTTGTTAAAAGAAAACAAGTTTAATTCACAAAAAGGCTTTATTTTTTTACAGGGCACTGAAGCAGCGTCAATCAAGATAAAAATACAGGCTTTAAAAAATGACCCTGCTTATCAAAAAGATTCTGAACAATATGTTCGTGCTCATTTAGATTTGATCGTACCCTTATTATTACAAGCATGGGCTACTGCAAATCAGGGGCAAATACCCCGTGATACTCAGCTTGTTTCCCTTTTGCTTTTTATACATAGTCAAGAGCAAGGATTGTTACAGCAATTGAGAACGGGAGAAGGAAAAACCTTGGTTGTAGGCTTACATGCTGCTTTTTTAGCACTCTGTGGGCATGCAGTAGATATTGTATCGAGTAATCGTGATTTGGCGATAGAAGGACAGAAAAAATGTAGTCATTTCTTTGAAGTACTAGGTTTGAATAGTGCACATAATTGCAACGACGATTATGCTATGAATCAACAAGCGTATCAAAGCTCAATTGTGTATGGAGAAACAGGTGCTTTTCAACGCGATTTATTAGAAGCGGAATTCAATAACAAATCAATTTTCGGTGATCGTTATAAAGATAAGAAAAAATCCCTTATCGTGGATGAAGTTGATAATATGTCGTTGGACAAAGCGCGTCATGTTTTATATTTGTCTCATGAAATAGACAGTCTAAAATGGCTAGACACTCTATTTACCAATATCTGGGCTTCAGTTTTGTCGGTCTCTATTGAGAATGAAGAGGATATGGATCAGCAGGTAGATGATATTGTTGCTGTCATGAAAAAGTTAATTGGTCAAGATGCTATTGTAATACCTGCTTATTTACGTGACTATACTTATGGCAAACTTAAAAGGTGGGTGTATAGCGCTTTTCAAGCAAGAATGATGCAAGAAAATAACCACTTTATTATTGGCGTTTCTCAGCGTGGAGATGCCAATCCATCACCACAAAAAAATATTATTCCCATGGATAAAGATACAGGAGTCGAGCAATATTCCACGCGGTGGAGTGATGGTTTGGCTCAATTTATGGAATTGCAATTCCGTAAAAAATTATCCATAGAAAGTTTAAAAGCTGTTTTTATGTCGAATAAAACCTTCTTTCAGCGTTATCAGAACAATCTATATGGACTCACGGGTACGTTAGGATCTGAAGATTCGCAACAGTTTATTGCCGATTTATATGGAGTAAAATTTGCTAAATTACCAACCTCAAAGCCAAAAAAAATTGATCCATTCTCTTCAAGGGTTGCCACAAAAAAAGAAGCATGGTTATCTATCATCGCGAAAGAGACAAGTCTTGTTTCTGAAAAAAGACCTATCTTGATTATCTGTGAAAGTGTGGATCTGGTTGATGATTTACAAGGAACACTATTACAACAGGGTATTTCCCCTCATAAAATCAAACGTTATGCCCGCGATGGCGATGAAATTGAATCTTATTTCCGAGAACATCCCGCGACGGCTGGGGATATTATCATCGCCACGAATAAAGGTGGTCGCGGCACCGATATCGAAGTCAATCCAGCTGTGTTTCCTGAGGGTGGCATGCATGTTGTTTTAACGTATATGCCAACCAATGATCGTATTGAAGAGCAAGCATTTGGACGAACGGCTAGAAATGGTGCACCAGGAAGCAGTCAATTTATTTTACAGATTGATGAGGATACTTATGATGCCCACTATCCTTTTAAGCATCTGCCGCCTGAAATGCAGCAAAGACGACTCGATGAGATCGCGGAAGCCATCGTAGAAAGAGAGAAGATAGCCCGGGACAATGAGAACGCGGCGCGTTTGTCGGATCTTAAAGCCAAAGGTATTTTACAAATTGAAGTAGAAGCGAAATTATACGAACGGTTTATGGCTTTTAAAAAAGATAACTTTCAAAAACTTGAAGCTATTCCTATCCTTAAAAAGAAAGATAAGAAACAAAAATCATCCAAGGAAGAAAAATCACAAGAAGAAACAAAAGAGGGCAGAGAAAATTGTGTCATAGAACCCATGGATATACTCGAAACTATTTTGAAAGACCGTTGGGCTTTTTGGCTAGATTCAAAAAAAGAAGACATTGAAAAAATTAATAACCAGTTTAAGCTTGAAGAATTGATCCGTTGTTTTGAGAATGAATTTGTTAAAGATCATCAATCGTTTGTTAATTATTCTAAATATGACCGTCTGGTCAATGATTTTATACAACAGCCGGAAGCAGCGACTAAGTTAGGCAGGGCTCATTTATCCAAAAAACAGTTTGAAGAAGCTGTACAGTGTTTTCAAAGAGGGATAGAGCTGGGTGATCCTTCAGGCGCTGCTCATATGGGGTTAGCTATTGCCTTGGTTAAGAAAAATCAAGGGAAGAATAAAGAAGATAAAAAAACGATTAGACGCCATCTTAAAGAAACTATATATCAACTAGAAAAAATGAAACAAGGCCTGATGGCTAATTTAAAAATTG